>Ga0163153_10002077_pt1 | contig 30127 bp, 19 predicted proteins | sample OliLakLV19MP6IB1_FD_148629 | JGI IMG/M metagenome (GOLD analysis project Ga0163153, IMG submission 148629) | Freshwater microbial mat bacterial communities from Lake Vanda, McMurdo Dry Valleys, Antarctica - Oligotrophic Lake LV.19.MP6.IB-1 | ecosystem: Environmental > Aquatic > Freshwater >...
TCGTCCTGGACACCGTTCACGCCGGACACCTCTCCCTGTACGGATACGCGCGGAATACTACCCCGAACCTGAAGCAGTTGGCCGCCGAGGCGACAGTTTATGAACATGCCGCCTCTGTGTCCGACCACACCCTGCCCACTCACGGGTCCCTTTTTACCGGCCTGTACCCAAGTTGGCATGGAGCCCATTACACGCCGAAACACAGCAAGGGACGTCCTCTCTCCGGCAACGCCCTGACCATGGCCGAACTTCTTCGCGACAAAGGCTACTCGACCATGGCGGTGGTGGCCAATAGCCACTACGTCGGACCTTCCTTCGGCATGGATCAGGGATTTGCTGCGTTCGACTACCGCAAGCCTGTATTGGCGATCAATCCGTTCGGGAAGCGATATTTTCTCAGATACCCGTTTCACCGTATATTGGGCCGCATTGTGTCGACCGGAGAATGGTATTTATATAGAGCCTGTCCCGTTTACCTGTTTTTCGGCACCTAAAATTTCGCCGTTGCAAATAAACGGCTAACTGGTAGACCACGGCCCATTTAACGCCAATTCTTACCTATCACTTGAAGTTCCTAAGGCATCATAATCGACCTTTTTGCCATTTTTGGCCAATAGCGGCAGTTTTGTCGACACGATATGACGTCTCGAAACCCCGTATTTATTGACGAATAACTTCGTGGGACGCGCTCTATGCTAGCGTGTGGCCCCGGTCCGTCTGCAGCAACGCCGCCGTTTTCTCCGGCGGGCCGGGCTTTGGCGATTTGATCCAAACGGCAGTTGAGAGCGTCACGAGCCGTTCTGTCCGACGACTTCTTTGCCTGGAAGCTCGTCAGACCGAAGTGGTTTCGCTGCTATAAGCTATCCGGTCATTCTCTCCAATAGCTTGGCCGCCGTTTCTGGGGCGTCTTCGCTTGTACCCGGGGCTACTGAACGTAGCCAAGCGACCGCAGCCGCTCCAGCGTCTCTTTGTCGAGTGCGGTGGGCGCGCCCGAAGAAGTGCCGCGCACGAGGCGGGCGGCCTTCATCCAATCCGTCAGATTGTCCTTTAGGGAAGAGGCCAGCGGATCTTCGGCGCGAAACACATTCCGTTGTTCCTGGGGATCTTCCGCCAATCGATACATCTCTCGCGGCCCGGCGGTGGGATGAATGAACTTCACGCCGCCCGCGTAGACGGCCCTCACGTCGCGATTGAACTTCGGGTGCAGCGGCCGGAGCAGCTTGCTGGCGAAACACTCCGTGTAAACCCGCCTGTCTCTCAATGAATCCACGTTGCGAAGGTCGAAGCCCTGCGTTCTGGCGGGACCCTTCAGGCCCAGGACCGCCAGGCTGGTGGGCATGACGTCGACCTGGCTCACGGTCTCATCGACAACTAAGCCTTGGCTCTGGCCGCCCGGATATCGGATCAACAACGGAACGCGCACGTGTTCCTGGTAGGCCGAGACACCGCCATGCTCTAACAAAAAGCGGTCGCCGACCGCCTCGCCATGGTCGGAGGTAACGATGACAAGCGTGTTGCCAGCCAGATCCCACTCTTTCAACCGGTTCAGTATATCTCCCACTTGCTTGTCAAGATAGGCGATGGCGCCATCATACTGGGAAATTATGTGATTGCGCTCGGCATCGCGGATCGGCCGTTTTTCGCGCATCACTTCCTCGGCCATCGCGTTGAACTTCGGATGCGTGAACATGGAATCGAGGCCCGGGAACATGGTGTCGTAAGGCGCCGGGGGCACATAGGGCGAATGAGCGTCCATGTAATTCAGGAAAAGAAAGAAGGGACCCTTGCCGCCGCGGAAAGGCTCCAGGAACCGGAGTGCGTCCCCGGTAATCTCTTCTCCCATGCGGGTTTGCCGGTCGAACTCCCGCGAGGGGAACGCCCAGGCGAGCAGACGCCGGACCCGGTCCCGCAGGAAAAACCGCTTGGAGCCGTTGATCAGCAGTACCGGCGCTCGCGTGTCGCTTTGCGCAAAGCCTTGCTGCAGGCCGAAGTGGGGGCCAAGGTAACCGTAGTTGGCCGCAATCGACGCAGTGGCGTAGCCGGACTTGGAAAGCGTCTCGGCCAGCGTTTCCACGCGGCTATCTAAAGGGACGCCCTGCCAAGCGGCTTCCCCCGTGTAGTGCGCTCCGTGAAAGCTGGGATAGAGTCCGGTGAACAGGGATGCGTGTGTCGACAAGGTGACGTCCGAGGTGGCGATCGCATTCCGGTAGAGCGTGGCCGCGCGGGCAAAGGTTTCGAGCTTCGGCGTGGTCTTTCGTTCGTAGCCGTAGACGGACATGTGGTCCGCCCGCACCGTATCGAGCACGATCATGACAAGATTAGGGCGGCCGGCGGACGCAGCCGCTGGGGAAGCCGCTTGAATCGGGCTGCGGTCGCCGAAAAACGCCATCACCGCGATCGCGGATAAGCTCACCATCCCCAGCGTGGCCAAGGTTGTGCGTCTACTCCAGGCGGAACTCACCCGGGCGGCGAACGCTATTACCAAGGCAACGGCACCCGCCATCGCCATCAGCCGCAGGACGCGCGACCGCCCGTCCAGCAGGTCGAGAACTATCCAGGAGCTGCCGGCGAACAGTAGATTCACAACCCACGGGCCACGCAGAAACGAAAGCCTATCCGTCCAAAGCGCCGCAAGAAGGCCGATAACGAGGACGCCGTACAACACCGTGGAATACCACGGCGGGGATGCAGTCTGCAGGTTTAACACGAAGCATAGCGGAAGGGTCAGCGCGGCGAAGACTTCGGCGCGGCGTTCACGGACATCGGCGGGACCTCCGGACAGGATTGCGGCCAGGCCCGCAAGCGCGCCGAACACAACTCCCGTCACCAGATAGATGCCGAAGACGAAGCCCGACACGCGGGCGTGCCAGGGCGGCAGCATGCTGTCGGACTGCAGGAGCGGCACGGCCGAGGAGAGAAGATATTCAAGGACCGCATAAGCCCACCAGACCAGTACGCCGTGCCGCAATCCGGCAAAAACGACAGGCCAATTCATGCGCGATCGCCTCCAGCGAGGATTTCCCGCGCCGCGCCGGAGGCAACGGCCGGTTGGCGATCCGGGGGATGCGGCCGACAGGCAAACATGCCGATCAACAGAAACGGCAGGTACCACTCGACGTAGGTGCCGCCGGCGTGACTCTTCCAAAGCTGAATGCCCGATGCGATTGCCGCGATAAGGAAAGCAAGTTGAGGCAGACTCCTTCCCTTGGAAAGGAAGAAGGTGGCGGTAAGGAAGGCCGCGAATAGGAGAACCGTGGGTTTGAAAAGATGCCAGCCCTGGATAAGCGGCTCCTGCCAGAACGCGGCCAGACGCGGGTGCGTTCCCCAAAAGCTGAATGCGCTTGAGCCGTACGCTTCCTTGCTTTCCTGGTGCGCCACAGTACTCTTGTACACGGCTTGCAGCGCGGTTTCACTCCCTTGCGTCTCGGTGAAAAGCATCACCGCGCCGCCGATCAGCACGCCCACGAGCGCGAATCCGGCCGCAAATCTACGCCACTCACCACCCTTCCATCCCGATTTCCAGAAATAGTAGCCGATGAATGCCGGGAAGAAAAATGCCGGGAAGAAAATCGCGCCGGTGGCGGCGGCCAGTAACGCGCCCGCCCACATGGGACGGCCAATCAAAGTCAGCGCGGCCAGCGTGAGGGCGGAAGGCGCGATGTGGGAAATATAACTCAGGCCGTTAATAAAACTCGTGCCGCCACCAAGACCCTGCACATACGCGCTGCCCGCGTAGAGGCACGCCAATCCATAACCCGCGGCCGGACCGCCAAACCTCCCGCCGATAATTACCAGACACGTCACCAGGAGAAAGTGCATGGAAAGAGCGACCAGTTTGGTGGCAAGGAACGTTGGTTCGGGCACGCCGGTCCGGCTGTTACGGCCGGATTGTACGCCAACCGCCGACAGGCCCAGTTGGAACGGCATGTGGGCGAGGTAAAGAACCGGACCGTAGGTGGCGGCCGCGCCGTCGCGCAGCGCCGGGTCTCCGTAGGGGAACTTTCCGGTCTCGAGCATTCGCGCGGCCCCGATATTGGTAAAGATTCCACAGTCGTTCGGCCTCGTGTTCAGTGCGACCAATGCATTCGAAGCCAGCAGCAAGACCAGTAAAGCCGCTAGAGTGGAAGACTGCAAATTGGGGGTCCAAGGCTGGCCCGGTTGGCGCGCGCCGGAGACGGAGCGGACAGTCATCGCCGCGGTGGCCAGGAAAACTCCCGTGAAGACGATACCAGCAAAAAAGAACTTCCCCGAATCGGCAATCGCTTCCCGCGATCCGAATCGGGTGATCTCCACGAAAAGAATCATGGGAACGAGCAGCAGCGCCAAATCCAGATTGCGCCGGGACCGCAGCTTTGTGAAATCGGCGGCCACCATTACGCTGACGAGGAGGGCAATCCAGACAACGCCGCCCTGGTCCGGCGTGAGGGCGTCGATGTAATAATTGATCGCCTTGGACCCGGCCGCGCCCGCGCTACTCCCCCGGCCCGATTCCGCGCGGTCCACAAGCTCGCGGTAGTCCGGCGCCGGTGCCGGGACAGTCGTTTTGTCACTGACTTCAGCGGCCTTAACCGGAGGGTTTCCGGATTTTTCCTGAGTCCACCCCGCAGGCGCCGCCGAGAAAAACAACGACAAGACGATGGGTAAAATGAATTTCATTGCAGGATCTCTAAAAAGCCTAGCTCAAAACATACCAACAGGGTGTGTACCTGTCAATTAACTTAGGTACTCCTGAAGTTAGGTGCTCCCGGATACATTTTCGCCGCCGCCGGACATGGATACTACCTCTTGGCTCTTTCGCCATTTCGCATGTCTTGCGGGCAGTTTGCCGGTATCAGCCGCCGGAGAGCGACGATATTCCCGCCGTTATTACCTTGAACCATCACCGCTTGTGCGGCGAGTGAACTCAATGCCGGCCGCGGAACTAGGGATTCACGTTCAGTATCGCCGTTCTGACGACTCCATTGTGCGTTGCCGTGATCGTCACAGGCGTTGTGGAGGTTACGCCGGTGGTGGCGATCGGGAAGAATGGCGACGCCGCGCTGCCAGCCGCGACCGTAACGGTCGCGGGGACGGCCGCTACCGCGGGATCGGAACTCGCGAGCTGCACCACGTCTCCCCCGGGTCCGGCCGGCCCGGTAAGATTGACTCTGTTACTCGTCGTACTCCCTCCGCCGATTACGCTCGCCGGCGAGAGCGTCAGCGACGCTAATACCGGAGGATTCAATGTGATGACCGCCGTCCTGGCGACCCCGTTATAGGTCGCGATAAGATTCACTGTCGTGGTGGACGGCACGTGGTAAGTCGCGATTGTGAACACCGGCGACTGAGTAGCTCCCGCCGGGATTGTGACGGTGGGCGCGACGGTGGCCATGGACGGGTCGGAAGTCGACAAAGAAACCACCAGACTCCCCGGCCCCGCCGGAGCGTTTAGATTGACTCTGGTGCCGGAAATGGTAGCGCCCCCGACTACCGCGCTTACGCCTAACGATACCGACGTCAGAGCCACCGGATTGACAGTCAGTACCGCTGTTTTATTGACACCATTGAGCGTTGCCATGATCGTCACCGGTGTAGGTGCCGATACCGCCGTTGTCGTGATCGCGAACGTCCCGGATTGGGAGGCTCCCGCGGCTACGGCAACGTTTGCCGGGACTGCCGCCACGGCAGGATCCGAACTCGTCAACGTCACCGTTGCGCCGCCGGCGCCCGACGGCCCGGTGAGTGTGATGTAGCTGCCGTTCAGCGCTGTGCCCCCCACGACCGCACCGCCCCCAAGCGTCAACGACGAAAGCGCGGTCGGAGTCAACGTCAGATTCGTTGTCCGGCTGACGCCGTTATACGTAGCGGTGATCGTCACTACCGTGGCCGTCGAAACGGCGCTCGTTGTAATGGGGAAGGCGGCGGACTGCGTAATGCCCGCCGCGGCTGTCACGGTTGCCGCGACCGAAGCTAGCGCGGGGTCTGAACTGGTGAGTGCAATCAACGCGCCGCCGGAGCCCGCCGCGGCGTTGAGGTTCACGCGGTTCCCAGACACGATAGCGCCGCCCGCGACCGTACTCAGCGATAGCGAGATCGAGGACGGCACGACCGGATTCACCGTCAGATTGGCTGTTCTGCTGATGACGTTGTAGGTGGCGGTGATCGTCACCACCGTAGTGGCGCTCACCGCGGTTGTAATAATCGGAAATCCAGGAGACTGGGTCGCCCCGGCCGGAACGGCTATGGTCGCCGGCACCGGCGCCGCGGCCGGATTTGAGCTTGTCAACTGAACGGTTATATTGCCCGGTCCCGCCGGAGCGTTTAGATTGACTCTGGTGCCGTAAACAGTAGCTCCCCCAACTACCGACGACGCCCCTAACGTGATCGACAACAACTGTACAGGGTTAATTGTCAGATTGACGGTCCGCGTCACGCCGTTGTATGCCGCTGTGATGGTTACGGGAGTTGGTGTGAGTACGGCGCTGGTGGTAATCGTGAAGGCTGTCTGCATGCTTCCGGCGTTGACGGTCACGCTTGCGGGGACCGAGGCCGACGGATCTGAGCTCGTCAGCGTCACCTGCGCCGGATTCACCGGATCTCTCCCGTTCATCACAACAGTGCCGGCGGTCGAAAGCCCTCCCAGAACGGAAGCCGTCGAAGCCGTCACGTAACTGAGCATCAATGGAGTTACCGACTGCGTGGCCGATTTAGTCGAGCCGGCGTAGGTCGCGGTGATCACCGCATTCACCGGTGACACTACTGGAGTGGTGCCGACTGAAAACGTCGCGTACGTGCCGCCGGCGGGAATCGCCAGCGACGCTGGGGGCGTGGCGGCGGCGTTCGAGGTGGTAAGTCCGATGGTGGCTGGCGTAGCGATGATATCGGTTAGCACTACTTCATTGTTCAGTGTCGTGTTCCCTCCGACCACCGGAGCGGACGACAAATTCAGCGAGTAAATGCCTACCGGCTTCACGTTCAGTACCGCTGTTGCGATTTGACTTCCTTCCTGTGCCGTGATTATCACACCCCCTGGCGCGGCGGTGGCGCTCACAGTAATGGGAAACAGCGCGTGTGCCGCGCCCGCGGGAACGGTTACCGATGGGGGTACCGTCACGTCCGGGCTCGCTGAGGAGAGCGTGACAGTGGTCCCCGGCGCGACTGCGGCCACAGGCAATATCACGCGGTTGGCCGGAGACGTTCCGCCAGGCGCTATCTTCTGCGGCGTCAGCGTCACCGTGAGCGCCGCCACGGCGGCCGGAGCCGAAGTGTCGGAGTTTTGCGAAGTATAGTTAGTGCGGCAGCTCAGCAAACAGGGAAGCTCTATAAAGTCGGTGGGAATGGATTGCGCCCACACCGCGGCGCTCACCTGGCGCTGGAAGTGAATATGATCGCCGCACCCTTGATAATTACCGAAATCCTGGCCCGTGGATCCCGAGTGGCCCTGATCTCCGAGGTAGGCTCCTTGTCCCACGAATTGTCCTACCGTCAGCGGCGATGTGCCGGATCTCATGTGTCCGTAGAACGTAAACGAGCCGTCCGGATGAGCTAGTGAAACGTAGTTCCCCGCGCCGCCGGCGTTCACGCATGGCACGGTATAGTTATCCCACCCGATTTGGCACGTTGGGTTGAAGCTGTTGCAAGTGATATTAGTAACCACGGCCGCCACCGTACCCTCCTCTGGAGCGAGGATTCTGGACGGACCCATACTCTGACCCGCCCGCTGTTGCCAGTCCAGCGCATAGCCTAGCAGGCCGCGATGACTTAGGATATTGCAGGCCCGCCCATCGCAAGCTCCTCCCGAAAAAAGAGCTCCGCCCTGATTAAGGTCCGCCATGCCTTCAAAAGGCAGCTTCCAGGAGCTTGTGAATGTATACAGATCTCCTCTCGACTGCCTTGTGGCGAACCGGAAGACGACGCCTCCTGGTGTAAGGTCCCTGATGACAACGGCATCGGCGACCGCCGCATAGATTCGGCCTTCGCCGGCAATTTCGTACTCGCCTTTCTCTTCATCCCATCGTTTGACCACTCCCCGGCCCGCGGACGACTCAACATAAAGCGCCCCGCCGCTCATCGCCGCATTTACCGGCAGGCCCTTCAATCTGGCGGAAGCGCCGGCCTCCACTTCGATGGAGCGGCGTTCGCCATCGCCGCCATGACGCACCAGCACGCCTTTTTCAACTTCGGCGACCGTTTCCAGGCCTAAGTCGTATTCGTAGAGATTCCGTTCGAACTCTCCGTCATGAAAGTAGTTCTCCGTTACAGGAGTCAGTTTTGAAAAAAAGACGCGCTTTCCATCCGGCGACCATTCGATATAGTCCGGATCGAGCAGACCGCCGGCCGCCTTACGCACGTGCCCCGACTGTCCGTCAATGACAGAAAAGCCATAGCGGTCCGCCGCGTCCAGCGTGACGATGGCGACATCCAATGACGTGGGTGACCAGGCGGCGCTGTACACCCGCTCATCGGTGATCCGCTTTTCGGTCCCGTCGTTCAGGTCGTACATATAGAGTGAAAACGTAGGGGTCCGGCCGTGAGCCTTTAGATAAAGAAAATACCGGGAATCCGCCGAGAAGCCGAAGGGGCGGTAAACCTCCTTAAGAAACGGCAGGCGTTCAACCCCCGCATTTAAGTTGAAAAGGAACGACTCGCCATAAGCGGCGACAACGAAACTATTGCCCGCGGAGACCGCGTTCTGAGGAAGTGACCCCAAAGTGGGACGAAGTACTTCTTTCGCGGAGTTTTGCGCTAGCACCGATGGCGACCAAAGGACTGCGGCCAAGCAGAGAAGACTTCTCGCGATGAAGTTATATATATTCATAAACGAACCTCCGGATGGCCGAGCTTAGCCGCTGGCCAACATACGTCTATATAGTAAGCGAACCCGAGGTTATGTTACACGATCTATCTGCAAAAACGACGCCTGATAGTACTAGAACTTTAGTCTGGCGGCCCGCGTTAGGGTAACGTGACGCTCATTGGGTTTGACCGTCCCTGATCGCTGGTCAGAACAACGGAAATGGATTCCAGATAAGTCGATAGCGGCCTCGGCGCGGTGTTGGCGGGGTTGGGCGGCAGGCCTTGTAGAGTCATTGGGATGGTCGCCGTGAACAGACTGCCGAAAGCCAGGGAGGCGCCGCCGCGGTACCATGTGCCAGCCAGGGAAGTGAGATCCAGGGTGATCTGCGCGTTCGACAAAATCGACCCCGGTTTCGCCGTGAACTGCAGTTCCATACGGCTGAGGCCGCGCGCGGTAGCGTATCCGGTCACCAGCAAGTTGAATGCGGAAGCGGAGGCGGTTGTCACCGCTTCGATGCCTAAAACGACAGGTGCTTTGGAGGGAACCGGCAGCGAGAGGGAAGGCGGCGAATTTGGAGTGACGCTTACGCCGTTGCTCAACGAAAAGGACGGCGTCAGCACGATGGCCCCGGCCACGGACCCGGCCTGCAGACGGATCTGCTGAGCGCTATTTTGAAAAATCGCCGACGTGGTGTTGGCCGGGATCGTGAATGTTACCATACGGCCTCCGGTAACGAACTGCACGGCCGGATCCACCGCGAAGCTATCGGAGATGAAACTCATGTTCAACACACCGGTCAAATTGGCTGGGTAGGGAGTATTCAAAGTAATTCCCACCGGTATCTGCTGCAGGGGGTCCTGCGGTCCGCTGGCACCGGTGAAACGGTATCCCGGTAAGGAAGCGGGGCCGCGCACGGTGCCGGTAAGGGTGAAGGTGAACGTGTCAATGCGCAAGGTGGCTGAAATCACCCCGGCGATGACCGGCGTGAAGGTAATCCGCAGGACGATCCTTCCGCCCGGCGCGAGCGTAACCGGGAAAAGGGGGAGCCCGGATAGGGTGAATTCTTCGTCGGCGGGGATAGAAATGGAGGCGAAAACGGCGTTTGTAGTACCTGTGTTGCCGATGACAAAATCTAGGCTCGAGTTCTCCCCAACGGCAATCGGGCTAAATGTAATGGTGCCGCCAGGCGCAACGGGAATAGCCGTCGCGCCGACGCCATAGGAAAATGTAAGCCGGGCGCCGAGAGCATTCGCCGAAAATTCGAACGTATCGTTGCCGACGCGCATCCGGCCTATGGCCCGGCCCGGTTGCGTAGGGGAGAAGTTCAAGGTGAAAAAGGCGGAACTGCCCGGCGCCAGCGTCAGCGGAAGAAAGGGAAGATCGGTCAACACGTAGCCAGGACCGAGTACGCTGATTCCGGTGACCACGCCGTCTCCGTCCCCGTCGTTGCGAACTTGCACGACAAAACTGCGTGTAGCGCCTAAATCCGTGTCGGGCAGGTTAACCGGAACGTTCGGCAGTAATGCCGACGCCAGGGAATCGGTCAATAATTGGTAGCTGAAAGCGGGCCCGGTGGACGTGCCGAGTATCGTCGCCGTGAATGTCCGGCCGGTAAGGGCAATCTGGAGGGTGGCGCTATGGGAACCGCCTTGCCGCGGCGCATAGCGGAGCGTGAAGCGGACACTGCCGCCGGCCGGCAGTGAACCGGGCAATAGCGGAAGGCCTATCACCTGCAGATCCTGCCCGGAAGAAGTAAAAGTGAGCGACTGGATGTCCAAAGGGGCGCTGCCCCGGTTCAGAAGAATGACGGTAGCGATGGCGACCGTATTGACCGGCGTCGATGGGAATTGAATTGTTCCTCCATCGGCGATACCGATTGAATTCAGATCGTTCTGGAACAGGTAAGCGACCGCGAACTCGGGGGCGGTTCCGGCAAAATTTACCAGAAATACACCACTTGCTGTCGTGCCCTCGGTCCAGGAGATCGCCAATTGCGCGGCTGTTCCGGCGCTGGACGTTGGGTTGAAGGTTACGTCGAAGTTGACTTCCGCGTTAGGGTTCAGCGAAACCGGCACTTGCGGCCTCCGGGTTACGATAAATTGCGACGATCCGCTGATATCGACCCCGGTAACCGATGCGGTGGACGTACCCCGGTAGGTGAACGACACGGTCACCGTGGAAGGGCGTCCGACTCCATCGGCGGCAATACTAACGGTCCCGCCATTGCCGATGGCGCCGCTATTAGAGCCTTGCTGTACCCGCGCCGTAAAGAGAGGTGTTTGCCCGGGCGCCAATCCGGGTCGCAGCGCGCCCATAATCAGGAAAAAATAGAGCGGCCAATGGCGGCGATTCATTGCGGTTCTCCGGGAGGCACACTGGCCGCTACGCCACCGGGCACAAAATAGACTGCCGGGGGACGGCCTGAAAGAATCCAAACCGGGTCTCCAGGCTGTTTGCCGGCGGCCAGCCCAAATACATTCTTCACCGCCAACGGTGAGATTCCTTCCGGTTCAAACTCGAGCGGCATTTCAGCGATCCGGCGCCATGACACGCGGTCAAAGACAGACAAGGTTTTGGAAACCGGACTGACAGCGTACACATCCTTGGAATCGGCCGAAACGGCTAGCGCCCACGCGTCCACCGTATCTTCGGGTGTAGCGGACAGGACCGCGAATGTGCCGGTCTCGAATTCGACAATGCGTTTTGCCGCGGCATCGGCCGCGATGAACCGGAGACCGTCATTGGTGAAGACGGCTCCGGCAGGTTTCTCCATCTTCGCCAGCAACTGCGCGCCGCCGCGTTCGATCCGGTAAAAGCCGCTGCCAGCGGCCTGCTCGATACCTGCTATCACTAGACTTCCGCGGGAGGCAACCGACAGGACCGTCAGGAGGCCTTCCACCGGCAGGTCGAAAGGGAGGTCGATCTCCGGCCCCGTTTGCGGATTGCGAATCGTTTGCACACGCCGATTGGCCGCTGAGTAAAGCACTACCGCGGAAGAATCCGCCGCCCAGGCGGCAACAGTCGGCTCTTCCAGTTGTCCCTCCGCAATCGGGGTAGAACCGGAATCGCTATCCGGCCGGAAAAATAAGGCTTGCTTCCCTTTCCATGCCAGTATGAGTTTCCCATCCGGCGCCACCGTCGCAAACGAGAGGTCCTCTATGACAGAAGGGCCGAGATATGCCGACCCGGGAACGCCGAGAATCGGCCGGAGCGAACGGGAACCCGAATCGTGGATCAACCCTAAACTCGGGCCGGCGACGCGTCCGGTTTGCGCGTTCGCCAAGCCGGCGCAGAGAAAGATCCAGGCTAGCCCGCTGTATTTGTATGAATGGACACCCATTTTAAGTTTCCTACCGGGGAGGACCGAATACAACCGGACCTGTCGATAAAGTGATCGAAGTGGGACCGCCATTTCGAAGCGCCAGCCAAGTACCGACGCCGCCGCCAGCGGCGGCGGCCAGGATGAGCACTTTTTTCTTGGTGAGCCAGCGCTTTTTCTTGGGCTGGTCCGCGACGAAATCCCGCAGCGAGTTACTCTGCCGAATGGAGGTTCGCCCTGCCTGCTGCCCCAGAATAGCTGTGACTTTCACCTGGAACGCCCCCTCTTGATTATTTGGCCGGAATCCTTGCCACATTGCCTGTCCTTGAAAGTTGGTCTTCGCTGTATGACTCGTCTTTCCATCGCCGAATAAACCGCCGGGGCCGCTAACGGGCAGTTCAAAGGTGACCGCCGCATCCTCGACAGGCGCTTCATTCGCATTGCGGACCTCGACTACGAGCGGCGCGGCGATCCCGGTGGCGATATTGTGTACCGCGCCCGCGCCTTCAAGAATTCTAATTTTCAGAGTTTCCACGGTCGGCGCCGACGCCTGTTGACCGGTTTGCGCCAGAACGGGAAAGGCCAGTGCCATGGGTAGGATCAAACCACGAAAAATAAGGGAAAACATGAGTATGATTATCTTTGAGTAGTGTAGCGCCCCGGAGAATGAGAGCGGGCTAAACACTTTCATATCTCGCCCATTTGCCACATTCCGACTTGGCGGCGAATCAAGGGCTGTGCCTCTTCCGCAAACTTCACGGCGGCCCGTTCGGCTCGCTCATCGCCCTCCATATCTATCGGCAGAATTACGCGAACCAACGCAGTATCGCTGCGATTATGTAAAAGAGAATCGATCATCAACTGAAATCGGCCGCTGAGTTCGCTCCATACAGGGCGGGTGGGAGTTTCGTACCAATATAGAACGACACTCTTTTCCTCTCCGCGCGCCACCACGAACCGGTTAACCACTAACTCCTGACCGGCTGGAGCCGGAATGGAGATCACACCACGCACATTGGATACCCAACCGTTTCCGGGAAGGCAGTTTTGCGGGCTGTGCGGGGCGAGGTCGGTTGCCTGGGAACGAAAATAGGCGATATACAGGTTGGCCGTAATCCCGTCGGCGGACCGGTAATTCCTCATCAGGTAATCGTCAGGTTTCAATATCCGCAGCGACTCCATGTCCATCTCGACATCTTCCGACGCTCGCCAGGAACCGATCTCAGCGGGCATGTCCCGCAAAGGCGCCAGCGCCGGGGCGGCCTCTTTCCGGTCAAAGAAGTAAACTCCTCCCGCCTGCAGGAGCAAAATGACGTTCAGCGCGACAAGCCAAGCCCGGTTTTTCATGACCGGGCTCTTAATTTTGCCGTCAGGCCGACGATCCACACCGCCGCGTGCTTGGCCGCAATTAACAGCATGATGGATACCACAAACAGCATCCAGCCGGAAATCGTGTGGTAGGTTCCCATTGCCAGTTCCCGGTCATACTGCCCAAGAATGCCGGTGGTGACGATCCGGCCGGCGTTGGCGGTCACCGTTACCGGCGTAACCAAAATCAGAAGAAGCCACTTGACCCAGGCGCGATTGTCGAAAAAATACGCGTAGGTCAGACTGAAGAAAACCAGCGAGTGCAGCGCGCGCAGACCGCTGCAGGCCTCAACAACGGAAAGTTGCTGGCCCGCCAATTCCAAAATATTTCCCTCCCGGACAACCATAATTCCGGCGGCGTCCAGCATCCATTCGGCCAAACGGGTGGAAATCAACTGGAGCGGAAACGTTATCTGTTTATAGGCGATGCCGGGGATGGGGATCATGAACAGCAGCAGCAGGAGCGGAAAGGCCAGAATCCGCAGCACGCGGGTTCCGCCAAAGAATAAAATCAGGCCCGCCAGGGTCACCAGCAGCGAGGTTCGCTGCAGGAACAGTTCGGCCATCAGGACACCGGCCCATAGCTGTAGGGCGCCCCACAGGCAGATAAGAAGCCCCCAGCGGTTGGGAGTGCCTTCCTTTAGCCACTCCGCACGCCGCTCCCAGGCGATGAAACAGGCGATCACGGGTACAAAGAACCCATGGCCCATATCCTCATCGTTCTGCCACTGATACGCCAGCGCCGATAAAACGGAGCCGAAAGAGATAGCCAGGAGGATCGAGTACCAAGCGAATGCCCGGTACGGAATCCCGGGAACCGGACCCGCCTGGGCTACACTATCGCTCATGCCTCAATCATCCCGCAACTCGCCGCGGAAACAGCGCTAACGACTGGCGAATGTAATCGGGGTGAGACGCCAGAGCATGACGCCACTGGCCGCCGACCTGGTATTCAGGGACAAGCTCCACAAGATGGCGGATTAGCCGTTCCTCGTCCCGCGCCGTCAGGATTCGCTGCAACTCCCCGATCCAACTTTGTATGGTGGCCATATCCGTACGCTGACCCCGGAAAATCCTGATTTTTTGATGATGCGTGGGACCGGTGTACTCGTCGGAGGTGATCAACTCCTCGAACAGCTTCTCGCCCGGCCGCAGGCCGGTAAACTTAATCTCGATGTCCTGATCCGGGACGCGTCCGGCGAGGCGGATCATGTTGCGGGCCAGGTCGACAATCTTCACCGGCTCGCCCATATCCAGGACAAACACCTCCGAACCATTGCCCATCGTGGAGGCTTGCAGCACCAGTTGCACCGCTTCCCGCACCGTCATGAAATAGCGGCGCACTTCGGGATGAGTGACGGTAACCGGGCCCCCTTCGGCGATCTGTTTCTGGAAGATGGGAACCACGCTGCCGTTACTGGCCAGGACATTGCCAAACCGGACGGAAGAAAAGCGGGTATAGGCCCCCCCCGGGGACGTGTTTGGAAAGCTGGAGGCGATCAGTTCCGTCAGGCGCTTGGTGGCGCCCATGATGTTGGTCGGATTAACGGCTTTGTCCGAGGAAATCATGACGAACCGTTTCACGTTGTAGTGACAGGAGGCCCGGGCCAGATTCCAGGTGCCGACGATGTTGTTGCGCGCCGCTTCGATCGGATGCGCTTCCATCAACGGAACATGCTTGTAGGCGGCCGCGTGGAAGACGCTTTCCACGCCGTGCATGACGATAACATCCTCGGTTCTGTGAGCGTCGATCAAATCGCAGATCGCCGCCGTAATATCCAGATTGGGGAACTTGGAGCGCAGGTCGAGATCGATGCGGAACAGGTCGCTTTCAGAGCGGTCCAGCAGGATCAGCTTCCGGGGTTGAAACCCGGCGATCTGGCGCGACAGTTCCGAGCCGATCGAACCGCCGGCGCCGGTCACCATCACGACGTGATCGTAGATGCCTTCACGGATACCGGCTTCGTTCAGTTCCACCGGCTCTCGGCCCAGCAGATCTTCCACTACAATGTCGCGGATCTGCGACTCCAACCCCTTACTGGTTAGAATCTCATCAATGCTAGGCAGCGTCTTGCAAGCGATTTCCGAGGCGCGGCAGTAGGCCACCGCCTGGCGCATCTGGTGTCCGGTCGCCGAGGGCATGGCGATCAGGATTTCGTCAATCCGGGTTCCCTGCCGCTGAAAACGCCCGGCGATCTCCGGTAGATCTTTCCCGCCGCCGAGAATAGTCACGCCATAAACGGTGTCCTTCTTCTTGGCCGGATCGTCGTCGAGAAAACCAACCACGCGGCGGCCGAGCTTGGGGTTGAGGCGGATTTCGCTCAGCAGTTTGGCGCCGGAATCGCCCGAACCGTAGATGAGTACCGCGTTCTTGCGCAAATGAACCCCGTTGCGCTCGAACGATGCCTCCTTATACGCCCGCAACAGCAACCGTATGGCTCCGATTCCGGCAAGGCAAAGGACGAGGTCGATAAGATAAATCGAACGCGGAAATGCTGTACCGGCAAAATAGGCGACGAGGGCGGCAATAAGTGCCGAAGCCAGCACATTCGCACCCGCGATGCGCAGAATATCGCCAGAGTGTACTGCGCTCCACCAGCCACGGTCGATTCTGAGTACGTAGAGTACCAGGAGCTTCAGCGGGATTACGATCGCTAACGCCAGCTTCAGACGCTGGACTTCAGCCGCCGGTATGGCGAAATCGAACCGCAACAAAAAAGCGCCGGTCATCGCCATTACGATACAGAAAGCAATGGCCAGAAAAACCAGAACCCGGCGGTGTCTGGCCGCCAAGGATTCAAAAAATCGATTGTTTCGAGAAAGATCCATAAATCCGCATTCCCACTAAAATTAAGAACTAAGAGGCTGCGGGCTCACAAGGGCCGCTACGGACTTTGACGGTCCTGATCGGCCTCTAGTGCTGGCCGTTTTGATTTAGAATTCAATTGTACGCGTGATCTATTCGTCTTTCAAGGGCTATATAGTTCCATTACTCTCACCCATCTATCGTGCCGAATGTACTGGTTCCGTTACATTCTTTTTTGCCCGAACGGCGATATCCCGGGCCGTAGCGGCTACATAACGAACATCCTCTTCCGTCATCTCCGGGCATAGCGGCAAAGAAACCAGGCGCGGATAGAGATTCAGCGCGGCCGGGCATTGGTTTTCCGGGCGCGCGGCCAGTTCGGAATAAGCCGGATGCAGAGGGATCGGTATAAAGTGTACGCTAGTGCCGACTCCGGCCGCCTCCATCTCCTTGATAAACGCGGCGCGGTCGATCGTCAGCCGGTCTAGATTGAGCCGCACTGCGTACAGATGCCAGCAATGGCGGCTGTCGGGAGAATCCGGCGGAATCTCAATCCCCTCGACATCTTGAAACATTTCGTTGTAGATCCTGGCCCAGGCGGCCCGTTTGGCCACGAACTCCTCCTGTTTGCGCAACTGGTGAATGCCGATAGCGGACTGGATATCGGTCAGGTTGTACTTAAAGCCGTAATCGACGACCTGATAGAACCAGTTTCCGCCCTCCGAATAACGGTTCCAGGCATCGCGCGAAATGCCATGCAGGCAGAGCGTGCGCATGCGGTCGGCCAGGTTCTGGTCCTGGGTGGTCACCATACCGCCTTCCCCGGTGGTCAGATTCTTGGTTGCGTAGAAACTGAAGGCCACGACGTCGCTGGCGCCGGCCGCCTGCGGCGCGCCGATCGGGACGCCTTTCCAATGCGTGCCAATGGCGTGGGCGGCGTCTTCAACCACCTTCAGCCCATGCCTCCTGGCCAAACTCCAGATGGCGTCCATGTTGCAGGATAGCCCCGCCAGATGAACCGGCAAGATGGCTTTCGTGCGGCTGGTTATCCGCCGTTCAATGGAAACGGGATCGATATTGCCATCCGCGCCGACGTCGGCCAGAACCGGAGTAGCGCCGACGTGCAGAATGGTGTTCACCGTGGCGCAAAATGTCATCGGCGTCGTAATGACTTCATCGCCCGGCCCCAGGCCGAGCGCCGCCAAGGCCAAATGCAGGCCGGCAGTGCAAGAGTTCACGCCCAGCGAATGAGAAGCCTGTACATAGGCACGGAATTCTTTCTCAAACTGCGCCGTGCGCGGCCCCGAGGTAAGCCAGCCCGAGCGCAGGCAGGCAACGACCTCCGCGATTTCCTCTTCGCCGATTGTTGGCCGATGAAAGGGTATAAACTCCCTGGAATTCAAAATGAACCGTCCTTAAGTTTAGTAGCCGCGACGCCCTGGCCGGTACCGGCGGGCAGAAAGCCCCAGGCCTCGGCTTGGGCGAGTTCGGGGGGATCGGGAAATCGTGTTTTACCGCAGGCTCTGGAGACAATCATGCCTGCCGTACGGACCATCAGGCGGATGTTGTACAACAGGCCCGCCTCCCGGATGTAGACTCGATCCAGCGCAATTTTGACGGGCAGCACCCGTTCCGAGTAGATCGCCACCGGATCCTCGACGTCGAGTAAAGATTCCAAATGGGTGTAATAGTAAATGCTTCCCGGACTGAGCAAACCCGGAGGAACGGAAAGGGTCTCCCGGGCCTCGGCCGTGTAGATATCCCGTACGATCGCCGGATCCTCCGGACGGGGGCCGGCAATACACATTTCTCCGCGCAGAATGTTGACAAGCTGCGGCAGTTCGTCGATCTTCAGCGCGCGCAGCAGCGCCCCCACGGCAAAGACCCGGCGATCTTTCTGGGCGCTGATCACCGGTCCGGTTTCCCGGCGCACGTGCATGGTGCGGAATTTGTACATTTCAAACAGATGCCCCAGCTTGCCCACGCGCTGGGCCCGGAACAGTATCGGGCCCGGGCTGCCGATGCCGATACCAATGACGGCCAGCAATAGTACGGGCGCGCAGACGACGAGGGCGACGGATGCGACGGCGACGTCGAAGAGGCGGATGGCGGGCGTCGGATATTGTTTCACCGCGTGAGCCGTGTGAATGCGTCCTCGGCGGCTACGGTTGCTTTGGAACGATTGAACCAATAGAGCAGCCCGGCAAGAAATCCGATTCCGTAAGAGATGTGGTAGATCGCAAAGACGACCGGAAGTACAGGCAGTAGCTTCCATCCGCTCCGTCTGGCCGTGGTCAGCGAGGCCAGCAACAGGACCGCCAGATAACAGCCATCCATAATCGCCAATGCCGCTCCGACGGCCATTCCGGCGGCCGGCCATTGGCAAACCCAGGCAACGGCCGCCGCCGCGAGTAAGAACACATTGACGGCGGCGAAAGTTCCGGGGATCACGTGGCGCCAGGAGGCCGGAATTTTATGCTTCCGGATGACCGCGACCTTCCAGAACCCGTACTGAAAGTATTGCCGGAAAAGCGCGCCGAGCCGCGGACGGGGGTAATACCAGAAGCGGATTTTAGGCGACTGCCAGATTTTGCCGCCGGCGCGAATCGTCCGTAGATTCAGTTCATCGTCCTGATTACGCACGAGCGATTCATCGAAAAGGCCCAATTCCTTTAGCCGCCCGGTTCTCCAGCATCCAAACTGAACGGTATCGGCGTAACCCTCGTAATCGTCCATCGGGGACTTGGCGCCGCCACAGGAAAATGGGGAGTGATACGCCGCCGCAATGGCGCTTTGTATGTACGTCCGGGATTTGGTGCGCACTGGACCGCCGACATTATCGGCGCCGGTTTGCTCCAGCACTTCGATCGAACAGCGGATGAAATCGGGCTCGTATTCGGCGTGGCAGTCCACGCGCAGCACATAAAGTCCCCGGGCTTGGCGAACCGCCGCGTTAAGCCCGGTCGAAACTATGCGGCCCTGATTATCGATCACGAGCAGCCGCGGAGCATACCGCAACTCCATTTCGCGCAATGCTTCGCGGGTGCCGTCATCGCTCATCCCGTCGGCGACAATCAACTCCCAGTGGCCCGCCGGATAGTCCTGGGCGAGCAGAGATTCCATAAATGGCCGGATATGGCGGATTTCATTGCGGCACGGAGAAACGACCGAAACGACGATGGGATTGGCGGCTCCGTTCATGAATTCCCCGTGCGGTCCGGCGCCGCCGATGGCGCCGGCGGGCGCTGTTCCGGAGGGAGATTGCAGATAACCGCCCGGAACTTACCGTTGACGCCGCGGGGGATGCGCCCGGCGGGTTCAAAATCGATCCGGACCGGACCCATCCGCGCCCGCAATCGTTCGGCGATTGAGCGCTCCGCCCGCGAGTCGAAACCGGCGGCCGGAACATAGACTACGCGTACCCGGTCCAGCTCTTCCTGTATGATTTGCGCTTCCTGAATGGGAAGTCCCTCCTTGAACACGGGATCGAGGCGGCCAATGCCGCGGCCATCCATGGTGTATAACACATCGTCAATCCGGCCTTCGAGCGACCGCAGTACCGGCAAGGTGCGTCCGCACGGACAATCGCCGGCCGCATCCAATTCACCGCGATCCCCCACCCGGTATCGGATCAACGGCATATCGGGGTTGAACAGTCCCGTGCAAATGAGTTCGCCGGCGCGGACTTCGGTAATCCCGGCTTCCGGCCAGAGATGAAGGCGCCCCTGCTCGCACTCGCTGGCCGCCGTAACGATTTCAGCCATGCCATAGGTTTCGCGAACCGGACAACCGAAAGCCTGGGTAATGGCGCGCCGCTGATAGTCGAAAATGGGCTCGGCGTTAGTGATCGCCACCTTCATCGGAGGCGCCTCCAGCCCGCGCTCCAAGGCTGCGGCGGCCAACGCGTAAAGCGAAGAGGAGTAGCCCAGCAGATAGCGGATGCGATACCGGCGCAATGCGTCCAGGTAGTGCGGGATCGCTTCCGGCGCCAAGTGATAAGAGGACATGTACAACTGGTTCAAGCCGGCGTTCCAGACCCAGAACGGCGGCTTCCCCTGCTTGCGGGGAATCACCAGTTGCCCCCCTAAAATTGCCCACCGGTCGTTCCACGATACTCCATACCACCGGCGGAGGCGGGCCTCAAACAGGGCGTACCAGCCCCGGACCGTGTCCCGGCTCAGCCAGATATTGAGCGAGGTGCCGCTGGTGCCGCTGGTGTGATCGTGGAAAAGCCGCCGGATGTCGCGATCCCGGGAGACAAACGCGCGCGCGTTGACTCGCAATGGTTCCTTTTCCAGAATGGGCCAGTTTTCGAGCTTCTCCCAGCCCGTGCGGCCGTTCCACAATTCCTTGTAATAAGGCACCTCGTTGACGGCTCGGCGCAGAATGAAGGCGAGCCGCTCCTGGCGCCATTGCTCCCATCGCCCGTTTGGCCACCGGTCGCGTTCCAGCGCTTCGGCGGCAAGGTGTTCGGAATCGGGCCCATACCGCCACCGGCTAAGCTCCCATCCGCGCGCGCTGGCGGCCAGAGTTCGCCCCCACGCCGGCAGCATATGGTAAAGGTCGAGCGAGGTCACACGGCGTTCTGCTTTACAATCTGATCGAGCAGCAATTCCCATTGCCGAAGCACCAGCGGCCAGTCGCAGGGCGCGGCGGTACGGGCGGCATTGGCCGACAGGCTCGCCGCCAAGTCCGCGTCATCGAACAGCCGCTGGACGGCGTCGCTCATGGCTTCGGCGTCGCCGCGCGGGGTTAACAGCGCGTCTTTGCCATCGGTCAGCATATAGGGAAGCCCGCCCGCGTCGGTGGTGACCACGCAAAGTCCGCACGCCATCGCCTCCAGAACGCTCACCGGCGTATTGTCGATGTTCGTTGTATTGAGAAAGATATCGCCTTCATCCAGCCAGCGGGGAACTTCGGTCTTGGGAACGCCAAGGACTATCTGAACGCAATCGCTCACGTGTAACTCATCCGCCAACTGGCGGACGCGCGCCAAACTCCCATCCCCCTTGTCCGGACCAATCATGGTGAGGGTGGCATCCGGGATCCGGGTTCGAATGTTCGCCAGGACGCGAATCGCCATTTCCGGGTTATAGATACCATGAAACGCGCGCAGCCACACTAGGCGCGGCTTCACGTGGCGGCGGGCGCGAAAAGGATAAAGCCGCAAGTCCACGGCATTCGGCAGCAGGACAATTTCCGGACAGTAGGCGGCCATCCGCCGCAGCAGGTAAGGGGAAGGAGCGGTGACGATGGCGGCCGAGGCCAGCAGGCGCCCTACGCGGCTGGGATTCGATTGCGCGAACTCGGGCAGGCGGCCGCCGCGGAGCGCCAGCACATACGGGCGGCGGGCACGGCGGAGCGTCCAGCAAACGGCCTCCGCCCACAGAAATGCCGTGTCGCTAAACACGTCGACCTGCGCGGCGCCAAATCGCTTCCGCCATAGCCACGCGCTAAGAGTCATGTCGGCCAACCGCGCCAGACGGTTGCGTTTCCGGGAAACCGATAAAACGCTCCAGCCGCGCTGGCCAAGCCGCGGAGCCAATTCTTCGCCAATTGAGCGCGTGCCGCCCGCGCTGGAGAAAAAGTTCCCGACGATGAGAACGCTGCGCGCCACGCTTCCAGCCATGCCCGCGTCCGGAAGTGTAGTACCCGAAGCGGAGACTATGGACACAGCTTTTTAACCATCTTTCCCTTCCATCGTACGCCTTCCTCAGCTCGAATCCAACCCAACCGTTCGTAAACGGTCACAGCCCGGGTATTGGCCGGATCCACCGTCAAATGCATTTGCGTCAGTCCCATTTCCCTGGCGGCAGCCTCACAATGCAGCATTAACATCTTTCCGATACCCGAACCCTGATGGCGCGGCGACACGGCGATGGAAAGAATGCCGAACGACTTCGCCGCCGACCGTGGAGGGGACGGCAAGGGGCGCCGGCCCAGCCGCCAAAGCAACCGCAATCCGGTGCGGATTCGCGTGCGAATCAACTCGTTGCCGGCCAGCCAGGGTCGAACCAGAAGCCGGCCGAGCAAAAACCCCCGGTGCTTCCTGAGAAAACCGCTGGTGGAGCCGTTAAAAAGTCCCGCAAAGCAAAACCCGACCAATTCCTGTCCGCTTTCCGCGCCCACCGCCACGGCATCGTGCGGTCCAAGAAGTTGCCAGGAATAATACCGGCGCACCGCCTCCGGACCGAAAGCGGTAATCGCGCTCTTCGGGAACGCGGCGCAGTGTACCCGCGCCACAGCGCTCAAATCGGCGGTGTCCAGATTTCTTATCCCCGGGCTGCCCATAGTTCGTCCCGGCGCGGAGTTGTTGTCCGTTCAGGCCTCCTGTACAGATGCTTCAGCCGCACAAACGCAATGCCAAACATAAATCCGGCGGCGGCAATGCGCATTGAACTCGCCCCGCTAAAGAGAATGCTCCATAGTACAAATGAGGATGCATAGGATTTCTCCTGTACCGTTGTCGTCCTCAGCACGGCACTGACCGCCATCGCCGCAATCAGCAGAATAGCCGCCAAGCCGAACATTCCGTGCTCGGCGAGCAAACGGGTGAACTCATTATGGGTCGCCGCCGCCCGGCCGTACAGGGCCAAGTGAGCGAAGGCCGATCCGCCGACACCCACGCCAAAAATACGGTTCTGTTCCCAAATAATAAAGTCGGCATGCATCAGTTCTTCCCGGCCGCTCAGATCCTGTAAAGTGTATCGGGCCGTCAACGCTCCAGCGGTGTACTCATCCAGCAGCGGATAGAGAACAAGTCCGCAAAATCCCACCAGAATGGCAACCCAGACGACAAGGCGCCCGCGTTCGCGGGACTGGCGCATTTTAAAGAAAACGGCTGGGGCCAAAGCCATAGCCGCCGCGACCACTCCGCCGCGTGAAAACGTCAGAACGGCCTGCATAATAAAAAACGCGGCGACACACAATACAATCAGTTGTTTGCGCCGGTCCTTGGAATTCAACACATAATGCACCGCCAACAGCGCTCCGAGCCCGAGCATTGCCGATACCTGGTTGGGGCCGAACCCGCCACTGGCGTCATGCATCGATTCTGTACCAAATTGGATGTCGGGATTAGAAAAGGTTCCGTGCGCCGCGATCATGGTAATCCCCGCCAAAGGAGTAATAATAGCGAGCGGCAAAAGCTTCCACTCCTCAGGGAACAAGGTAACGTTGGCGAAGAAGCAAACAGTGGCGAACAACGACACTGGACCGGAGAGATTAAATGAAATGCCGGCTCGCAGAGCCTCTCCCGAAAGGGTGCCGTAGGACACGGCCAAAGCCGGCAGCAGGAGAAGAAAATAACTAACGGCGATCTTGGGAATTACGTAGTGTTTAAGCCTAACTAGAGCTATTATGCTCATTAAAGTAATCGTATATTTTGATATTTCATACGGTAAGGTCGAGTTGCTCATTCGCCACAAAACCTCGGCGCCGACGATATAACCCATGATCCAAGCGACCGGGGCTATCTTTTTACTGAAGACCGCAGCTCCAATGCCGAGCAGAACGGTCCCCCCGCAATGGACATTGGCTAGAGCCGAGAGGCGGTGCATGACCAAACCCAGCAAGGCGTGGCCGATCAAAATAAGCGCTAGCAAATGCGGGGTCAGGCGGCCGGCCAAGGAACTCCCGCCCAAAGCGGACAGTTGGTCCGTTTGACCCATGGGCGACTCGTTTCTCATTGTCTGAGATCCCGCTTGCGGCACGGCTTTCATAATAACAATCAATCGGGCGGAAAGATCGCAAAACCAGCAAGTTTTACCGTCTTACGTAAAAACTTCACAGCTATCGAAACGGGCGGCGGACGGCAACTACATCTGATATAGCTATTGCTTTCAGCGTGTTAAGTGCACGTATCAATTCTAGCACTCCATATTTGGAATTGGCACCCGAACTGCAGTACCAGGACGACTATCACTGTCTCGTACATCAGTCTCATGCATCGATCCGGTCAGTCCACAGCGTTGCTTTTTAAGAACGCGAGTGACCCGGAACGGCGACGCGTTCTTTGAAAAGGGAAGGAAGCGAAAGGTCTTACAGCTACTGAAATAATGGCCCAGCGGCAAACTTCAATACCGGCCCTTTTTGCTTATATCGGCAAACATGCCGATTCGTTGTTGGCTATTTTGGCGCGATGTCGTGCCTTCCTCTGTACGGCGATCCGCGCGCACGCTTCCGGCGAGGTCTGGAGAATAGGACCTCACGGTGGTAGTAAGAGGCGTTGCCTCCGGGAATAAGGTGCGAGAGCGCATATCCTCGTAAGCATTTTTCCCGATGCAGCGCTGGTCGTTTAGTACCGATAGAAAACTGTAATCGAACAACAAATGGAGTACATGTAATGAAAGTATTTTCTCGAGCCGTCGCGTTGGCGGCCAACTTATTCGCCCTTCCGGCTATGTTTTTGCCGGCCCCGGCGGCATGGAGCGCGCAGTTCTACGTATCCGCCACCGCCTCTCCGCAGGGCGACGGATCGATCGGCAATCCGTGGCCGATGAAAGTCGCGCTGGCCCATCCCGGCGTTGTTAACGCCGGCGACACCATTTGGTTGCGGGGGGGATTGTATTGGGGCCGGTTCAGCAGTGCTTTGAGCGGCAATCCGGGAAATCCGATAGTCGTCCGTTCCTACCCCGGAGAATGGGCCCGGATTGACGGTTTCGCTCATGTGTCGCTGGTGACCGCGATTACGCCGAACGACACTAAAATCCAGGTGTCGGATACATCGGCGATTCGACTCGGGGCGGTACTTAAGATTAACAATGAAGGCATTTACGTCAAGGGAATCAATGGCTCCATGCTCACCGTGGTGCGCGGCTGGGGCGGAGCGGCGCCCGGATCCTATCCGGCCGGTTCGTTGTTCGGCTTCACGGACACCATTTTCACAATCGGCGGCACTTATACGAACTACATGGGATTTGAAGTCATGAGTTCCGATCCCGTACGGACGACATTGCTCGCCGGTTCGGCCCCGTCCGATATTACCCGCGGAGATGGCATCAATGTGCATGGCCCAGGCATCAAATTGATCAACCTGGTTGTACACGATACGGGCGACGGATTCTTCCTCGGTGAACAGGCGCTGGACTTAGAAGTGTCCGGTTGCATCAGTTATAGTAACGGGTGGCAGGGAGCGGATCGCGGGCACGGACACGGATTATATATTCAGAATCTGACCGGCATCAAGAAGATCAGCGATGTTATCTCATTCAACAATTTCGCCACCGGAATGAAAGTGTTCGGCCGGGCCGCTTCCGCCGTGGGCGTGGACTTTTTCGGCATCGTCAGTTTTAACAATGGCTCCATGCGCGCGCCGGGGTTTGGCCGGGGAACGAATCTTTACGCTGGAACCGACTCACTGCCCGCGGATCTGATTAGCGTAAACGATTCCTACTTCTTCCATACTCCCGGAGCCGGCGGGGAAAACCTGCACTTTGGATTCTCCAGTCCGTCCAACGACCGGTTAACCGTTAAGAATAACCGTTCCTACGGCGGAAATATTCCGATGGACGTGTCCTTATGGCGAAACACAACCGTCACCGGAAATACGTTCTATATCTCCAGTTCCGGCAGTTGGTCCAGTCAGATGCTGGTCAATTTTCGCACTTCCTCGTCGTCTCCGATTGTGAACTGGGGCCAGAATCAGTATTTCAATGCGGCTCCCGCCTTTACCAACGGCGTCCAGTATTCGATGGGGTTCAACACCGTAAAGAATTCACTGGGCGGCGGACGTCTCTCATTCCCCGAGTGGAAAGCGGCCTGTAACTGCGATTCGAGCAGCCAGTACACGGCCAGCGCGCCCACAGGCGTTGAAATTTACGTGCGGCCGAACGCCTACGAAGCCGGACGCGCCAACATCGTTGTGTTCAATTGGAGCGGTGTCCCCGCCGTTTCCGTCGACCTTTCCGGGAAGTTGAATATAGGCGACAGTTACGAGATCATGGACGCGCAGAACTATTTCGCCGCGCCGCTCGGGTCCGGCGTTTTCACCGGCGCTCCGGTATCGATCCCCATGACGTTAAGCGTGGTTTCGGCCCCCTCCGGGACTGTACCGACTCCGCCCGTCCACACGGCTCCGATGATGGGAACATTTGTCCTGCGGAAAACAATCTCCACAGGGGCTTCGGTGAGCGTCACTCCTACCAGCGTCAGTTTGAACCAGTTGCAATCGCAGCAATTCACCGCGCAGGTCACCGGAGCGGCGAATACAAGCGTGACTTGGTCGATGTCGCCTGCCACCGGTACCCTTTTCCCTTCGGGCCTCTATGCGGCGCAGAACACGATCGGCGCCGCTTCCACGGTTACCGTAAAGGCGACGAGCGTGGCTGATCCCACTAGATTCGCCACCGCTGTCGTCACTCTCACACCCCCGGGGGCGGTTAGCGTAGCTTTGAGTCCGGCCATCGTGAGTTTGGCAGGCGGCACTTCGCAACAGTTCGCCGCACAGGTCACTGGCAGCACCAATACGGCGGTCACCTGGTCCATGTCTCCGGCTACCGGTTCGCTTTCAACCGCTGGCCGCTACACCGCGCCGAACCCGATCACCGCCGCATCTACGGTTACCGTAAAGGCGACGAGCGTGGCTGATCCCACCAAGTTCGCCACCGCGGTCGTCACTCTCACGGCTCCGGTGACGGTTAGCGTGGTGGTGAGTCCGGCCAGTGTAAGCCTCACCGGCGGCACTTCGCAACAGTTCGCCGCGCAGGTCACGGGCGCCGCTAACTCGGCAGTCACCTGGTCCATGTCTCCGGCTACCGGTTCGCTGTCAACCACGGGCCGCTACACCGCGCCGGCATCGATCTCCGCCGCTTCCACGGTTACCGTGAAGGCGGCCAGCGTGGCCAATCCCGCCAAGTTCGCCATCGCCGTCGTCACTCTGACGCCCACGGTGACGATTAGCATAGCGGTGAGTCCGGCCAGCGCGAGTCTGATCGCCGGCATGTCGAAACCGTTCACCGCACAGGTCACGGGCAGCACCAACCAAGCGGTGACATGGTCGCTGTCGCCCGCTATCGGAACCATCTCGGCGGCCGGCAATTACGCGGCCCGGGCGTCGCTGTCCGCAGTCGCGACTGTGACCGTGACCGCCACTAGCGTAGCGGACCCCACACGCAAGGCGACGGCGTTGATCTATCTCAATCTCAACAATCCCGCCATCGCGATCAGTCCCATCACCGCCATAGTAAGGTCCCGGAAAACCTTTCAGTTCAGTTCCACGACACTCGGACTTGCCAGTCCGGCCGTTGTATGGTCGGTGGTCACGGTTGGAGGCGGTACCATCACGCAGAGCGGTCTTTATACCGCGCCTGCCGTGACGGCCAACAAAAACGTCATCGTCCGGGTAACCAGCCCCATCTATACAACCAAATTCGCGCAGGCAACCGTAACCGTGACCCCCTAAAACCGGACTATTCTCTTGCCGGGCGCGCTGGATCCAGCGCGCCCGGTTTCTTGTGTGCCGGGCATGGTCGACAGCTTGAAGGTCAAAGCCCTTTGCCGGGAGTCCGCCTCAAGGCCGGGGGTCAAGCTGCGGCCTTCTCCTTAGTGCGAAACTGCGGATACCAGCGCCGGAATACGTCATCCAACTCGTTGTTCAATACACAGTTCGGAATGAACTCCCGGTTGTTGCGGATGTAGATTTCGAACTCTGTCAGACCTGCCGCCAACTTCTCGGCCGCCGCCGAATGAGCCCGGATCAACTCCATGTCCAGCAGCATGTCGCTCACCCGATCCAGGGCCTCGGCGAGATTGCCGTGCCATAGCAGATGCTTCACGCTGTCGATCCGCTTTGACATCGCAGTGGCTGTCTCGGCTCGGTCTACTTCGGCCCGCAGCGACTTGGTCTGTTGCTGCAGAACGGTGATGCGCATCATGATGTGGAACCAGTCGATCCAGTGTTCGCTGCCGGGATGCAGGTGCGTTTGCACCCGCCGCACATCCTCGCCTCCATCCGACATGAACACCACCTGCTGATTGTCCTGCAACCCTTGCGACTTCATCAGTTCGAACAGCCTCCGCCGGGGCTTCTGCACATAGCCAAAGCACCTTGACTCCGGTACTTCCTCGTCGCCAGCCCGCCGAAACGCCACCACGCTTCGTCCAGCGATCACCTCGAAGAAGCCTTCCTTGTGCGCCGCACGCACGTAGCCGCCGTCGATGCCCACCGTAACCGGACCATCCGGCGGGGCCTGCTCCTGCTGCTCGACGATTTGCTCATCTGGGAACAAGTTGAGCCGACGCTCCTCGCCCAGTTCTTCCTCCATTCTCTCGGCCGTTGCCTGGACGTGACGGCGGATTGTCTCGGCATCAGCGTCCGCCGCAGCCAGGCCGCCGCAGGCCGGAATGTTTTGGGCCCGCTCGGCTGACACGAGCAGCGATTCCAACGCGCGTTAGTGACCTCCACTGCTCCAAACAACGTCTTCACTTCGATTTTCCCGCCGCCCTTGACGGTATAGCGATCCCCGCAGTTCGGGCAGCGGCGCCGCCGCTCCAAATTCTCGGCGGCCTGCCGGGCGACCACGAAGTCCTGCACGCTTTCCAACATCGCCTTGCTCTCGCACAGGTTCAATCCCAGCGTTTCCATCGCCAACTCGCGACGCTCCATTTCCAGCAGCACATCGCTGCGGTGCTCTTGCCCGGCGTCGCAGATGCAAACCACTTCCACCCGGAACTTCATGCGAACCTCCGGTATTGCGGCAGCTTGGCCAATCGCTCCTTGGCTTCTCTCAGATTGAACCGCTCCGGCTCCAGCCGTGCGGATTGTTCCAGGCGGCGATCCAGACTCTCGGCACCATCGGCCAGCACGCTCCGCAGCAATTCCACGTGCTCGCTGGGTCATCCGGGTGCGCGGCCGCGAGCACGCCAATGGTGGTCTCCACCTGCGCCGGTTCGCCCATCTGCTCGCCCATCTCCTGCCGCTTTAACATCAGCCAGTATCCGGTTGGGCCGCCGGAATCTTGCGGTGGTGCCGCTCCCCGCCCACCGGCACACACTGGCGTTTCATCGCCCTCCGCACCATCTTGCAGATCGACAACGCGGAGTTCCCATTCCCACTGGTCCAGCGCGCCGATGGTATAGAGAAACTTCTCCCGGCGATGAAGTTGGAAATCGCGGAGTTTCTTGGACCGGGTCTTGCGCTGGAAGCTGTTGAACTCCTGGCCCTGAATCTGGAACGCGTAACCGATGCCGGAATCCCAGCCGAGCACGGCGTGAACGATGTCATCGAAATCGGTCGGGTCCAGAGAGTCCGGCACAGCCACGAGGCGGATGACCATTGGGTAGACGTCGCGGACAACAGCACGGAGAATCAATCGTTTGAAGGATGTTGCTGGCATCCTCCCAGCCCAATGCCACTTACTTTGAGTACAAAGTAATTGAACTGGAAGCGGTTTGCTGATATTTCTGAAAAAATCAAAAAGGATCGTTTATGTTTTGATAGGTGAACATACCTCAATCGCCCATTTTGTTTGACTTGTTTTTCCTCCCAGCCTACGCCGACCCCCGACCTTGAGACGGACTCCAATCAGGCGACGACTTCCCTTGACCGCATGCGTCCGGTTTCGATGGGGCCTTTTCGCTAGGCCGGGACATACCGCTTGATGGCGATGTCGCCGGCATGCTGCCGCGTTCTCGCCACGGCGTAGGCGAGCTGCATCCGCAGCAAATGGTCCATGTCCGGCCCAAAAGCCTTTTCGTTGCGCTGCGCCATTTCCGGCGTCAGCGCGGCTTTGCCGTCGTCTGGAGATTGGCCATTTTCGAATCTTGACGCGCTGTTATTTTTCTCTGAACTTTCTCGCCTATTTCCTTTAGAGTGATCGTGCGGGCCTGTATTTAGGTCTTACTCATGCCAGTCACGATC
>Ga0163153_10002078_pt1 | contig 30120 bp, 29 predicted proteins | sample OliLakLV19MP6IB1_FD_148629 | JGI IMG/M metagenome (GOLD analysis project Ga0163153, IMG submission 148629) | Freshwater microbial mat bacterial communities from Lake Vanda, McMurdo Dry Valleys, Antarctica - Oligotrophic Lake LV.19.MP6.IB-1 | ecosystem: Environmental > Aquatic > Freshwater >...
ATGTTCAGCGGTGCGGTGATCGAACTCAAGGGGGAGCGCATTCCGATCGTCATGTTGTCGCCGCTCGCCGTAGTTCCCGAGTTCCAGAAACGTGGGATCGGTTCCGCACTCGTGCGCGACGTGACCGCCGAGGCCGACCGGCGCGGGCATCCGTTCGTGATCCTCGAAGGCAGCCCGGTGTACTACGGCCGCTTCGGTTGCGTACCTATGACCCCGCGGTGCGGGGCCGCGTCGTCTATCCGCCCGCGTTCGACGAGGCCGTCGAGCACTGACGGAGACGGTCACGTCACGGGCGTGATCCGCATCTCCTGTGCGACCGAGATGACGACGTTGCCGTCGAGGTCGCGCATCGCGCCGCGCAACAGGCCGCGACCACCGGCGTTCACGAGCGAGTGCACGTCGTAGAACAACCACTCGTCGGCGCGCGCGGTGCGATGGAACCAGACGGCATGGTCGAGGCTCACCATGCCCGTGGTGTCGTCGTCGAGGTGGAGCGGACGGCCGCCGGTGCCGGTCCAGTCGGTGGCGAACCCGAGCAGCGCGGTGTGTACCAACTCGTCGTCGGGCAATCGCATCGGGACGCGGAACCACATGCGGTGCGTCGACTCACGAGTGCCGTCTTCGTTGGCCGGCGTCGGGCCGATGAATCGCGCCGCCCACGGACCCGGACCGATCTCCTCCGCGAGATCGTCGGGCGGCGGCACCGGGCGACCCGATGGCGAGTCGTACACGTAGCCGTCGGCGTCCGCCGTGAAGGAGCACGACATCTCGAGCACGGGTTTGCCGGCCTGGCTCGCTTCCAGGTGGCGCGAACTGAACGACCGGCCGTCGCGTATCGGTCGTACCCGGTACTCGATCGGTCCCGCCGTCGTCGCGGGCCGCAAGAAATAGGCGTGAAGTGAATGGATGCGGCGGTCCTCGGGCGCATCCTGGGCCGCCGCGATGATCGCCTGCGCGATGACGAAACCACCGAAGAGAAATTCGCCGAACCACGCGGGCGGCCGGCCGACGAACGCGCCCGGTTCGTCGCCACTCGGTCGGACAGTCAGGAACTCGAGCGTCTCCTCGACGAGCGCTTCGATGTCGGGTGTCGCGTCGTTCCCCATCGGCCCGGAGCCTAGGGCGGGCTGGTGGGCGGAACCGCGCGAGCAATTCGCGCACGTCATGCATCGACGGGTACCGCTTGGCGCGCAGCCGTGCTGGAATCGCGCCATGGATGTCGCGCCGTGCCTCGTCGAGCTGTACGGGCGTATCCCGCCGCTGGCCGACGACGCGGTTTCCGGCGCCGATCTCGCGACCCTGACCCGCGCGCCGGAACCGGGTACGAACCCGATCCCGACAACACCGGCTACGGCCACTCCGAAAGCGATGTCGCGGCGGTACAGATCGGCGATCACGACTGGCCCGACTGAGTCAGGGGTAACGGCCCGGCGCACCGCTCGTCTGGGTACGCGTACACGCCCGATCTCGCGGATACACGTACCCAGAAGCGGGTGGGTAGGGCTTGCGTCGGACAATCTGCGCGGCGAATGGTCAGACTGACGTGATGGTGCGAACCGGCGCGCGAGCACATGCCCTGAATCGATGCTTGCTCGATGCCGGCTTTCGGCGCGCGCCTACCGCTCCGCAGCCGCCCCGGTTGCAGGATCTGGCGCCCGATCTCGCCGACTCGATCATGCAATCGTGTGCAGGGCTCGGTGGCGTCGCCGAGCCCGAGCAGCTCCGGCCCAGCGCGTGGGACCTCGCGTACGAGGGCGGTGTCGTCGTCGAACTCGACGAAGAGCTGCACTTCAACCGCTACCGGCTCGTCACGTTCGAGGCACCGTGGACGGCGTCGCTGCCGTGGCGAATCTCGTACCGGCAGTACTGCGACGCGCACGAGGCCGAGTGCCTGACCGCCGGCGGGTGGGGTCAGCGGTGGACGAATCCGTCGTGCGAAGCGATGTTCGGCGCCGCCGACAACCCGGGCGTGTTCGGTGCCGTCGGCGCGCCGCGCTGGAAGCAGCGGGCGCTGTACGACTCCATCAAGGACGCCTACGCGCGCAGCACCGGCGTTCGCCTTGCGCGCATCTCGGTGCACGACCACGTAGGCGGAGTAGAGATCGGCCGCGGGTTGCAAGGGGCCGAGACACTCAACGTCGACGCGCTACGTGCATTCGTCGAGCAGCGCACGACCCGGCCTACGTGACGGTGTAGCCCAGCGCGCCGCGGATGAACGCATCTCCGAGGCACAGACACGCGTCCTCGGACGCGTATATTTTCGGTTTCTACGCGACGGTCGGAAGGCGTTGGCGTCGTGCCCGGCTGAACAAGCCACGTCCCCAAGGGAGCTGTCATGGCGAAGGTAGGTGTCCACAACATCTCGATGTCGCTCGACGGGTACGCGGCCGGGCCCGACCACGGCTTCGACAACCCGCTCGGTATCGGTGGCACCCTGCTGCACGAGTGGGTGTTCGCGACACCGGCCGGTCGCCGCATGATGGGTATTGACGCCGAGGGCGAGGGCGCATCGACGACCGGTTCATGCGCGGCGACGACGAGTGGAAGGGATGGTGGGGCGACGACCCGCCGTACCACTGCCCGGTCATCGTGCTCACCCACCACACGCGCTCCCCGATCGAGATGGAGGGCGGCACCACGTTCTTCTTCGTGAACGAGGCGATCGAAGCGGCCGTCGAACGGGCGCTCGACGCCGCGGACGGGAAGGACGTGCGCGTCGGCGGCGACGTGGCGACCGTGCGGGCGGGCATGCGCGCCAGGCTGCTCGGGAGTGGTGAGCGCCTATTTGTATCCGGCGTCGCCGACGACTACGAATGGGTCGAGTTCGTCAGCTCACCGGCGGTCGCGCACGTGCGACTGGCACGGGTGCAGTAGCGGGAGGCAGCCCATGAGCGCCAAAGCAGCAGTCGACCGACCGATCGAACGCGAGTACCGCAGCATCGTCTCGGACAACTTTCGGTGGCAGCAGTTCGAGCCGCGCGCGGGCGACATTTTCGTGTGCACGCCGCCCAAGTGCGGCACGACGTGGATGCAGACGATCGTCGAGACGTTGGTGTTCCAGGGTCGGGACCTGCCCGGAGCAGTCATGGACATCGCACCGTGGATCGACGCGCGGTTCCATCCGCTCGACGAGATCACCGCGCGGCTCGACGCGCAGACGCATCGGCGGTCGATCAAGACGCACACGCCCGCCGACGGAATCCCGTGGGTCTCGACGGCTTCGTACATCGTCGTCGGCCGCGACGGGCGCGACGCGTGCATGTCGATGCTGAACCACATGCGCAACATCCGGCCCGACGTGATGATGGAGCTCGCGATGAGCGCGGAGGCGGACGGCATCGATCTGAGCGAGACCGGGCTTCCACCTACCGAAGACGTCCACGAATTCTTCGAGTGGTCGATGAACAGCTATCCGCTCTGGTTCGAGCACGTCGCTGCGTTCTGGCAGCACTACGGCGAACCGAACGTGCTGTTGGTCCACTACAACGACATGAAGGCCGACCTCGACGCTCAGATGCGGCAGGTGTCGGAGTTCCTCGGCATCCCAGTAGACGAGCAGCGTTGGTCGGAGCTCGTGGAACTCTGCACGTTCGCGTCGATGAAAGCGCGGCCCGACGAGATCGGCGACTTTGAGTCCCACTTCGTCGGCGGCGCGGACACGTTCCTCTACAAGGGCACCAACGACCGGTGGCGCGATGTGCTCACCGAGGACGAGCTCGCCACGTTCGACACGCTGGTGAAGGAACGGCTCCCACCCGACGCGGCCGAGTGGACCCGCTCGGGACAGGCCGCACTTCCCGAGTAACGACGCAGCCGGCGACCGATTCGCCCGGATTGCCGACGACATTGTGTGGTTCGCTGGGTGATCCGATTCGTCCTGAATGGTGCCGAAGTCGAGGTGGGCGAGCACCCTCACCTGCTCGCGGCGTTGCGCGAGGAACTGAACGTCACGTCGCCGAAAGACGGGCGTTCGCCGTCGGGGCAGTGCGGGTGTTGCACGGTGCTCGTCGACGGGAAAGCCGTAGTCAGCTGCAACCTCGCGCTGGCGAAGATCGAAGGCAAGGCGGTCACGACGCTCGAAGGGCTCGACCCGGCCGAACGCGACCGGTACGCCGACGCGTTCGCGGCGACGGGCGCGCTGCAATGCGGGTTCTGCACGCCGGGCATCGTGATGCGGTGCAAGTACCTGCTCGACAAGGACGGCGACGATCTCACGCGCGAGAAGGCGGCGCGGCACCTGGGCGCGCACCTCTGCCGCTGCACCGGTTACCACCCGATCCTCGACGCGTTCGAACTGCTCGCGACCGGTGAGGGCGCGCGTACCGAGCCGGTGACAGGCGTCGGATCGAGCGGCATCAAGTACCTCGCCCGCGAATACTCGATGGGCGACAAGGACTACGTCGACGACATGCGCGTGCCCGGGATTCTGCACGCGGCCGTCGTGCCGGCGGAGCATGTGCGCGCGGACATCGTCGCGATCGACACCAGCGCGGCCGAGGCTGCACCCGGCGTCGTGCGTTTGTTCACCGCGGCCGACGTACCCGGCGACCTCAAGATCGGCATCATCCACACCGACTGGCCGGTGTTCATTCCGGTCGGCGGGCGCACATCGTACGCGGGCGACGTCCTCGCCCTCGTCGTCGCCGACGATCGCATCGCGGCCCGCGCCGGCGCCGAGCTGGTGCGCGTCGAGTACAACCCTGCGGCCGATTACCGACGCGATCGCCGCGCTCGCGCAGAGTGCGCACGTCGTGCACGAGGTGTTCCAGACTCAGCGCGTCGAGCAGGCGTTCCTCGAACCGGAGTCGACCCTCGCCGCACCGATGTCCGATGCCAAAGGGGGATTGAGGCGCCTCGAAGTGTGGTCGGGCGGGCAGGGCCGTGTGGGACGACCGCAACCAGATCGCGGCCGTCCTCGGCATCGATCAACACCAGGTTGTCGTACACCTCGTCGCCAACGGCGGCGCGTTCGGCGGTAAGGAGGACTGCGCGAACCAGTGCCAGACCGCGCTCGCCGCGTGGATCTTGCAGCGACCGGTGAAGTGCACATTCTCGCGTGAGGAATCGTTGCGGGTGCACGCCAAGCGGCACCCGATCCGCATCGCGGTCCGTACGAGTTCCCGAACATGGATGTCGAAGCGCTCGCGGCCCGCACCAACAACTCGGTGTGCGGTGCGTTCCGCGGATTCGGCGCGAACCAGGCCCAGTTCGCGGTCGAAGGGCTGCTCGACCGGCTTGCGGTCGCGGCGGGCATCGACCGGCTCGACTTCCGGGACGCCAACCTCATCGACCCGGGCGGGAATCTGGGGTCCGGGGCAGATCATGGACGACGGTTGCGCGGGTGCTCGCGCGTGTCTCGAGTCGGTGCGGCCCGACTACGACGCCGCGGTCGCGGCGGGCAAGGCGGTGGGTGTCGCGGTCGGTATCAAGAACTCCGAGCTCGGCAACGGCCTGGTCGAGATCAGTAGAGCGGTCGTGCGTCTCGAAGTCGACGGCACTCTGGAAGAGCGCCACTGCTGGACCGACATGGGCCAGGGTGTCGACACCGTCGCGTTGCAGGTCGCGGTCGAGGTCCTGAAGGTCGACGCGGCGCGCGTGCGCGTCGTCGTCGACACCACCCACGAACGCGGCGCGGGGCAGACCACCGGCAGCCGCGGCACGCTCATGGTCGCGGGTTCGGTCAAGGACGCGTGTCACCCCACGCAACGTGGGTTCCTCGCCGGTGGGGGCGTGCAGTGCGGATTCTGCACGCCCGGCTTCGTCGTCACAGGCGCGGCGCTGCTCGCCGAACAACCCGACGCCGACGCTACGCGGTGCGCGAAGCGTTCGCAGGCACGAACACGTTCGCGACGGCGTGACCCACGCGGTTGTCCGTCAGTCGTTGTCGGTGATCGTCACGGTTGCCGAGCCGTCGGCAATGGCGCCGGCGGTCGGGTCGCTCAGGACCACGGTGAAGGCTTGCGGGCCCTCGACGTTGGTGTCGCCGGAGACCGACAGTGTCACAACCGTCTGGGTGGTGCCGGGATCGAAGCTGATCGCGCCGCTCTTCTCGGCGTAGTCCTTGTCCTCGGGCTTGGGCTTCCCATCGGTGGCAGTGCCGTCGACGGTTTGGTACTTCACTCGTACGCGCGCGTCCGACACGCGGGAGAGCGTCAACGTGACCGTCATCGACCGGTTGCCCGTGTTGCCCTCGACCACTTGCGCGTCGCCCACGGAGATCATGACCGGGTCGTCGTTGTCGACGATCGTCGCCTGACCGGTGGCGTCGCCGATCGGCGCCTCGTTCGCGTCTCTCAGGACGACGGTGAAGGTCTCGTCGCCCTCGTCGAGCGTGTCGCCGACGACGGGGATCTCGATCGTTTTGCTCGTGGTGCCCGACGGCAACAGGACGGATCCGGTGCGGCGCGTGTAGTCCTTGTCCTCGGCAGCCGGCTTGCCGTCATTGGCACTGCCGTCGGCGGTCTCGTAGTGCACCCGGACGTTGCTCGTCGCCGGCGACGACAGCGACACGGTGAACATCGCCTTCACCGTCTGCCTGTCCATCTCCACGACCGACACGTCGTCGATCGACAGCGTCGGTTCGGTCGGCGGCGCGGTCACCGTGAAGAACGCCGGACCGAACGTGCGGATCGCACACTTCTTGTCGTACCCGTCGTAGCCGTCGTAGCCCTCGTACCCGCCGTACCCGCCGTACCCGTCACAGCCGTTGTACCCGTTGTACCCGTCGTAGCCGCTGTAGCCGCCGTAACTGGCGCAGACGCCGACAACCTTGAGTTCTCCCGCGGGCTGGTCAGCCGGCACCGGGATCGTGAAGCTCACCGGACCGATGCTCTCGCCGTTCGCGGCGGTGTGCACGATCTCGACGGGCGCGTCGACCGTCGTGACTGCAACCGTTGCGAGTCCGTCGCACACGAACCGCGCGTCGAACGTCGACCCGGCGGGACCGGACGAGGGCGACAGCTCGAGCGGACCGTTGCCGGCGCTGGTGTCGGACGACGATCCGCCGGCCAGCGCCAGCATCGGCGCCACGGTGGCCGAGAGCCCCATGGTCACCGCAGTCGCCACGAGCAAACCCCGCCGCGTCGAAAATCTGCGCTTCAGCCCTAGCCTGCCCACCGTCTGCGCTCCTGCCCGAGTTCCGCCCTACCGCAAGCCACGACCCTACAGAATCGGGCAACCCGGTCATATGGGCCAGGTGTCACAACCTACGGAGAGCCCGGGCTGTCTCGGGCACCCAGACCGACGGGTACGGCGCACTCGCCACCGGCACCGACGCGTTCCAGCAGGTCAGGAGCCTCGGGTCCGGCCTCGGCGAAGGGAATCGGACCGGTCTGGGGCTCGACCGGCAACGCGAGGGTGTGCTCGGGTGACACCTGTCGCATGGCTCGGGCCATGCCGGCGAGATCGCGCAGTCCCGTGCTGTCGTCGACCGCGACCGCGCCGGTCGCGCCCCACACCAACCGGTGCAGCGCCAGTGGCCCGCGGCCGATCTCGGCCTTGCCGGCGACCCGCTCGAGCACTGTCTGCGCCCGGCCGTCGCGGGCGTTGTCGTACGGGAACCACCCGTAGGCGGTCGAGTATTCGAGATGCCGGGCCCGCACATACTGGAGCGCCCGAGCGCCGTCGAGATGCTGCACGCCCTCCTCAACCGAGAAATCGATGACGGTGTCGCGCAACGCCGACGCGAACTCGACGTCGATGCCGCCGACCGCATCGACGATCTCGATGAATCCGGCGAGTTCGACCCGTACGAGATGGTCTGCGCCAATACCGAGCGACCGGCACATGGTGTCGACAAAAGCCTGAGGACCGGCGAGCCATTCGAGTGCAAGGCGATGCAGACCGGAGTCGTTGCCCAGGATGAGGAGATCGCGCGGGATCGACAGCAACACGGGCCCACTTCCGTCGTCGGGTACCCGCAGCACCAGAACGATGTCGGCTCGCGCGAGGGGCGTCGATCCGAACGCCGCCTGTTGCTCGGCCGACAGGTTCTCGCGCGAATCGACACCGACGATCAGATACGTACGACCCCCTGAGTTCGGCTCGTGCAGGTCGACATCGAAGCGAGTGATGCGCGCGATGAGGAAGAAGCTGTAGACGCCCGTGAGCAACGCCACGACGCACAATCCCGTCGTGACGACGACAAGGACCCGGCGGGCTCGGCTGGGGCGCTTCAGTCCGCGCGGCCGGCGATCGCCCGAAGCGACGGGGGCGTCAGAGACCGGATCCACGCCTTCCTCATCGTCCCCGACCGCCAAGCTTTGAATTCTACGTGGGCGAGAAGCGCGCTCAGACTCACGTCGCTTCAACCCGGTGGCGCTCAGCGCTTGACGAAGGCCAACAGAGCGGCGTTGAAGCCGTCCCGGGCCCGAACTCGCGGCCGTCGCTCGCAGTGCGCGAAGCTGGGTCCGTGGTCGCCGATGGGCTGGTCGTGGTCGTGAAGCGTTCGTGCCCGACGTGCCAGCTCGTCGTGCCTGTGCTCGACGAGCTCGCTCGGGGGTCGGAACCGCTCGCGGTGTACTCGCAGGACGACACGACATTCGTCGCGGGCGCGATCGACGACACCGACCTCGAAGTGTCGTTCGACCTCGACATCGACACCGTGCCCACCCTGTTGCGCGTCGAAGCGGGAAAGGTGAGCGCTCGAACGGTCGGCTGGCTGCGACCCGAGTGGGAAGAACTCACCGGCGTGCGGCCGCTCGGCGCAACGCTGCCGGAGTGGCGACCGGGCTGCGGTTCACGCACCCAGGACCCCGAAGTGCAGGACGCTCGCCTCGTCGTGGCGATGACACCGCGACTGCGCGCCCGCCGCGTGGAACTCGGCAAGGCCGAAGACGAGATCGAGGCGATGTACGCGCGCGGGTGGAGCGACGGCTTGCCGCTCGTGCCGCCCACCGCGGAACGGGTCGCGCGCATGCTCGCGGGCACGACGCGTGAACCGGGCGACGTCGTCGCCGTGGTTCCGCCCGATCTCGTCGAGTGCACCGTCGAGAAGGTGGCGATCAACGCGGTCATGGCGGGCTGCCGCCCCGATTACCTGCCGGTCGTGCTCACTGCGGTCGAAGCCGCGTGTACCGACGAGTTCAACATCCACGGCGTGCTCGCCACGACGTGGTTCGCCGGGCCGCTCGTCATCGTGAACGGCCCGATCGCTCGTGCCATCGGCATGAACAGCGGCGTCAACGCGCTCGGGCAAGGCAACCGCGCCAACGCGACAATCGGGCGCGCGTTGCAGCTCGTAGTGCGCAACGTCGGCGGCGGTCGCCCGGGCGAGGTCGACCGTGCCACTCTCGGTCAGCCGGGCAAGTACACGTTCTGCTTCGCCGAGGACGAGGCCGGCTCGCCCTGGGAACCGCTGCACGTCGAACGGGGTCTCACGCGCGAGACGTCGGCCGTGACATTGTTCGCGGCCGAGGGCGTGCGGGGTGTCGTCGACCAGCTCGCCCGCACCCCCGAGGAACTCGCCCGCTCGTTTGCTGCGTGCCTGCGCACGGTCGCGCACCCGAAGAATGTCATCGTGTGGGACGCGGTGCTCGTCGTCTCGCCCGAACACGCGCGCGTCTTCCGCGAGGGCGGGTGGTCGAAGGCCCGCCTGCGCGAGGAGTTGGGCACACTGCTCCAGATTCCCGGCGCCGAGATCGTGCGCGGTGCCGGTGGCATCGCCGAAGGGATGCCCGAGGGGTTCCGCGAGTTCACCTTGCCCAAGTTCCGCGACGGCGGGCTCCAGATCGTGCACGCGGGCGGCGGGGCGGGCCTCTTCTCGGCAATCATCGGCGGATGGGCCAGCGGTGCGGTAGGAAGTGAGCCTGTGACGCAGGAGGTGATGACGTGACCCCGACAACCTTGCTCGATCCGACATCGGAGCGCGACCCGACGACCCGCGAGCGCACGGCCCGACCGGCCTCACTCGAAGGCAAGGTCGTGGGCCTGCTCAACATCTCCAAGCCGCGCGGCGACGTGTTCCTCGACCGCATCGAGGAGCTCCTGACCCAGCGGGGTATGCAGGTCGAGCGCTATTCCAAGCCGACGTTCACGAAACCCGCTCCGGCCGATCTGCGCCACGAGATCGCCTCGAAGTGCGACGTGGTGATCGAAGCGCTCGCCGATTGAGGATCATGTACGTCGTGCAGTGTGCACGACACCGTGAACATCGAAGCGGCCGGGATACCGATGGTCTTCGTGGCGTCGACCGAGTTCGTCGAAGCCGCCGAAGCGCAATCGCGTGCGCTCGGTGCCGACCCTGCGTGCGTGTTCGTCGCGCACCCGATCCAGGACCGCACCGATGACGAACTCCGCGCCCTCGCCGACGAGGCCCTCGCCGCGCTCGTGGCCGCGCTGACGCCGCCCGACTAGGCGCGGGCGGGACGTTGCGACACGACGAGTGTCTCCTCGCTCCACATCGCCCAACCGAACCACGCAAAGGCGACGAGGAACATCGCAACGGGGATTCCCCACGCGTGCCCGGCGTCGCCACCGGCCAAGGTGACGATCAACGCGCCCAGCGCGTACGCGAGCGGGGCGCCGAAGAACGCAAGCACCGCCGGCCTCGGGAGGATCGCGGCCCGGAACAGCAACACTGCGAGCGGGCCGAATACGACCGCGTAGATGACCACGAAGATCGCGAGGCCGGCGTAGCTGAACGGCATCACGAGGAGCGGCGAGATCACGAGGACTGCGACTGCCACCCAACCGGCCCGGCCCAACCCGCCGTGGCGCCGGACGAGCGCGATGACACCGAAGATCAGCGCCGGGTACAGCAGCGCCTGCGCGGTGATGCCGAGGGCATGCCACGGCTCTTCGCCGCGCGGCCCTCGATTCCCGGCGAGTCCGGCCACGAACAACACGGGCAAGGCCATGCAGGCGAGCCCACCCAGGTGCGTACATCGTGACGCCACCGCGCCACCTTGGCGCGACGACCGCTTGAACTCACGCGCGACATTGGCGGGGGTCCCGTAGTGCGCGACCGCGCGCCGTTCGGCCTCGGCCGGAGCGAACCCGGTCGAGCACAGCGACGCCGCGGACGCGCGGAGGTGGTCCTCCGCCTCGTCGACGATGTCTTCGCCCCCCGGAACGCGCGCAACGCGTCGTCGGAGATCGTCGAGGTAGGTGTCGATCGAATCGTGGCTCTTCATGTCGCCCCCCGCAGTACGAGTTGCATGGCGCCCGCGAACGCCTGCCACTCCTGTCGTTGCGCGTCGAGTGCCTCCCGCCCACGATCGGTGAGCGAATACACACGCCGGCGCCTTCCTTCGTTCGTCGACCACTCACTCGCCAAGAACCCGGCGCGTTCCAAACGGTGCAGCGCCGGATAGATCGTGCCTTCGGGCAGGTCGAAGACGTAACCGCTCGCGCGGCGGAGTTCCTCGATGACCGCATAGCCGTGTGTGGGTCCTGGCGCGACGACCGCCAGCAGGAGCAGGTCGAGATGCCCCTTCAGTGCCTCGCGCCTCATACCTCGTAACCCTATGCCTAGTGTTACTAGGTGTCAACGGGAGGGCCCTTGCGGCGCGAAGGTACGGGCATGCTTCCGACGTCGTTGTGTGACGTGGTGGGGATCGAGTACCCGGTCATCCAGGCCGGGATGGGCCTCTTCACCTCACCCGCGCTCGCCGCCGCGGTCTCGAATGCGGGCGGTCTCGGCAGCATCGGCGCGTGGCAACGCCCGGCCGACGACCTGCGCGCCGTTCTGGTTGAGATGCGCGATCTCACGGACAAACCGTTCGCCGTGAATCACGTGGTTCCCGACCTGAACGACGACGCGTTCGCCATCACACTCGACGCGGCGCCCGCAGTCATCTCGTTCGCGCTCGACGACCCCGGCGAACTCGTGCAGCGCGCCCACGATGTCGGCAGCGCCGTCATGCTCCAGGTAACCACCGTGCGTCAGGCCCGGCGCGCGGCCGACAACGGCGTCGACATCGTCATCGCCCAGCGTGGTGAAGCCGGAGGGTACGGCGGCTCGGTCGCGACGATGGCGTTGGTCCCGCAATCGGCTCGATCCTGCCCGCGGGTGACATCGTTCGAGCGGTCGTCGACGAAGCCGAGGCCGCGCTGCACCGCGTCGCTCCGTAGCCCGATATTCGGCGATCGCCGACGGCGCGCCATCTAGCGTGGCCGCCGTGGGCGACTTCGAGAAGGACACGGCCGTCGCGGGCGGGGACGGGCAGTACACCGCGACCGCAATCGGGGACTGGCGCATCTGGGGGCCGATGGGCGGTTACGTCGCTGCAATCGCTCTCCGGGCCGCGGCCGCCGAAGTCGCCGACGGCTTGTCGCCGGCCAGCTTCACGTGCCAGTTCCTCGCACCTGCTCGCTTCGAGCCGGTCGACATTGCGGTCACGGTCCGGCGCGCGTCGAGGCGGGCTGCGCTCGTGGCCGCGAACATCACCCAAGACGGTGTCGCGATTCTCGATTCGCAAACGTGGTTCGCCGTCGACGCCGACGTCGTCGAGCACGACCACGCGAAGCCGCACCGGTTCGGGCACCCCGACGACCACCGCGACATCTCGGAGCTCACGAACGAAGAGCCCCGATTTCCGTTCTGGTACAACTTCGACGCGAAGCCGGTCGACTGGATCCCGCCGGAGGAGTTCGAGCAATACCAGGGTGGCGAGCCGGAGTGGGCCGAGTGGGTGCGCTTCAAACCGCGAGCAACGTTCGACGACCCGGTGGTCGAAGCGTGCCGGACGCTCCTCCTGGCCGACTTGCCGTCGTTCCCCGCCGCAACCCGGGCTCACGCGTTCGGAACGGTGAACTGGATGTCGCCGAGCCTCGATCTCGCTGTGCAATTCCACCGCGTGGCCGACATCGGCGACTGGTTGCTCTCGATCGGGACCGCGCCAATCGCGCACCGCGGGTTGCTCGGATTCCGCTCCGAAGTGTGGAACGCGGCGGGCCTGCTGGTCGCGAGCGGGAGCGGGCAGCTGCTGTGCCGCTCGGCCCCGCCGCAGTAACCGCTCAGCCGACGAGACGCTCGAAGTCGTCGATGTGGTTCGTGATCACCGCGAGGCTCGACGCCCAGAACGCGGCGTCGCGCACGTCGAAGCCGAAGCGCCCGGTGAGCTCGGCCGCGTCGGCCATGCCCGTCGCCGAAAGCAGGTCGGTGTAGCCGCCGCGGAAGCGGTCCGGGTCCTCGGCGTACTTCGCGTAGAGCCCGATGCCGAACAGCATCCCGAACGTGTACGGCCAGTTGTAGAACGGCGTGAAGTAGTGCGGCTTCACCGCCCACATGTACTGGTGCCGCTGTTCCGGGTCGAGCCCGTCGCCGTACGCTGCCTCCTGGGCGTCGAGCATCATCATGTTCAGCTCGGGCACCGACACCGACGTCCGCCGGCGCCGCTTGCACAGCTCGGACTCGAACAGGAACCGGCTGTGGATGTCGACGACAACCTGGTTCGCGCCGCCCAAGTACATGTCGAGCAGCCCCGTGCGTTCGGCATCGCTCGCGACCTCACGTGCTGCCTTTTCGAACAGCAACGTCTCGCAGAAGATCGACGCGGTCTCGGCGAGCGCCATCGGCGTGCGCTTCTGTATCGGTGTGCGATCGGCGAGCGCGACGTTGTGGAACGCGTGCCCCAGCTCGTGCGCGAGCGTCGTCACCGAATCAAGACTGCCGTCGAAGTTCATCATCACGCGGCTGACATCGTCTTCGACAACGGCGCAGTACGCACCCCCGCGCTTGCCGTCGCGGATCTCGGCGTCGATCCAGTTCTCGGCGAATGCACGATCGGACAACGCCCTCAACTCAGGTGAATAGTCGGCGAACGTGCCACCGACGAGCTCGGTCGCGTGCGCCCACGTGACTTCGCCCGCGTCGCCGACGGGCGCGAACAGTTCCCACCACGGCAAGCCGTCGGCGTGACCGAGTAACCGGGCCTTGGCCTTCATATACCGACGAAACGCGGGCAACGCCTCCGCGACGGCATCGGTCATCGCGTCGACGGTGGCACGGTCGACGTTGTTCGTCTGGAGGTTCGGTTCGAGATCGTCGACCCAACCGCGCCGGCGGTTCAGTACCGCGAGTTCGCCTTTGGCCCCGTTGAGCGCGGCCGCGAGTGGTACTGCGGCGCTCTCCCACGCGGCGAGTTCGCCTTCGTACGCGGCGCGGCGGCGCGCCGGGTCGGGGTGCATCGCCAAACCGCGCGCCATCGCCATGGGGACGCGCTCGCCGAGGACGTCGACCGTGAGCTGCGACGAGACGTCGCCGTGCAACCGCTGCCACGCGAGCGAGCCCGACGGCCCCAGCTCAGCCGCGAGCGACTCCTCGGCCTCGCTCATCTGGAACTCGACGAGGTCGGCGGCCTTGCGCAACGCAAACGCGTGCTCGTCGGCCACTTCGCTCCGCGCAGCGAACTCGTCGACGTCGAGTGCCACCAGCCACGACCCGAGGCGCTTCATGAGCAGACCGAGCGCAGCCGTCCGCGTCTGCAGCTCGACCATGTTGGCCGCGGCCTTGTCGTCGCGGCTGTCGGTCGTGACGAGCGCGTACAGGTACGTGCTGACCGGGCGCAGCTGCCGCTGCACGGCGTTGATCGACGTCAGTGCGGCCTCGAGGGCGGCGACGTCGGCATCGGTGACGGGTCGAGGATCCATCTCGCCGATCCCATGCTCGTCGAACAGCGCGGCAAGGCGGTCGACGTCGGCGTAGATCCCCTCGATGGCCAGCGAGAACGTGCGGTCTTCGAGGCTCGGGAAGATCGGGTTCAAGTCCCAGCGCGGCGGAGTCTCGGTTCCGGTCATGGGCCGCGACGCTAGACGCGCCCCGCCGAACTTGCGTCACAGACCCACCCCCACGGTGGGCCTGTGACGCAAGAATCGTTTGTCAGCCGACGTCGACCGGGCCCGACCGGGCCAGCACGCCGGTGAGGGCACTCGTCACGGCCGGCGGCGCCACACCGAACGGGTGCAACGTGCCGTCGGCGCCGAGTACGAGGTACCCGGTGCCGTCCTGGTCGACGGCGGCAACGACCTCGACCGCGGGCACCCGCCCGCCGAGCGACCCGAAGTACTGCGCGTCACCGACGGCGAACGCACCGCCGTCGGCGCCGATCAGCGTGTAGCCCCGGCCGGAGTCGCTCACGAAGGCGTCGACCACCGGCGCGTTGAGCGTCAGGTGGCTCAGCGACCCTGCGAAGACGGCGTTGCCGAGCGTGAAGACGCCCCCGTCGCCAGCGATCAACGTGTAGCCGCGGCCGTTGGCAGTCCCGAAGATGTCGACGACCGGTGCATTGAGCGTCAGGAGGGCGAGCGAGCCCAGATAGGGCGCGTCGCCGAACGCAAACACACCGCCGTCGGCACCGACGAGCCAATAGCCCTTGCCCGACGGAGTGATCTCGACGTCGACGATCGGCGAACGCAACCGGATGCCGGCGAGTGAACCCGCAAACGGCGCGTCGCCGAACGTGTAGACCGCGCCGCGATCGGTTACGGCGACGTAACCCGCACCGGACGGTGTCCGAGACAGCGCGACGGGCGTGCCGACCACGTCGTAGCCGGCCAGCGAACCGTGGAAGGAGGCGCCGCCGAGCGCGAACACGCCACCGTTGGCACCGAGCACTACTGCACCCGTCACTTCGTCGGGGTCGCCGACGATCGACGGGGCCACCGTGCCGGTCGTCGGGGCCGGACCCGAAGGCGGGCTCGATGTCGTCGTCGGGGCCGAACCGGTTGTTGTGGTGGTCGTCGGCGCCGTCGTCGTCGTTGTCGTGGGCGCGACCGTCGTGGTCGACGTGCTCGTCGTGGTCGTCGGGCCGCCCTCGTCCGTCACGGTCGTCTCCGTGTCGGGCTCGGAGGGCGCGGCGCTGGCGCGGCCGACGGCGTCGGTACCGACCGCCGCGAAGCCGTACGTGGTCCCGACGTCACCGGAGTAGTCGGCGCTCGTCTCGGTGGTGTCGTCGAGCCAGAGCTGCCACAGACCGTCGTCCTCTGACACGTACACATCGAACGGCGTGACCGGACCGACGGAGTCGCTCCCCGACCATTCCACTTCGAACGGCGAGACACTCTCGGCCGGCAACGGTGCGACCGTCGCGGTCGGGTTCTCGGTGTCGATCGCGACCGGCGCGTTGTTCGTGATGATCGCGTCGTTCACGTCGAACACAATCGACGCGTTGTTGTTCCACGTCGTGCCGTCGGCGAGTTCGCCGACGTGGTGGACACGGAACGACACCCATCCTTCACCACGGCCGGTGTCGTCGTTCGGCGGCAGGAAACCTGCGCTTGCCTCGGCCGGCAACCCGAGCGTCTCGGGGTCCTCCGAGCGGAACACCCACGACAGTTTCCGTGTCACGGGATCGAGGTCGGCGGTGATGCGCACCGGGTACTCGTCGGTCGGTACGTCGACCAACGCCTCGAACGCCTGCTGGCCCGGCGGCACGGAGACCGCCACGGGGCCGAAGCCCATGCCAGTCAGCTCGAGTGTCGACAGGTCGAGGTTCGCGTCGAGGACGTCGTCGACGAACACTTCCTGCGCGGGCGCAGTCGCCGTCTCGATGTTCTCGAACCGGATCGTGTAGTCGATCGCGTCGCCGGGACGGATCGCACCGTGCTCACCCGAACCCGACGACTGCTTGTCGTTGGGGTCGGTCGCGCCGATGTTGCGGATGACGTTCGGGCCCCGCTTCGGCGGCTTCGTCGGCGGCTTCTCCGGCGGCGGCGTCGGCTCCGGCTCCGCTTCGCAGTCCCCCGGCGGCAGCGTGCCTTGCAGGTCGAAGGTGCCGAGCTCGATCGTGATGTCGAAGCCCTTCGCGATGCCGTAGTGCTCCAGGTACCACGACATGAAGTTCTTGTCCTCGAAGATCGCAAAACCGCCCGTCGTCCACTGCTGGTACGGGTCGTTCTCGGCGAGGTACACCCAGGTGTACTTGTCGAACAGCTTCACGTTCTGATCGCCGAAGTAGAGGATGCCGCCCTTGTCGTCCTTGAACACGGTCATGGTGCCGGTGATGGTTGCCCGAGGGATCTTGCCGACGCCGTAGGCACCGTTGAACGTCTTGAAGTCGAGACCGATGCCGTTGTTGGCGGCGGTGATCTCGTCGCTGAACGAGATGTTGACTGCGTCCTCGCACTCGAGGCCCGCGGCCGCTTGGCGCGCGATCTCGTTCAACTTGCGCTGCATGAACGGACCTCGCGACCAGTCCCGCACGTACGGGTCGTTGCGGAGTAGCTGCGAGAACCCGTCGGTGACCGGGTAGTCGCGCGAGGACCCGTCGCCGTTGAAGAAGTGGTCGAGGTGGTCGGCGAACACCGAGGTCGACACCCCGTAGTCACGCGAGATCGGGTTCAGCGACCCCGCGTCGGCGATCGCGTTCATGTAATTCCAGAACGTCAGCGCTCGGGTGCGGCTCCAGTTGCGCGGGTCGCCGTCGCCGTAGTCGCTCTGCACCGTCGTATCCGGCGGATCGAAGGGAAACACGCCGCCCGGCGGCAACGCGGCCGCGCGTGGTCCGGACGCGAGCGACGCGAACTGTGCTGCCTCGCGTACCTCGGCCGAGATGGGTACCGCCCCGTCGGCTTCGGTCATCGCGCGGGTGATCGCGCTTTCGATCAGGCGCGGCACCGATCGCTGCACCCGCTCGGTCGCGTTCCCGCGGCGGGCCTCGGCCCGGATCGCGTCGGCGTATCCGTCCCAGTTCGGTCCGAGGAGGGTCTCGGCGGCCGCAACAACGTCCGCGTACAGCGGCGACGATTCCGAAATGCCCGCGTGTACCGCGACATTGCCCCAGTCGGGCCCGGACGCACTGACTTCGTCGGCAACCGCCAATGTCACGGCAATGTCGGCGAACACAGCGCCACGGGGCGCGAGAGCCGTGGCGCGCACCGACTCGACGATGCCGGGCCGCAACCGATCGGCCGGACCCGTCGTGGGCGCGGCGAGAATCTGGAGGTTCTGGTTCGAGCGGATCGGGTCACCTTCGAGTCCCATCCGCACACCCGGCTCCGAACCGGCGTCCAGGACGAGGATCGGTGACTCGATGTCGGTGAAGCCGGCGTTCTCGTACGTGACCGTCATGTCGAAGTCGCGGCCGACGCGCACTTCGGCCGGCGTGGCGAGCCGGATGTCGAGGCGGCCCGCCGGCAGGTCGGGATCGTGACTCACGGCGTCGAGCAGCGTGGCGGTCGAGATCTGGTACGCCGTTTCGCCGTCGAGCGCCGGTACACCGATGTCGGTCGGCTCGTAGTCCGCGTCGGCCGTGACTGCACCGAGCTGCACCGCAGTCACTTCGGCGTCGTACGAACCCTCGGGTGCACCGGCGAAATCGGCACGCGCCCAGATGGCGTTGCCGTCGTAGACGAGATCGGTTGCGACGATGCGCGTCGCGCCGTTGACGAACTCGACCGTCGGGTTCTCGCCGATGGCCTCGCCCGTCACCTTGAACGTCACCGAACCGCTCCCGACCCGGTCGGGGCTCACGGTGCCGAGTGAACCCACGGTGACGACCCGCGCCCGCAGATCGACTGCGACCGGCGCAGGCAGCGCAGACCGCGTGTCGACGCGGACATACAGCGTGTGCGCGCCACCGGTCGGCTCCAGCAGGAGCGAACCGGCGCCGAGCTCGTTGCGGTAGTCGTACGACGTGCGGCTGGGAACACGGCCGTCGCCGACGTAGATATCGACGGCGATGCCCGGGTCGCCGATCACGTCGATCGAGACCGGCCTGTCGTCGGGCGCAAGCGTCCACAACGTCGTGCCGCGGAGGTCGTTCGAGAGCATGACCGGCGTGATCACCTCGCGCGCGAGGAACTGCATATCCATCGTCACCGGTTCGGCCGCGATGAACGCGTTGTTCGCCCGGTTGCTTTCGGGCAGTTCGGCGCGCGCGTTGACGTCGAGCCGCCACTGGTAGCCGGTGCCAAGTGTGGCCGCGGGCGCCTTGATCGTTACCGCAACAGGCCGCGAGGCTCCGGGCTCGATCGAGACACTGCTGTCCGCGCGTACCTCGGCCGCGATCGTGTTGCCGTTGGGGTGGATCAGCGTGATGCGCTCGACCCACGGGCCGTGCGCGGCACCGTTGCCGTCGTTACGGAGTGTCCAGGTGAAGTTCGCGTCGGTACCCGCGACAATCTCTTCGGGGCCGTCGAACTCGGTCGGCACGAGGTCGGCGGCGCCTCCGGCCGTAGTTCCGTTCGTTCCCACGACCATGAGCGTCGAGCCGTTGCGCAGCAGGACGAAGTCGAGCCGGTTATCGCCGTCGACGTCGTCGATCGCCATGCCCGATTCGAGGGGGTCGACGCGGACGAGGTCTTGTTGCGGTGCGTACGTGCCGTCGGCCTTCGCCGCGAGAAGCGTGACCGCGAGGTCGCTCTTCACAATCGCGTCGGGTAACGAGTCGCCGTTGACATCGAGCATCTTCAGCTCTTGCGAGAAACCGATGAACGCGTTGTAGTCGACCGCGGCGTTGAAAGTGCCGTTGCCGATTCCCGTCGCGACCGCGATGTTGCCCGAGTCGTAGCCCGACGTGCCTTTCATCACCAGGTCGACGATGTCGTCGTAATTGGTGTCGATCGCCTCGATCTGCCCTGCGGGCGGGAATCCGGGCGCGGAAGTGACGTGGGCACCGAACGTGCCGTCGCCGTTGCCGGGTACGACGACGAGCCGTTCGGGCGTGCCCACCGGCCCGCGAATGTCGGCACCGACGCGCGCCGCGATGTCGAGGTCGCCGTCGCCGTTGTAGTCGGCGATCGCGACACCGCGCTGCGGACTCGGTTCCGAGTCGCCCAGTGGGATCGTCTCGTCGTGTACGTAGTTACCGAGGCCGGAGTCGAATCTCCACACGTCGAACTGCGCATTGGGCAACGACGTCGGGCCCCGCCACGACCAGGTCACGATCTCCTGGATACCGTCGCCGTCGAAGTCGCCGGTGTCGGCACCCGAGTACGTGCCGTCGCTGGTCGGGTTGAGCGGGTCGGCGTTCCACGTCGGCGTCTCGGTGTTGAGTGCGACCGCCGCGCCCTGGCCGCCGACACACACGATGTCAGAGTCGTCGTCGTTGTCGAGGTCGGTGGCAATGAGCTGGCCGGGATCACACCAGCTGCGCACGGCGGGTGTGACGAGGTACGCGACCTCGACGCCGGGCGCGAAGCGGCCCGCGCCGTCGTTCGCCATCACGTAGACGCGCCCGATCGCGTACACGACAGCATCAAGGTCGGTGTCGCTGTCGATATCGGCGAGCGTGATGCCCTGCGTGCCGGACTGGCCGGTCGGGTACAGCGACGGAGCTTGGAAACCGCGAGCGTCGTCGGGGTCGCCGAGCACCCGCACCTCGCGGCTGACGTTGGTCGAGACGTGCGCCGCGATGAGGTCGGTCCGGTCGTCGCCGTCCACGTCGGCCGCCAGTACCGCACCGAGGGGTGACACACCGAATGGGAAGTTGTCCTTCACGCCGGTCGGGACGGTCCGAGGCGTGAAGCCGCCCGCGCCGTTGCCGTACGCGATGGTCGCGATGTCGTTCTCTTCGCCGCCGAGTGTGATGTCGAGGTGGGTGTCGCCGTCGACGTCGCGCACGATCTGTTCCGAGGGCGAGAGCGCGTACCATTCGACGCCCGTCACGAGGACCCGGTCGGCCGGAGTCAGGGTGAACGCTCCGGTCCCGTTGTTGCGCCAGAGTTGGAGGCACGGCGAGGCACTGCTGCAACCGCCGGTCGTCCCGACCGCGAGGTCGAGGTCGGTGTCGTTGTCGAAATCGGCAAGCGCAACGCGCTTCACGTTGGCGCCGGCGTTGAGCCCCGGGCTGACCGTGAAGGTTCCCAGGCCGTTGTTGACCAGAACGATCGCTTGGTTGCCGCCGCGGGCACCGGCGACGATGTCGATGTCGTCGTCACCGTCGACGTCGCCGGTCGCGAGGTCGTAGGGCGCACCGGGCACAGTGAGTTCGGTTGGGTTCGCGAAGACACCGGTGCCGTCGCCGAGGAAGACGTGACCGCGACCGAAGGTGCCATTGAACCCGTTGACGGAGAACACGTCGAGGTCGTCGTCACCGTCGAAGTCGGCCATCACGATGTTGGCCGTGTTGGCCGTCGTGCCGCCCGTCTGCGAGATGATGCCCGGTTGGCCGAGCGTGTCGGTGAGCGCGACTGCGAGGCCGTTGTTCTGTTGGCGGCCCATCACGACGTCGGGCCGGTCGTCGCCGTTCACGTCACCGATTGCAAGGCCACCGAACCCGGTACCGGTGAGCGCCCGCGTGACCGGCGCGCCGTACGTTCCATCGGGCGCGCCGTAGAGCACGTCCATGCGCGCAGCGCTCGCGGCGTTTCCGGCGCGCACGATGTCGAGGTTGGCGTCGCCGTCGAGGTCGGCGAGCGCGATGCCGTTGAGCGCGCCGAGCGGCGTCGTCGCGTTGACCGCGGTAGCACTCACGACCTGGAGCGGCGGCGGGGTGGGCGCCTCGTCGGCACCGCCCGGGTCCGCCGGAAGCGGCAGGATTCCGTAGACGAACGCGCTCGCAACGATCGCGCTCGTGAACAGACGCGTCCGACCCCGCATGGCTGCCTCCCACCGGGCACCTACGTGCCCCCAGTACTCCGACCTGCTGGTGGAGGCTGCCGCGACCGAACCACCGGGTGAGAAGATTAGGGGACGCGACCGCAGTGGGCGCAATGCCCGCCGCGTGACGCGGTGTTACACCGACCCGGCCGCCGCGACCCTGGGCCACGGCAACTCGCGCTCGGCCGCGAGCGCGACGTCGAACAGCAGGTCGTCGGCGTGATGGCGGGCGACCACCTGCATCCCGACCGGCAGCCCGTTCACAAGCCCGGCCGGGATCGAGACGGCTGGGTTGCCGTAGATATTCGAGATGATGGTCAGCCCGCCCATGTTCACGAGGTCGGGGAACTTTTCGGTCACGATGTCCATCAGCCGGTTCGGGACCTTTGGAAACACGCCACTCACGAAACGCACGCCGCCCATGAGGCCGCGGAATCCGAGCCGGGCAGCGGTGTTCGACTTGGCCCAGTCGACGAAGCTGTCACTCGACGAACTCATCGCGGCGTCGGCCGCGAACGCGGGCCCGGGGTTGGTGGCGGAGATCACGAAGTCGACTTCGGCGAACGCCTCGGCCATCGCGGCGTACGCCTCGATGCGGAGCTCTTCGGCGACTGCCGCCGCATTCAGGTTGTACATCGACTGTGACAGGAGCAACCCGACGGCAACTTCGTCGGTGAGGTCACGCGCGCACTTCGGCCACCGGTCGCCCAGGTCGGCGAGCAAGGTCGAGAGGTTGCCGACCATCCACTGCACCGCGAGATTCGGCGGTTCCAACTTCAGGTCGACCTCGACCATGCCCGTACCCGCGATCAGTTTCGCGGCCGAGTCGCGCAACTGTTCCTCGACGCCGGGTTCGAGGGTGACGCCGCCGAGCGAAGGAACGACCGCGACCTTGCGGCCGCGCAGGTCGTTGGAGCCAAGTCCGGCTTCCCAGTTGCCCGGGTTGGGCAAGCTCGACGGGTCGTACGCGTCACACCCCGCGCACACGTCGTAGTACCGCGCCGCGTCGCGCACCGAGCGGGCGAGGCAGCCGAGCACGACGGTGCCCGGGCGGAAGTACGCGCCGGGCCCGCGCGGGATGCGGCCGTAGGTGCCCTTCATACCGAGCAGCCCCGTGTAGCCGGCCGGGATGCGAATCGAGCCGCCGCCGTCGCCACCGGTCGCGATCGTGACGAGCCCGCCCGCGACCGCGGCCGCGCTGCCCGCCGAGGACCCGCCGACGGAACGGCCGTGCTGCCACGGATTGTGCGTTACTCCGTTGAGCTTCGTGACACTCACGTTGAGCCCGCCGAACTCGCTTGCGGTCGTGAGCCCGACCGGCACCGCGCCCCCGCGGTCGAGGAGACGGGACACGACGGTCGTCGTGAACGAGGCGATGCGGTCCTTGTGCACGAGTGATGCCTCGGTCGCAGGCCAACCCTCGACGAACTCCAGCTCCTTGATGCCGACGGGGACGCCCCCGAACGGGTGGTTGACGTCAGCCTTGTCTGCCGCCGCGAGCGCGCGTTCGGGGTCGAGGAACGAGAACGCGTTCAGGCCGCTGCGCTCGATCGCGGCGTAGGTCGCCTCGAGTTCTTCGCGCGGGGAGCGCTCGCCCCTGCGGAACGCGTCGACGAGCGAGGACGCGTCGTCACCCCACGGCCGGTCGGTCATGCCCGAAATGATGGCACCCACGGCCCAAATTGCGTCATTCGGCGACCGTTTCGGTCGCCGCACGGCGCAATTTCGGCTGGGGGTGGCGCACTGCGCCCGCAGCGGCGGGGCACCGTCGACTACAACAAGCAGTTCGCGAGCTGAGAGGAACCTCATGCCCCACGACCGTGCCGAGATCGAAGCCGTCATGAAGAACTACGTCGCCGTTCGGGAGAACATCGACGCGGGCCAGGGCACCTGGACGCTCATCTACGCGGGCGACGGCAAGTTCCGCTACGAGGAAGACATTCTCAACATGGTGCACGTGTTGGAGGACATGAAGGAGAGTCACTGCAAGGTGAAGCCGGTGGCAATGCCACCGCGGCACCCGAGCCGCGACTTCTCCCGGCCCGCTTGAACCCCGACAACTGACCAATGGACGACGAAGTTCGCGACGCAATCGACGACGTCGCGATCCGCCGGCTCCACGCGGCGTACGCCGACACGGTGACGCGCCGGGTCTGGCCCGAGTTCATCGACCAGTTCGTTCCCGACGCGCTCGTGCGCATCGACACAGTGACGAACCCCGCGATCGAACTCGTCGGGCCGGTCGCGGTCGGCAACTTCATCGGGAGCGCGCTCGAGCGGTTCGAGTTCTTCGAGTTCACGATCCTCAACGCACACATCGCGCTCTGTACCGGCGGCGACGTCGACGCCGCCCAAGGTCGTCTGTACATCTGTGAGCTGCGCCAAGAAGCCGGTACGCACGAATGGACGAACGCGTACGGCGTATACCGCGACGACTACCGGCGCGTCGAAGGCCGCTGGCTGTTCGCCCGTCGCTCGTACCAGTCGCTCGCCCGGACGGGCGGTGAAGTCTTCCCGTTCCCGCGCGCGTTCGAGTTCGACGAGTAGCTAGAGATTCTCTTCGATCTCGACGGGGACGCTGTACTCGCCGGCGACGTCGGGCCCGAGGCCGACCGGCACCGCGTCGACGCCGAAGAGTTCGCGGAGCCACGACGTGACGACGTGCTTCACGATCGGGAACGTGTCCTCGACCGAGACCGCGGGCTCGAGGCAACCGTCCTCGCCGAGTGATCGGAACTGGGGCGCGGCGTCGAGGAACGGGCCGAGACCCGACGCGACCGCGACGCCGATGATGCCGGACCCGTTACCGAACGTGCAGAGGTCGCTGAACGCGAGGTGGCCCGCGCCCTCGATGATCCACAGCCGACTCGGCGCGGTCGCCGCGTCGAATGAGGGTCTCGTCGTCTCCTCGGCCGACACGATGCCGTCGAGCGAGCCGGCGAGAAACAGACTCGGCTTGTCGGGCAGAACGAGTGGCTCGTCCGACGCCGGAGCGTCGGGTCCGCCGAGACGCGCGCCCGACGCCATCGAGACATACCCGGCGATACCGCCGTCGGGCGCGATGCCGAGCACCGTGCCACCACCGGCCGAGTGGCCTACTGCGGCAATCTGGTTGGTGGCGACGTGGCCCTCGAAGGGCGATCCGGCCGCCGCCTGTTCGGCTTCCATCAGCACCCGGGTCAACCGCAAGTCGTCGACGCTGTCGTTCGTCTCGATCGCCGTTCCCCCGAGGAACGTGTCGAGCGTGTGGAAGATGTCGCGACTCCAGTGGTCGGGCGCGGCGACGATCATCCCCCAGCTCGCCAAGTGCGCGGTCAAGAACGTCGACTGCTGACGGAACCCCGTGTAGCCGTGGCTGAACAGCACGAGCGGGAACTCGCCGTCGGCGACGTCGGCGTCGCGGGCGGCGGCGGTTGTGAACGTCGCGGGGATCTCGGCTGTCAGCAGTTGCGATACTGACGGCGGGATCAAATCGCGCACGTCGTAAGTGTCCTCGCCCGTCGAACCCTCGACCGCCGGGTACCAGACCTCGACCGGGATGGCGCCCTCGAGTTCGAGCGTCGTGACGCCCACCGGGTACGGGCCGGGTCCGGTGTACGCAGCCGCGGCCTCCGCGACCGACAGCGTCGTCGACGTCGTCTCTTCAACTTCAGGCGCGGCGGCGTCGTCATCGCCACCTCCGCACGCCGAGGTGACCAGGGCGAGGGTGGCCAGCGCGGCCACGAGAACTCTTACGCGCATGGGGTCCACGGTTTCGCTTTGAGACTCATGGTCTTCTTGATGGCGCTGCGACCACCCGCGATCGCAGCCGGACAGAATCTCTTGAGCGCGGTCCCGTACTCGATCTCGAGTACGGCCTGGCCGTGCGCGGTCCACGCGTCGTACACGCCGCACTCTTGGTACTGCCCGCACTGCTCGTTGATGGCGAAGTCGAAACTCGAACGCAATGTGGCGGCCTGCTCGACGTCGTTCTTCAGCCCGACCGCGAGGCCGCGGGCGTGGGCGAGATCGGCGAGGGCGCGGTTGTACGAGAGCTGGTGCGCCGCGGTCAGCGGAAACCCGGTGTTGTTCGAGTAGCCGTCGACGTTGTCGAACTCGATCGCGTCGAACCCGGCGTCGACACACCTCGCGACGCGTGCGTCGATGATCGGCAGCAGCGTCGACTGCGCGCGGATGTCGAGCCACTTCTCCCCCGGCCATCCGTTGGACTTGCCGAGCACGGCGGCGGGGAACGTGTTCTTGTCGGGGCGCCAGTTCTCGTAGGAACCGGCCGAGACGTAACACACGGCGCGCGCGTCCGCCGCGTGCACCCGATCGACGCCGAGCGTGTTGAGGGTGACACCGTCGGGCCGGTACAGATCGAAGTCGTAGACCTCGGGGCGCACACACGTGCGCGACCCCGGAGGTTTCGTGCACACGTTCGCGTCGACGTCACCTTGGAGTTGGTACTGCCAGCGCGCGCCGAGCGGCGGTACCCACTCGACGTCGGCGTGCGCGTCGATCGGCACACCGACAGCGACCGCGAGGACCGCGGCCGCGACTGCATACCGGAGATGTCGCATCGGGCGCGACCGTAGCCCAGCCCGGTCGACCTCAATGCCTCAGCGATCGTGGATCGCGAGACGGATGTCGTGTTCTTCGAACGACGTGGGGATGATGTGGCCGTCGGAGATGCGCCGCACCCGGTAGCGACGGCCATGATCGTCGTCGATCACGTCCGCGACCTCGAAGCCGCCGGCCCAACGATCGCCGAACCGGCACCGGACCTCGACAGCCCGTCGCAGTTCCGCGTCTTCGGCGTCCTCCGCGGCCGTGAGCGAGACCGTGTGCGCGGGCGCGAGGTCGGGACGCACGGTGCCGCCGATGATCGACGAACCCGTCGCACGCGCGTCGACCAACCGATCGGCGACGAGTCCGAGCACGTCGCGCAAGTAGACGCGTTCGCTCCGATCGGCTTCGAGTTGGTCGGCGATGCGCTGTTGCGAGTGCGAGATCGACTTCAACACGTCGATCAGTTCCATATCGCGCGGTGTCAGCGCCTGACGGATGTCGTCGAGCGCGGGTCGGAGCTGGCGCTCGACCGCGGCTTGTCCTTCTCGGCGGGCGCCGTCGATCTCGTTCACGACGCGGCGCAACGCGCCTTCGAGGGTCGACGTGAGGGAAGCGCGTAAAGCCTCGACCTCGTTTCGCAGCGCGTCGAGGGGGTACATGGCCTTCGTACGCATTGACATCGCCTGCCTACTTCGCCAATTTCGACGCTGGGGACATCACCTGCACTGGACCGGGCCCGGCATTTGCAGTCGCCCGGCGGGCGGCTCACACAACGGTAACTGGGCCTACGCGAAAAAGGGGTGATGCCCGGGCGGATCGGGTGCAGCGTCTCGCGCCAGCGACTCCGATACCGCTACGTGCCGGTCGCGGGCCAGCGCGAGGGCCGCGGTCGCGTCGGTTGCCTCGTCGGGACAGTTCACGACGCTGTAGGTGAACGGCGGGCATACGGCGCTGTCGTTGCGTCCGACGGCCGAGGCCGCCCGCTCGAGAATGACGCCGACCTCGTCGCCCGGCGCCAGCAGTAACACGAGCGCGAGTTCACGGCCGGGCAGCGAGAAGAGGCCGTCGTCGCGCCGCAGCGTGCGGAGCAAGCGCTCCTCAATGGCACCACTGTGCTCGGAACCCAACGGTTCGACGCGCACGAACGTGAACTCGCAACCCGTCCGGAGCGCGTGCGAGATCGCCGCATCGAAACGCTGCTCGAACGCTTCGCGCGCGCTGAGCGCGGTGCGAACGTCGTCGTCGACGGCGGGCAGGAGGCGGAGCGCGAGCCGGCATGCGTCGGTGACCATCTCGGCGATGTCGCTACCCGGGTCGAGCGCCGGCTCGGCGTAGAGGCCGGGCGCCTGCGTCGCCAGGAACCCGTCGTCGTATTCGACGCGCCGCCCGGCCCGGAACAGTTGCCGGGCGAACGGCGGCTCGTCCATGACGACCGCGGCGCGCGTCAGTCCGAGTTCGGAGACAGCAACGTCGAGCACCGAGTAGAGCAGCCCCAGGCCGGCGTTTCGCTCTGCCAGCGCGTGCAGCAACCGGCGAGCGAGCCGCTCGGAAGGCGCCGAATCGAAGTCGGACGCCGGCGGTCCGGCGCGTTCATCGTGCGTCAACTCGTTGTTCACCAGATCGGAGCCTTCCACAAATCCCCCGGGTTGGGTGCTGCGGCGGGCTGCCCACCGCAGGAGCCTGAACCGGAACGCGCCCTGCGTCTCGATGCGCGAACGGCGGTTGCCAATGTCCGACGACATCGACGAGCTCGGGCCGGTCGACTACATCGTCGTCGAGTTCCCGGGGAGCAAGCTCAACGGAGAGATCGCGGCCGCATTGGCCGACCTTGTCGACGGCGGTCTCACAGCCGCGGTGCTCATCTGGGAGAACACATGGGCGGTACCGTTCGCGACAGCCGTGCGACAGCCGTGCGACAGTCGTGCGACAGTCGGGCGGGCAACTCGTCGCGGGCCGCCGTATTCCGATCCAGGCGATCATCGCCGCGATCGAAGAATACGAAGCAAACGAGGGGAACTGACATGGGCATTGCACGACGTCGTATACGCAGGGCCGCCGTGATCGGCCAGCACCGGTCGCACGTGCGACTAGCACCACGTACGCCCACGGCCGATGACCAAGAGGGATTCACCTGTCGCATCGCCGAAGTCGAGCGTTTCGCCGACGAACTGGAGGATGAGCTACAGAGTGATGAGTAGCAGCGAGAAGATTGCGCCCACGAACAGCACGGCAACCACGGCGATGACGACGTACTTGACCACCGGCGACGCGCCACCCAGCCCGACCGTGTCGAACACAGCTTGTTGCTCTTCGTGCTGCAGTCGCTGGTTCGATGGAGCCGTTCCCGCCTTGGGAAGGTGCTGCGAGTGCTTGGGCTTTCTCGGCTTGCTTCCTTTGCTACCCACATGCGCACGCTAGCCGCTGATCGCCGGTTCGCGCTCGGCGGAGTCGTCGGCCCGATCGCGTTCGTCGCGGCGTGGGCGATCGGCGGGTTCGTCGCCGACGACTACTCGCCGGTCGAGGACGCGATCAGCGAACTCGCGGCCGTGGGCGCGTCGACGCGACTCCTGATGACGACGGGTTTCGTCGCGTACGGCATCGGCGTGGGTCTCTTCGCGGTCGCGCTGCGGCACGCGCTCCCGGGGAGAGCATGGCTGGCGGCCGCGGTCAGCGCACTCGCGACACTCGGGGTCGCCGCAACGCCGCTCGACCATTCGGCGTTCGTCGACGATCTGCACGGTGTGTTCGCCGGCACCGGCTATGTCGCCCTGGCCGCGCTTCCGCTCCTGGCGCGTCCGTATCTCTCGACGCCTCGTGCCCGAGGCGCGTCGGTCGTCGCGGCCGCGGTGTCGGGCGCGTGCCTGGCTCTCACCCTCACGGGCGATGCGCACGGGTTGTTCCAACGCGTGGGCCTCGGCGCGGGCGACATCTGGATCGTCGCCACTGCTATTGCATTGCTCGCTCGCAGCGCCCTTCGAGCCACGCTGCCGGCTGCGGACTGACGCGTCGCGGTTGTCGTCGGGCTTGTCGCCCCGCGGAACATCCCCGCGTGGAGCGCGAGGACCTGGGTCCAGCCGCTGACGCAGTGCAACGCTTCCCACTGCCGCACCCGTTCGCGGTCGAGAGGCAGCTTCGATTCATAGACCCGCAGGTAGCGGCGGCGCATCAACGGCCCGGCGGCCTTGAGCGCGAGTCGCTCGGAAGCGCTGTTCGCGGCGACCGACGCGACGAGGAACAGGAGTCGAACCCGTCGCCGATGTCCCTACCCCCCCGATCCTCTCGCCGAGGGCGCCATCGCCGATGATGAGGTCGTGAAACGGCGCGGTGAAGCAGGGCTCTCGGCGTTGCTCGTCGTCGTTGCCGGCGCGCTCGTCGGCGGTGCGGCGATCGGCGCCGCGGCCGGCATCGCGACTGCGCCGGACCCGGAGGTCGTGGAGGCTCCCGACGAGGTCGCGGGAACCGTCACGCGACTGACCGTTGCCGCGGTGCGGTGCCCGGGCGGTGCTGTCGTCGCGACGTTCCACGACGGGGACCGGGTGCTCGCGACCGGACGCGACGCGAGCTCGACGTGGATCGAGGTACGCGACCCGCAGAACCTGTCGGTGCGGGTGTGGATGGCGGCAGGCGTGCTCGACTCCGACACCGAGCTCGACCTTCCGGAGCGCGCGTGCGGCGGCACGACGGTAACAACCGTCGTGTCGGCGACGACGACCACGACCACCGCGAGTTCGACCACGACGACAACCCGGCCCGGAACGACAACGACGACACCGTCACCCACCCCGACGACCAGTGGCGGTGGACCGACACCGACGACAACGTCGACGCCCGGTCCGACGACGCCCGCCGACGTCGCTCCACCCGAGATCACACAGTTCGCGGCGTCGCGGACGAACGTCATCGAAGACGACGCGGCGGTCTGCGGAACGAACGGCCTGACGCTCACTGTCACCGGAGTTGTCACCGACGCGGTCGGCGTCGCGTCGGTCAGCGTGAGTTGGGCGGTCGGCACCAAGAGCGGCACCACGACCGTCACCCAGAGCGGCACGTCGTACTCCGCGACGATCGGGCCGTTCGCAACCGACACG
>Ga0163153_10002082_pt1 | contig 30061 bp, 26 predicted proteins | sample OliLakLV19MP6IB1_FD_148629 | JGI IMG/M metagenome (GOLD analysis project Ga0163153, IMG submission 148629) | Freshwater microbial mat bacterial communities from Lake Vanda, McMurdo Dry Valleys, Antarctica - Oligotrophic Lake LV.19.MP6.IB-1 | ecosystem: Environmental > Aquatic > Freshwater >...
GGACAATACCCCATAGTATAATTTTTTTTGATCTCATTGTTTTCTAAGTTTTATAAATTTATAAATAATGACAAAATAATGTCCCCAAACCACCGACATCAATACTATAAACACAGTCAGCATCCAGATCGGGGGTGCGTGACTCCATAATGCCCTGGAAATTTTATCATCCGTCAAATTCAACGGAACACCCCAGGGTTGGGTAATTGTAGAAGATACCGTACCAAATTCTTCCAGGTCTTCAGCCTGAGCAATCAGGATAATATTGCCAAATCTGTCACCTGGAATATCCCGAGGACACTCAAAGGAAATCTCCCCGCTTTCATCAGTTGTTCCTTCCCCGAGCTTCAGGTTGGCGAAATATCTTTTTACATAGAATACTACATCGGTTGCTGCGAGTGGTAAAATTTCATCACCAGATGCAAACAATTTTAGTTTTATCGTATATATACTATCAATCTCCTCCGCTGAAATCTTTATTTCTGCTTTTTTAAAAGATGCTTCTGCCTCATCTCCGTATATATCTTCCGTCCCATTGAATGTAACTTTGAATAAACTGGGATTATGGTCTTCTTTCAATAAGGTTGTCTCCGCAATCCATAGTGAAGCTACCCCTTTGTCGTTGGTCAAGGTAGCACCCAAAGATAAGGCTATGGAATCTTTTAAATAAAAGAATGCTACAGGCTCATAATCCACCAATTGCAAAACCCCTTCCCGGCGAACCTGGATGGCGACCTGCAACAAGATGGAGTCTCCGTTTCGCTGAATGGCCGTAAACTTCATACGAGGCGTCAATTTTTCGGTGGAATCCTTCTTCTGCTCGTTTTGTCCGCTTAAACTGCATCCTATTCCGCTTAAAACAATAGTCAATAGGGTACGCCAGGCCAGGTTTGTGGCAAATCCCATAGGGTGGAGGTGGCCCGATAGATATTTAAAATAATTATTCATCTTTTCCAGGTTCAGTTTCAAATTCGGAGATAGACACCACCGTCATAAATTTTGAAGCCAGAGTAAATAGGAGGAAAAAGGTGGCTATTCCTCCAAAAGTCAAGGCCCACTCGACCCAGGTAGCGGTATAATGTGTATATTCTATCCTGGTATCCTGGATTGGTAAAAGGGGAGTTTCAAGGGTGGGGACCACAATTAAATAACGTTTTACCCACATGGCTATGACCATGAATACAGCGGCTATAGTGATCAGGTCAGGTTTGCGGAATTTGGGTATGGCTACTATGATTATTGGAACTAATATCCCTGCCACATTAGCGAACAAAAATAACCAACCGTATTGATTTAAATCAAATAACTTAGTTAGGACTTCACCATTCCACTTTTCGGAACTATACCAATCCGTTAGGTATTCTGAGAAAGTAAAATAGCCATAAGCCCCTCCCAATGCCATCATGATTATACCTAGAGATATAAAATGTTTGTCCTGTAAATAATCTTTCAAATCATATACCTTGCGGAAAATCCACATGGCTGCAATTAATACACCAGTCCCGGAGTAGATAGCTGCCAGGACAAAATACGGACCGAAAATGGTGCTATGCCATCCCGGTCTCAGCGTCATGCCAAAAATCCAGGATAATACCGAATGAACAATGATGGCCAGGGGTATGATCATGATTGATAAAAGGTTCATTGAAACGGCTACTGCTTTTTTTTGCTCGGGGTGATCCTGATAATTTAAAGCCAATGCACTATATAATCTCCTTCGCCAGCCGGGAATATTTAAATCAGTGGCATCACGGTATATAGCAAAGTCCTTGATGGATGCTAAATACAGAAACAAAATGCCTCCAAACAAATAGGTTGAAATAGCCAGTACATCCCAGGTAATAGGTGATTGCAACCTCGCATAGGCGACCAGATGATGTAAACGATCCAACCTCCCTATACACAATAAGATATATACCGGTCCAATCAAGGTGGCGATGACTGTAATCAATTCAGCAATACGGATTATAGGCTTTCGCCATTCTACATTAAGCAAATGAAGGAAACCGGATATCACAGCGCCTGCATAACTGATCCCAATGAAGAAAATGAAATTGGCAATGTATAACCCCCAGACCACATTGTCCCGCATTCCGGTGACCACATGTCCTTTTGTAATCTGGACATATAATGCATATCCGGCCAGGGCCATCGGTACCAGCAAAATATAAACCCACATCATGGCTTTCCGGCTGTACGATTCAATTTGTGGAGCGAATTTTTTTAAAGCCTCGGTTTGTTTCTGATTCAGGTTCATGATCAATTCTTAATTAAATTCAAACATGGAGTTCAGTTATTTTTCATCGGCTCCTGCATCCAGAATTCCTTTAAACCGCTCCTTTAATTCCTCTGGCTTGTCTTCCAGACCCCTTTCAACCGGGAAAATCCGGTCTCTCGGGGGTAAATAATATACCCGGGGTTTGGTACCCAGATCCTCGGCATACCGGTAACCTGCACGCTCAGCTATTATCTGACTGAAGCGAATCGTCTCATCGCCGTTAGTCACCACATCTTCCACTTCGTCTCCAAAATAAAAAACACCGTTGGGACAAGCAGTCACACAATCGGGGAGTTTTCCCTCGCGCACCATGTCGGGACAGAAATCGCATTTTTCGACAGTACCTACTTTGCTGGGTACGCTGGTTTCGGGCGAGTAAGGAATACAAGCCAATTTATCGGATACTTTAGGTTCATCCCAGTTAAAAACCCGGGTGGAGTATGGGCATGCCGCCATACAAAACTTACAGCCGATACATCGCTCGTTATCAATCAAAACCAAACCGTCCGATCGCTTGAATGTTGCATCTACGGGACAAACCTTGACACATGGAGGATCATCACAATGAAAACAGGTCTTGGGAAACCAATAGGGTGAACCCTGTTCATTATCCTGCATCAACTTCACCGAAAGCCATTCTTTTTCTTCAGGCAAGTGATGCATTTTTTGGCATGCAGTGACACATTTTCTCGCGTTTTTGCATTTGGCCAGATCAATCACCATGACAAATTTTTTGCCAGGAATGCCTTGCCTTGCCTCGGAGGTGCTTACCCCGACAGTCTTGTGAATATGCCGTAATTCTGATTCATCAACTTCCACCAATTCACCATCCGGTGAGAGCAGCTTTATTTTTTTTCCGGGTTCGATTTGTATCTGTCTGGAATCAGATTTACAGGAACAAACTGCACTTCCGCAAGCAGCCAGAGCGCCCAGTACACCTGTTTTTAAAAAATCCCTTCGTTCATTGATTTCGGTTTCGTCAGGTTGGTTCATACTTTCAGAATTTTAAAGGGATGGAATGGCTCCATTTCAATATTTCCTGGTTGGATGCTTTTCCTTGTTTTGCTTTGTCCACTACGTCCGTATTTACCTCTACTAGTTTGCCATCCGGTGTAAGCATTATCCGGGTATCCTGGGTATTGAGTTTAGTCAAAGTTGGTTCTGCATCCGTTGAACGAATGGCTGTCCCAGCTACAAATCCCCCGGATAAAAATTTCCTGCGGTTGATTTTCTTCTTTGTTTCCATTTAATTTTCCATTTGAATTCACGATTCGATTTTCCGGCAGCTTTTCGGGCACTCCATTTTTTAAAGTTTATTGTTCAGGTTATTGGAGATTTTCCCAGATTAAAACATTCTATAAAGCAACAGGGTATAAAATTGATACCAGGGCGTTTAAATACACCTGATCATGATCATATCAGGGTCTGATTATAGTCACTGGATAGACCATGAGGAACTTTAATTAAGCGATTAAGCAGTTTATATTAATCCTTAACTCAGCGGGTTTCAAACCAATAAGGTAAATTTGATTTGATGAATCTGACCGGGATCTGATATTATGAATAAACCGGCTATACCTTAATCTTTGTGGCAATGATCATAACCAACTGGGCGAATCAGGCTATATTTTGGGTAACCATCGGGGTACTCGTGATTTATACGATCTGTACTCATCTCCGAATTTTTTTTCGAGAAAGGGCTCCTCACGAAGAATTAAAAATAAGGTATTGATGATAAAAAAAATTACTGCCCAGGTTAAGATACGGTCGCACCTAAACCATAACCCTTCGCCGATCAACATCAGCAATACCCCACAGATCATGGGATTCCGGCATACCCGGTAAGGCCCAGATGTAATCAAACTCGATTTAGGACTCCAGGGAGCCAGTGTGCCGCGACCTATCTTTTGAAACAAATATACCGTCCAGGAAAATAAGGACAAACCGGACATGAATAAAAGCATGCTCAGTATTTTGATCGATAAATATCCTGGAATAATTTCAGGCGAAGAACGGAATAAAAGCCAGGGTACGATCAGGAGCGCTGTCACCGTCAGGATTACGATATCCCTGAGGTGTTTGATCAACATAGTAAAATCGTTCATCTTCTGGAGTTGGATATCGGTTATTTTTTTTCCTCTTTTTGTTTAGGGTGCCGTCCAGCCGTTTTTAAAGCCTGGGTCAGCATATATTCGATTTGCCCGTTGAGGCTGCGGAATTCATCCACAGCCCATTTTTCCAAGGCTTTCATGGTTTGATCATCCATTCTTAGTACAAACTTTTTCTTTTCCATGATGATTTTAAATAGGCACCCTGCACATATTTATTTCATACGCTTTTCAGATCATTGATGTAAGGTACCGGTATTGACAATAGGGGTAGCATCTTTATCCGAACACAATACCACCATCAGATTGCTTACCATGGCAGCTTTCTTTTCCTCATCCAGATGAATGATTGCTTTTTTGGAAAGGTGGTCCAGAGCCAGTTCAACCATACCCACAGCACCTTCTACTATTTTCATTCTGGCTGCTACGACCGCTTCTGCTTGTTGCCTTCTCAACATGGCACTGGCGATTTCAGGGGCATAAGCCAAATAACCAATGCGGGCTTCGATGACCTCAATACCTGCCATGGCTAAACGGGCTCTGAGCTGGGTTTCTAATTCATGGTTCACATCCTCATGTCCGGAACGCAGCGTCATTTCATGCTGATCATCGTCGAGGTTGTCATAGGCATAGGTTCCGGCCAGGGCGCGCAAGGCTGCTTCAGACTGGACTTTTACAAAACTGGTATAGTCAGCCACTACAAAAGCTGATTTATACGTGTCGTTAACCCTCCAAACTACAATGCCACTGATGAGGATTGGATTCCCTTTTTTATCGTTGACTTTGATCCTTTCGCTGTCAAAATTTTGTGCACGCAACGATATTTTTTTCTTGAGTAAAAACGGGTTTGCCCAGAAAAACCCATTGTCTTTGGCTGTGCCCCGGTATTCTCCAAACAACAATAGTACTTTGGATTCATTGGGGTTAACCAGAAAAAAGCCGGGCAAAATAAAAATTGTGGACAGACTGAGGATAATAACTCCTGCAATGATCCAGGGAGAAAAAAGGATGAGCCCCAATCCCCCCAAAAAAAGCAGCAGGTACAATACAACCATCAGGTAACCATTGTAAGGTTTAGAAACATGTTCAGTTTTCATTTTGATATTATTTTGATATCAAATGTACATCATGATTGTCAAACTGTAAAGTTTTTTTAAAACTTTTTTTCCCAATAGTATTCAACCCTTGGTCAGGTGGTTATGGTAAGGTGAAAAATAAAATCAGAAAAACTGGGTGCGAAGGTCCTGTTATTCAATCCAGTGTAGACTCCTTTCTATGGCCTTTTTCCAGCCCTTATAGAGTTGAGCCATTTGTTCATTATCCTGGTTGGGTAAAAACTTCCTATTTACCTTCCATTGGGAAGCAATTTCTTTTTTTGTCCAAAGTCCAACTGCCAGCCCGGCAAGGTAAGCGGCGCCCAGGGCGGTAGTTTCAATAATTTCAGGCCTTTCCACGGGGGTGGATAACAGGTCGGCCTGAAACTGCATCAAAAAATTGTTTGATGCGGCTCCGCCATCTACGCGCAAAGTTTCCAGGGGGATGCCCGATTCTTCGGCCATAATATCCAACACATCTTTGGTCTGATATGCTAAAGATTCCAGGGTAGCGCGTATAATATGGGCTTTCGTCGTGCCTCGGGTAAGTCCCTGAATGGTACCCCTGGCGTACATATCCCAATAAGGCGCCCCCATTCCGGTAAAGGCAGGGACCATATAGACGCCGGCTGAATCTTCAACTGAGTTGGCTATCGCCTCCGAGTCTTTAGAAGCCTCGATCATGCCCAGGCTGTCCCTGAGCCATTGGATAGCAGAACCTGCATTAAAAACACTTCCTTCCAGGGCATAAAATACTTTGCCATCCAATCCCCAGGCAATTGTGGTTAACAAACCTTTGGATGAACGGGATGGAATTTGACCTGTATTCATCAACATAAAACAACCTGTCCCGTAAGTATTTTTGGCCATTCCCGGTTCAAAACAAGCCTGCCCGAATAAAGCGGCCTGTTGGTCCCCGGCTATTCCGCTGATGGGTATGGAAATACCGAATAATTCAGTCATAGTTTCACCGAATAACCCGCTGGATGGGCGGACTTCGGGCAAAATAGTTGATGGAATATTCAATGATTTTAATAATGTCGGATCCCATTCCAGCGAACGGATGTTAAACATCATCGTCCTGGAAGCATTGGTATAATCCGTTGCGTGGACCTTACCACCTGTTAATTTCCACAACAACCAGGTGTCGATTGTTCCAAATAAAAGATCACCGTTCATGGCCCTTTCTCTTGCACCGGGAATCTCGTCCAGCAGCCACTTGACTTTGGTGCCCGAAAAATAGGCATCAATGACCAAGCCGGTATATTCACTAATATAATCCTTGAGGCCTTCCGCTTTCAGTTCTTCACAGATCGGAGCCGTTCTGCGGTCTTGCCAGACCAGGGCATTATAAATGGGTTTACCGGTTTGTTTATCCCAGATTACCGTGGTTTCTCTTTGATTGGTAATGCCAATAGCCGCGATTTGCGTAGCGGAAATTTCCAGTCTTTTTAATAAGTTTTGGGCAACGTTTATTTGGGTTTCCCAAATTTCTTCAGCATCGTGTTCGACCCAGGCAGGTTGTGGAAAAATCTGGCGAAATTCTTTTTGTTCCATCCCGGCTATATTCCCTGCCGGGTCAAACAAAATTGCCCTGGAACTGGTTGTGCCCTGGTCGAGTGCCAGGATATATTTATGATTGGACATAAGGTAGATTTAACGAGGCTCAATCTACATAAAAAACATCTGGTGTACTAAAAATCCCGGCCTGGTATTTCGCTTTCATATTCTTATGAAACAATCCATAATTTGTCCAAAGGATTAACCGCCAGCCCTTCTTAAGGACAATAATATATATTATATTTTTATTTAATACAAATAACTACTTTTGCCACGCTACATTATGATTGCATTTGCCGCCGCTGAACGTTCTGATTACCTTGAATTGCTCACAAAAAAAAAGGTGCATATCCTGGTCATTGGCGGTGGGATTACCGGAGCAGGTATCCTGATGGACGCAGTCAACCGGGGATTTGAAGCTGCCTTGATTGAAAAACAAGATTTTGCCAGTGGCACCTCCAGTCGTTCAACCAAACTCATACACGGTGGCCTCAGATACCTCAAACAAGCCCAGATAGCCCTGGTAAAAGAAACCGGTAAAGAAAGAAAGATCGTATACAATAACGCCAAGCACCTGGTACAACGGAACAAGATGTTATTACCTTTTTACAAAGGGGGTGCTTTGGGGGCCTGGACAACCTCTATTGCGCTTTGGTTGTACGATCGTCTGGCCAGGGTGAGTAAAAATGAACACAAATTGATGCTGAAAAAGGAGACTACCAGGCGGATCGAGCCACTCCTAAATGCTGAAGGTCTCAAAGGAGCCGGCCTGTATTATGAATACAAAGTGGATGACTCCAGACTTACCCTGGAAATCATCAAAAAAGCCGTTGAAAATGGAGGAATAGCCCTCAATTATGCCGAAGCAACAGGCTATATCTATGAAGATGGTAAAATAGCGGGAGTAAAAGTCCATGATGTGCTCAACCACACTACTTACGAAGTCATGGCAGATTATGTGGTCAATGCCTCCGGCCCCTGGTCAGACCAGGTCGCTATGCTGGAGCACAAGCCTGAAAGCCTGAAGCGAATAGTGCTATCCAAAGGGGTACACATCGTGGTTCCATTCAACCGCTTGCCAATAAAACAACCCGTCTATTTCGAAAACCGAAGCGATCAGCGAATGATTTTTGCAATTCCTCATTGGGATTATACTTATATCGGTACCACCGATACTGCTTTTGCCGGTGAAATGGATTTACCCACAGCAAACCACGAAGAAGTTTCTTACCTGATTAAATGCATTGGCCAGGTTTTCCCTAAGGCACACATTTCAGAGCAGGACGTGCGATCTACCTGGGCCGGCATACGGCCTTTAGTCTATGAAAAAGGAAAATCATTATCTGAACTTTCCCGTAAGGATGAAGTCTTCAAAAGTACCAGTGGCCTGATCAGCATTGTGGGCGGCAAACTGACCGGTTACCGGAAAATGGCAGAACGGGTTATCGAGCTGATCCTTACCGAATTTAAATCGCATGAACATAAAACCAGTCCGGTATTGCACGAAGAAGCCCTGACAGACTTGTCTAATGTCAGCGGGTCGGAATTCAAATCGGATGATGATTTCAGGAAATTAAAAGCCTATTGCAATTCGCTTTGCCACCATCTCCAGGTAGAAGAAGAGGTGATGGAAAAAATATTTCACCGTTATGGGACCAATACCGAACAAGTCATTGCCTTGGCAGAAACCTTTACCGGAGAGATAACGGATCCTTATCTGCGGCTTGAGTTGGGTGGCTTGCTTTATGGCATACGGCAGGAAATGGTGTGCACCTTATCTGATTACCTGATCCGGCGAACGAATCAACTCTATTTTGGTCGTGACCAGGTCAATAAATACCTGATGCCTGTCCTGGATACCCTGGCCGGGGAATTGCAGCTGAATGCTGAACAAAAATCAAAAAACCTGGAAGATTTTATAAAAGAATATGAAGCCGTGATGGCCTGGAAAAATGAAAAAACCCTTTGAGGATACTTTTATCCATAAAGGGTTACATATGAAAAGACTCACTCTTAATTCTTGAGGTAAATGTATCCGGCTAAATATCCCTAAATCCACATTTATGGATCAAATGAAACGAATAGTCGACAAAAGCGGATTGATACGAAGTGTAACCACATCGATAAAAGTCGACTAAAAGGGCTGTAAATTCAATCCATGAATCGAAGGTCATTTACCCAGACATTAGTTGGTTCAGGACTCTGGTGGACTGCGGAAGAGTCTAACAGGACCAAACCTATAGCCTATCTTAAACCAGGTGACCGCATAGGACTTATCTGTCCTTCAGGCCCCATTTCTCAGGAGCGGCTGGAGAGGAGCCTTTCCAATATGGATCAACTGGGGTTGGTGCCCGTGTTGGGAAAACACATTATGCAGCAAAATGGGTACCTGGCCGGGAATCAAAATGAACGGCTGGAAGATCTTCACAATATGTATGCCGATCTTACAGTTAAGGCTATCTGGTGTATCCGGGGTGGTTTTGGAGCTACCCACCTGTTGCCCTACCTCGATTATAAACTCATCAAAAAACACCCCAAAGTCTTATTGGGATACAGTGATATTACCGCGTTACATTGTGCCTTATCTACCCGGCTTGCTTTTTCCAATTTCCATTCGCCGGTGGCCTCTTCAGAAATGACACCTTATACGCTGGAACAACTGCGGAATATTATTTTTGGTACCTCCGGTCAGTTGGTTAAAATCGGAACAAGCCAGGAAAATGATGATTTTATTGGTGAGGGGAAAACAGTTTTTGAACGATATGTTATAAGTCCAGGTCAGGCTCATGGCATTCTATGGGGAGGTAACCTCTCCCTCCTGGCTGCCTTGTGCGGAACCCCATATCTGAAAGTTAACCGTGATTTTCTATTATTTCTAGAGGATATCGAAGAAGCACCCTACCGGATTGATCGCATGATTACCCAATTGCTCCAGGTTTTGCCTTTGCACCTGCTGAAGGGTATTGTACTTGGGGTTTTCGAAGGCTGTGAAAAAAAAGCCGATACGGCCTCCCAAACACTGAAGGAAATGATGATTGATAAATTTAGCCACCTTTCGATACCGGTTGTTTATGGATTTCCCTTTGGGCATATCCTCCATCAATGCACCCTTCCATTTGGTGCAGAGGCCATTCTGGATACCGAAAGTTTTAGTCTGACCGTCAAATTACCCTGAACCGTTGAAACTTATCCTGCATACCTTTAAATTATTGACCCGCAAAGTGTTCACCACTTCCCACGGCAGTGCAGCTTTCAGAAGATGTCTTATTGTGGAGTTACAACACGAAGGGTACAGCGGATACGGCGAAGCGACGGAAATCCTTTATTACGGAAAGAACCTGGAAGAGATGGTTCAAAGAGTAAAGGCCAGTCAGGATTGGATAGAATCCACTGTGATCATAGACCCATTTTTGAAATACAAAGAATGGTATCAACGATTTCATCAGGACCGTTTTGTGCTGTGCGCCATCGATACAGCTTATCATGATTTATATGGTAAATTGAAAGAAACCTCGCTGACCGGTTTATGGAACCTGGATAGGATGCTCAACCCTATTTCCAGCCTTACCGTCGGCATAGACACCACAGAAAATATGATTGAACATATTCGTCAAAATGCCTGGCCGGTTTATAAAATTAAACTGGGCACTCCTTGCGATATGGAAATTATGCGGTCTATCCGTCTTTATACGGATAAACCCCTGCGGGTCGATGTCAATGAAGGATGGACTGCACAGCAAACCATTTCGTATTCACATGAACTTAAAAGATTAAACATAGAATATATAGAACAACCTTTACCTGCAGCAAATGATAAAGATATGCCGGAAGTCTTTGAAAACGCTGCCCTGCCTTTATTTGCAGATGAGTCGTGTCATATCCCGGAAGATGTAAAGACCTGTTCACGGTATTTTCATGGGATCAACATCAAACTCATGAAATGCGGAGGGCTCACTCCTGCCCTGGATATGATCAGCCAGGCGAGGGCCCTGGGCCTAAAAATCATGATTGGATGTATGACGGAAACTTCGATAGGGATTTCAGCCCTGGGCCAGATCCTTCCACTGGTTGACTATGCTGACTTGGATGGATCGCTGCTGATATCCAATGATCCTGCTTCGGGTGTTTACCTGGACCAGGGAAATGCAATTTATCCGGAGGAAGCAGGTACAGGAGCTCGATTGATCCATAAAAATCCTATTCCCTGATATTTATGTATGCGGATCAAATTCCCTCCAGGGTCATAACCGATCAGGGAAAACAAATGTTGTTTTTCAGTGGAACGGCTTATCTGGGTATACACGCCCGGCAGGAGTTCAGGGATTTGGTATTCGAGGGGATACAACGGTTTGGTACCAATTACGGAGCAAGCCGCTTAGGAAATGTTTCGATACCGGTATTTAATCAGGCGGAAGAAAAATTAGCAGCCTGGTTGGGAGCCCCTTCCGGTTTGTTGGTTTCCTCTGGCACCCTGGCCGGGCGATTGATCCTTGAAGTGTTGCATGATTATGAACAACATTATTCCCCCAATGCCCATATTGCCATCAATCCATTCTATAAAAAGCACCAACCTGAATTATTTGATGCCTGGATAGAACAGACCATACATGAAATTGGAGAGTGTAAAAGGGATAAACACCTGATCACTTTCAACTCCATCGACCCGCTCACGGCTTCCCGGCCAGCGCTGAACTGGATTGCAAAATTGCCAGCAAATAAAGACATCTTATTGTTGGCCGATGATTCTCATGGTATCGGAGTAATGGGAGAGCAAGGCAGAGGGGTGTACCCTGAATTGAATCGATTGCATCCAAACTCGCTGATGATTGCTTCCCTTGGTAAAGCCATGGGAATGCCAGCAGGTTTGATTGCGGGGTCACCTCAGTTATTATCCAAAATCAAATCTCATCCTTTATTTGGAGGAAGTTCTCCGATGGTTCCAGCCTATGCCCATGCTTATATATACGGGGATTCGATTTATCAGCAGGCGTATAAACAAATGATTGAAAATATGAGTTACTGTAAAAGACATCTAATCCACACGGGCCTGTTTAGCTTCGCTGATCAAATCCCGATATTTTCTACCCAAAGACACGAACTTGCCGCTTATTTAGAAAAACAAAGGATAAGGATATCTCATTTTGCTTACCCCAGTCCGGAAGACCGGCTATATACCAGAGTGGTGGTAAATGGCTTGCATACGATGGAAGATTTAGAGCAGATACGGATTCAAATATTAAAATTTAAAGAAATGGACAGCACCCTAAATAAGGGTATAGCATAGAGGCTATCCTCACCCGACTTGCTATGGAATATAAGTTCGATATTTTTTTGGGAATAAGGTGAAATAACCCATCCTTTTGTCTCCATATACTTCGAATTAACTTAAATTACATGGATATAGAGAATCGGGATTCATTTTACTGTTTTAACAGGCAGACATGAAAATAATAAACATATTATTTGGCCTGGCCTTAATTTTTCTTTTTATAGCGGGTAAGGAACATAAAAAATTCAAGCCGTCCTCTTCCGGGATAGCCAGGGGGCAGATGCCAGCCCTCGCGAAAGACAAGTCAGGTAAATTTCATCTGGTTTATGGAAGCGGTGATAGCTTGATGTATACGTATTCTATGGATCAAGGCACCAGTTTTGTCAAACCATCTTTACTGGGTATCTTGCCTCACTTGGTAGCAGGCCATACCCGGGGCCCACAAATTGCGGCATCTGATCACTTGATAACCGTCATTGCCTGCAACAAATCAGGAGATATTTTTTCTTACCAAAAACAGCCTTCAGGAGGTTGGGAGACTGCAGCCCTAGTAAATGATGCGGACACGGTTGCCAAAGAAGGTTTAATGGCGTTAGCTGCGGATGGGAACATTACTTATGCAGTTTGGCTCGATGTAAGGGATAATCACAATAAACTATTTGGTTCCCTTTCTGTGGACGGAGGCAAAACCTGGTCCAGGAATATTCTTATTTATGCTTCACCGGATACCACGGTGTGTAATTGTTGTAAACCTTCAGTTGGGGTTCAGGGAAACCATGTATTTGTGATGTTCCATTACTGGTTGGGCGGCAACAGGGATTTATACCTGATTGAATCCTGGGATGCTGGTAAATCATTTGGGCGGGAGCAGAAATTAGGAAATGGGAGTTGGGCCTTAAATGCCTGTCCCATGGATGGAGGTGGGATTGCTATAGATAAAAAAGGAAATTTGACAACAGTATGGCGAAGAGAAGATAAATATTTTCCTGTGAGCCTGGAAATCCGGAGACGGAGTTAGGTCGGGGTAGAAATTGTACATTGGAAGTTGTGAATGGAAAAAAAATATATACCTGGACGGAAAAAGGGGAAGTCGTTTGTCTGCTTCCTAATGGCGATAAGATGTTATTGGGTAAAGGACAACTACCCTTCCTTAAAGCCATTAGTGATCAGAAAGTATTGTGTCTTTGGGAATTTAAAAAAGAAATTTACCGCACCATAATTGAAATTCTTTAATGGCCTCAGTGGGTGGTGTGGTAAATTTATAAGTCAAAAAATGTGTGGGTTGCCAATTTTCTACTTGTTTTGAATGACCTGCACTGGTTGCCTGTCGAAAGCGTAAGATTTGTTATCAAAAGTGAAAAGCTCAAAAGGTATCCATAGCTTTAATTTATCCTTGAATTTCATTACTATAGATGAAAATGAGGTAGTGTTAGTTTGTCGTGTAATCCTGGCCCAAAAATCGCTGTAACCTGAAAACTGTAAATTCAATTGTTCAGTTTATGAAGAAACTCCTTAAAGCCATCTTATGGCGTGATAAGGATTGTTGTAACTAAGGCAGTCAAAATAACAAATGGTATAGCTACGGTACCTGTTTGGAATAGCAGGTTTGCAATTTGAAAAAATCGGGCTATTTTCCTATTTCATGCAGACTTTCCCCATAAACATCAGGGAGTCCACGAATCATTAAAATAAAGGTTTTGTTCTTGAAATCTGTGAATAATGCAATTTATATCCCCAAAAGTATAATATTATTTGAATCAATTAAAATCAACTTTGCATAATATATCAATTAAATTATGTTTATGAAAAAATCTGTTTTTTATTTGATCTTCCTGCCAGCAGTATTGGGTTTTCTTCCATCCTGTAGTTCTCAAAAGCCGGCGGCTGGGCTTCTTAAGGATGATATTCAACGTAAAGCCATTATAGCTGCAATTGTTCAACATCATCCCTATCGTATGGAAATGATGAAGGAAATGATGAACAGTGACAGTTGCAAAGAAATGATGGGGCATGGTATGATGAAGGACCCTGTTATGATGAAGAAAATGATGGAAGAGATGATGACTATGGCTGAAAAAGACTCCATGATGTGCAAAGAAATGATGCAAATGATGGATACAAAGCCTATGATGAAGAAAAGGATGAAAGAAATGAATATGCCTACCGGGATGATCTATACGTGTCCGATGCATCCTGAAATTCAAACCGCAACACCCGGAAAATGTCCTAAATGCGGAATGGATTTAGTCAAAAAGTCAGCAAAGAAAAATGATTAAAGGAGCCTAGAGTATGCGTGGGTTTTATGAATGGACCAGGCATTTCAGTGGCGTAGCAACAAAAAAGGACTGTACAATTTTTAAATAATTTCCCAAAAAATACCTATATTTTTGGATAAGGAAGAAATGAAAAATTTGCAGGTAGCGATATTAATTAGTATTTATCTGAGTGCTTCCATAGGCGCCACGGTCCATTTACATTATTGCATGGGCAGGTTGGTCGATTGGAGTTTATTTCTTGATAAATCAGCTACTTGTGGCAAATGCGGAATGTCAAGAGGCGAAGCTAAAGACAAGGGTTGTTGTAAGGACGAACATAAAAAACTAAAAATAGAAATTGATCAAAAGATGGTCAAGACCGCTACGGGAATGATTCCGTGGTTGGAAGTTGATATACCCTGTTATTGTAATGAATATCCATATAATCCGGCATTTTCAGAAAGGTATACCAATCCCATCAGTCATGCACCTCCCAGGGAGAGTGGTATAGCGTTATATATCCGCAATTGCGTATTTCTCATTTAGGAATAATTATTTAGTAAAAGCCCGACCATATTCTTGGCCTGGCTTTAGGCATTTCTGAATGCCTTATTTTCACCGACTCTTCTTATTTAAAATCGAATATGGACTCAATTAAAATGCTGATGCTGGCAATTTTAACCATCGAGGCTGTTTCATTAATTGCAGACATTGAATAACAGATAAATCCATAACCGTGATGCCATATGGATTATTGAAAGGAAAGAAACAAAGAGTCTTTTTTCGGAGCAGAAATTTTGATATGCGGTGGAAAGGAAGAAGTTATTAAATAACACATTAATCGCTTTGTATGATTGGAAAACTCATTGAAGCTGCATTGCGAAACCGCTTTATAGTATTGCTACTGGCTGCAGTCATCATCATTTATGGAATCTATGCCATAAAAACAACACCTGTTGATGCAATTCCTGACCTTTCCGAAAATCAGGTGATTATTTTCACGGAATGGATGGGGCGCAACCCACAAATCATCGAAGACCAGATCACTTATCCACTGGTGAGTAATCTGCAAGGCATCCCGCGGGTCAAGAATATCCGCGCAAACAGCATGTTTGGAATGAGTTTCGTGTTTGTGATTTTCGATGATAATGCCGACATATACTGGGCCAGAACCCGTGTACTGGAAAGACTGAACTCGGCCCAACGTTTGTTGCCACAAGATGTTACTCCGACACTTGGACCCGATGGCACCGGTCTTGGTCATATATTCTGGTATACATTGAATGCACCGGGTTACGATCTGGGAGAATTGCGGGCATTGCAGGATTGGTATGTCCGGTTTGCTTTGCAGTCGGTGGAAGGGGTGAGTGAAGTAGCCTCTTTCGGTGGATTTCAGAAACAATACCAGGTGATGGTGGATCCGGTAAAGCTGCAGTATTATAATATTCCTTTGATGGATGTGGTCAACAAAATAAAAGCCAATAACAATGATGTGGGGGGTAGAAAATTTGAAATGACGGATATGGCATACATCATTCGTGGCCTGGGATACATTAAAGACATTCAGCAAATTGAAGAAATTCCTATTAAAACGATCAACTCCATTCCGGTGCGCATTAAAGATATCGGATGGGTTCAGATGGGTGGTGAATTGCGACTGGGTATCATTGAGGAAAACGGCGAAGGAGAAAAGGTGGGTGGTATTGTAGTGATGCGGTATGGAGAGAATGCCAAAGATGTAATTGACCGCCTCAAAATTAAATTAATCGATGTCGGACAGGGATTGCCCGCTGGGGTGAAATTCAAAGTGGCTTATGACCGATCTGATTTGATTGAGGCGACCATTGTAACGCTGAAAGAAGCTGTGGTAGAAGAGATCATTATTGTTTCGTTGGTTCTTTTCATTTTTCTGCTCCATATACGCAGTGCATTGGTGGTGGTCATCACCATTCCCATGTCGGTACTGATTGCGTTTATTATGATGAAATGGTTTGGTATTACATCCAATATTATGTCGCTGGCGGGCGTGGCATTAGCTGTTGGTGATCTGGTAGATGCCGGAATTGTAATGGTGGAAAATGTAATGAAATCCCTGAGTGGGGAAACGGATTAAAAAATAAGTATGCTTACCAAAGAGGAAAGAGAAAATAAAATTGAAGCTTCTTCCAAAATGATAGCTAAAGCGGTAGTCAGTTCCATACTGATTACACTGGTTTCCTTCAGCCCGATATTATTTCTTACCGGCCAGGAACACAAATTGTTTTCGCCCCTGGTGTGGACAAAAACATTTGCCATGATCGGGTCCATGTTGGTAGCTATTTTTCTAGTACCGGTATTGATGGTAATTTTGCTGAAAGGAAAAGTCCGACCGGAAAGCAAACATCCGGTTTCCCGCTTTTTTATTTGGTTGTATTCACCCATCATCCACTGGTGTCTGAACTGGAAAAAACTTACACTCCTCATCAGCTTTGCTCTTTTAGGTGGAAGTATCCCTTTAGTGATGAATCTGGGAAGAGAGTTTATGCCGGCCTTGGATGAAGGTTCATTACTCTTCATGCCGGTTACCTTGCCTGATGTTTCAAATTCTGAAATCAAACGCATTATGCAGGTGCAGGACAAACTGATACTTACTGTTCCGGAAGTACAGAATGTGCTGGGTAAGGCGGGAAGAGCCAACACGGCTACCGACAATTCGCCCATCAGCATGGTAGAAACCATCGTATTGCTGAAACCGCAATCACAATGGCGAAAAGGATTGACAAAGAATGATATCATCAATGAACTGAATTCCAAGCTGCAGATACCCGGCGTATTAAATGGATGGACACAACCCATCATCAACCGCATCAATATGCTTTCCACCGGAATCCGCACCGATGTGGGCGTTAAAATTTTCGGACAAAACCTGGATACCATTAACCAGCTGGCTCAGGAATTCAGAAAATCCCTGCAGGATGTAGAGGGGGTAAAAGATTTATATGTGGAACCAATAACCGGCGGCAAGTATATAGATATAAAAATTAAAAAGGAAGAATTGGGAAGATATAACCTTTCAGTGGACGATGTGAATATGTTTATTGAAACGGCACTGGGAGGTATGACCATTACACAAACAGTAGAGGGAAGACAGCGTTTTTCAGTGAATGTACGACTGGCGCAGGATTATCGCAACTCGATTCAAAAACTTAAAAGTATTCCGGTGATTACCATGGACTATGGGCCGGTTCCATTGGGTACACTGGCCGATATTGCTATTGCAGAAGGACCACCAATGATCGTTTCGGAAAATGCCATGCTCCGAGGTACTTTATTGTTCAACGTTCGGGACCGGGACCTGGGCGGTACGGTTGAGGAGGCCAAAAAAAGATTGACCGATGCTGCGAAGAAACTGCCTAAAGGTTATTACCTGCAATGGAGCGGCCAGTACGAAAACCAGGTAAGGGCCGAACAGCGGTTAAAAATTATATTGCCCATCATACTTGTGATTATTATTACGATCCTGTACTTCACGTTCCACACCTTTGGTGAAGTTTTGATTGTAATATCGGCCATTCCTATTGCGCTGGTGGGTGGGGCTTATTCACTGTACTTTTTCAATGTGAATTTTTCAGTGGCCGTAGCAGTAGGTTTTATTGCCTTGTTTGGAATAGCCGTTGAAACGGGTGTGCTGATGCTGGTGTACCTGAATAATTCATTGTATAAAAAAATTACCAGGCTGAAAGAACAAAATCAGGCAATCAACAAACAAACAATAGAAGAGGCTGTTTATGATGGCGCTGTGCTGCGCCTGCGTCCTAAACTGATGACAGTAATTGTGGATATACTGGGCTTATTGCCGGTTTTGCTGGCCACAGGACCAGGTAGTGATGTGATGAAACCCATTGCTTATCCATTTGTTTTCGGATTGGTCACTTCCACCCTGTTTGTACTGATTGTAATACCCGTGATGTATGCCATGATAAAAGACTATGAATTAAGGAAATACGGAGAGCTGCAGATTGCAGAACTATCCGGTGAGTAACCAAACCACTTTTGATGAAATGAAACTTTTTAAGCCTTGCAGGAATGATTGTCCCACCGAGGCCGAAAGTGAAGGCAGCAATCAATGAGTGTAAAACTGCAGATATCAATGTGGTTTAAATGATATGATTATGATGAAAAAAAGTTTTGTTTTAATAATCCCTATGATGATATGGGTTTCGATGAGAATCAATGCACAAGTCTTCCTGTCTTTAGATGCCGTGCTGGATTCCATCAAAGCAGTCAACCCGGTGTTTAAAATGTATGATTTCGAAATCCGCGCCATGGATGAAGCCGCCAAAGGTGCCAGAAGCTGGATGCCGCCACAGTTTGGTGTGGGGCAATTTATGACACCCTATAATGCCGGTCTGTGGCGCAGGGATGGTGATATGCCCGCCATGGGGTCAATAATGCTTTCAGGGGAACAGATGATTCCGAACAAAAGAAAGCTTGACGCAGATGAGGTCTATATGAAAGCGATGTCCTCCGTGGATAAAGAGAAAAAAAATGCCACATTGAATGAATTGATAAATGATGCCAAGCAGTTTTACTATGAATGGATTATCCTTAAAATGAAATTAGTCATTATTGAGCAGAACGAGAAATTACTCGACTTTATGATTAAGAATGCAGAAATACGCTACAAAAACGGATTAGGAAAAATAAGCGCTTACTACAAATCAAAAGCAGCCCTGGGGTATATCAAGAATATGCAATTGATGTTTGAAAATGATATTAAAGAAAAACGAATCCGCATCAATGCTTTAATGGGCAGAAGTGCCTTGATTGATTTTGATATTGATACTACGTATCAATTAAAGGAATATTCGGCCGTTGAATTTAATCGAATACTTTTTTATTCCAATCGAAGTGATTTAAAAGCAATAGACAAAGACATTCAACTTACCTGGCTGAAGCAGGAAACGGAAAGGCGAAGCCTTGAACCACAATTTGGCATCCGTTACGACCACATGATAGGCTTTGGCGGACAACCCATGCTTTATACCATCATGGGCATGGTGCGAGTGCCAATGGCGAAATGGTCTTCTAAAATGAATAAAGCGAATATAGAAAGCCTTAATTGGAAGGCCAGCGCTTTACAATCACAAAAAGAAATGATGGTAAATGAATACAGCAGCATGGCTTATGGTATGCGAAATGAATTGGAGTTAAAGAAAAAGCAATGGAGACTCTATGAGGAAAACATCCTTCCTGCACTAAAGAATAATTACAAAACCATGCAGTTGGGCTATGAACAGAACACCGAAGAATTGTTTATGCTCTACGATGCATGGGAAACATTAAATATGACACAACTTGAATATACAGAGTTGTTGAACCAAGTGCTCAGATTACAGGTCGCATTGGACCGGATAATAGAAAAGAGATAATTTTAAATTATACTATTATGAAACGACTAGATTTTATCAAAGTAGCAGGTTATAGTACGGGCTTTATAGGGGTCGGAGGAACTGTAACCGGTCTTTTGGCAAGTCTCAGTGGCTGTAATAAAGATCATCACCTGAGTATGAAGATGACTGAGCCAGTGATGGTGAGTGAAGGTGATTTTACTATGCGGCTTGCATTTCCTATGCAGGCAGGGGCTAACTATACCTTAACTGCACAGTCTACTGCGAGCAATATCAAAGGAACTAATATCCCTGTATTGGGTTATCAGCCCGATAGCCTGTTGGGTCCATCCTTCAGGATAAATGAAAACGATTCAGTGAATATTTTGTTCCAAAACAATTTAACAGAACCTACCAATATTCACTGGCATGGTCTCAAGGTGCCGGCTCCGATGGATGGCCACCCTGACCAGTTGGTAGAAGCTGGCAGTGCCTTCCGATATCAATTTAAGATCAACCAACGGGCAGGCTTAAGTTGGTACCATCCGCATCCTCATGAAACTACCGGAAGGCAGGTGTTTCAGGGATTAGCAGGATTGTTCATTATCAATGATGCAGAAGAAAGAGCATTAAACCTTCCATCCGGCCCCTATGAATTACCCCTGGTAATACAAGACAAACGAATTACAGCAAAGGGTATTACTTACCATCCTTCTCCGGAAGAGGTGATGACTGGATATATGGGTGATTCAATTTTAGTCAACGGAATATTTGCTCCTTTTACAGAAGTAGCCACTCAACATTATCGTTTCCGGATATTGAATGGTTCCAATGCAAGGATATATAATCTGGCTTTAAGCAATAATGCCGATATTGTAATCATTGGTAACGATGGAGGTTTGTTAAAAAATCCGGTAGAAGTAAAAGATATTTTAATTGGTCCCGGAGAAAGATTAGATGTTCTGGTAAATTTTGAAGGAATTGCTATAAATACGGAAATATTCTTAGTGAGTAAGGAATTCAGTCTTGGAGACAATGCACAAGGAAAACAGCGATTTAAGATCATGAAATTTAAAGTTATGGTTGCTGTCACCAGTTCATTTTTTATTCCTGCAATACTTTCTGCTATAAAAACCATTTCTGCTTTGTCCACGATGAAGACAAGAACTTTTAACATATCCAATGCAATGGAACATCATGGCGGACCCATGAACGATGGAATGAGCATGAGACACCGCATCAATGGTAAATTATTTGAACGTAACCGTATTGATGAAAAAGTTGAAGCCAATACCAATGAAATTTGGGTTTTCGACAACAGTAAAGGGAATGAACCACATCCTATGCACCTGCATGGCGTGTTTTTCCAGGTACTTGAACGCCGCGGAGGCAGGGGCAAACGGATTGCTTCAGAAAGCGGATGGAAAGACACCGTACTGGTAATGCCCGGAGAAACGGTAAAAGTGATTGTGCCTTTTGAAAATAATACGGGCAAGTTTGTTTTCCATTGCCACAATCTGGAACATGCAGATGATGGAATGATGTTACAATATCAATTGAGTTAAGCTCTAATTACAATGAAGCAATTAATTATATTGACTGGTTTGTTCATGGTTTTACTGGCAACGGGTTGCAGAAACAAGAAAGACACACACACTAATCATTCAACGGAGGCGGTCAGTGAACTATATACCTGCCCCATGCACCCGGAAATTATCCGTGATAAACCTGGTTCTTGTCCGATCTGCGGAATGGTTTTGGTGAAAAAAGAAACGGAAGGGAAAAAATCAGACGAAGTGGATCTGGAATCATTGCTACAGCCCGCTGATGAGTTTGTTGTTTCCTCGGTTCCGGTAACTGTTATTCAAAAGATGGAACAACATATTGAGATAAAAGCATTGGGCAGGATTGCTTACGATACCAGGCAGGTTGGAAGCATTTCGTCAAGAATATCCGGGAGAATTGAAAAACTGTATGTCCGGTATCGTTACCAGAAAATTTCAAAAGGGGAGCATATACTGGATATTTACAGTCCTGAATTAATGACCGCTCAACAAAACCTGATTTTCCTGTTAAAAAATGATGAAAATAATACAACTTTTATCCAGGCAGCAAAAGAAAAATTATTGTTGCTGGGCATGAGCAACCTGCAATTGCAACAGGTCATACTATCCGGAAAGCCCTTATTTACCATTGCAGTGAATAGTAATTACAGTGGGCACATTCACGAAGCGACTAAAGAGAGCACTATGAACGCTGCACCTGGTTCGATGAATGATATTTTATTAAATACAGATCAACTATCGTTGAAGGAAGGCATGTATTTACAGAAAGGACAATCTATTTTCACCGTGTATAATCCCGCTAAAGCTTGGGTTATACTGGATATCTTTGGCGAGGACCAGGGATTAATAAAAATGGGCAACCCAGTGAAGGTAACCGCTGAAACGGACCCTGACAATGACTTCAAAGCATCCATTGATTTTATCGAACCTTTCTATCGTAAAGGGAATAAAACACTGACCGTGCGACTCTATTTCAATAACAGCATATTAAAAATTCCTATTGGTAGTCAGGTAAAGGCCATCATTTTGGGAAATAGTAACAATGCCTTTTGGTTGCCCCGAGAATCAGTCGTTTCATTGGGTTTAGACAAAGTCGTCTTCCAAAAAACAAAAAGTGGTTTTAAGGCACGCAAAATTAATACGGGTATTGTCTACAACAACCACATTCAGATATTGAATGGGCTGGCAGAGCATGATTCAGTGGCCGTGAATGCTCAATATTTAATGGACAGTGAAAGCTTCATCAAAGTAAAAAAGTGATCAATGAAAAAAAATATTTTTAAAACCAGTCCTGGCGGCTGTCTGGACAATTTTATCCTGCTTCCATTATGCCTTATCCCCAGGCAGTTTTCGAAGGTGGGTTTATCACTAGTTCCTGGAGTTATTCTGTGTGCAATGTTGATATTTATAATGGCCTCCTGCAAAAATAAAATTGAAGTTATGGTGGACTCCAATACGTATTATGCCTGCTCTATGGATCCACAGGTGGTTGAATACAAACCCGGTAAATGTCCTATCTGTAAAATGGAATTAACTCCGGTAAAAAGAGCAATGAACGAATTACCGGATGAGATTCAACTGAGTGAGCAACAAATTCAATTGGGTAATATTGTGACTGATACAAACCGCATCAGCAGCATTGGCGACGAAATTGTATTGACCGCTATTTTGACTTATGACCAGAGAAACTCAACTTCTGTCAGTTCAAGAGTGATGGGTCGTATTGAAAGGATGTATTACAAAAACCTGGGTGAGTATGTAAAAAAAGGTGCACCGCTGTATGATCTTTACAGCGAAGATTTAAACAATTCTAAACAGGAATATCTCCTGGCGTTGGATAAAAAGAATGAATTTTCAACAGAAACAATTATTGACTTTGACCTCCTCCTGCAAAGTGCAAAAAATAAATTGTTATTATGGGGAATGAGTGAAGGACAAATTCAGGAATTGGATAAAAACCAGAAAACCAGCTCAACTACTACTTTTTATAGTACAGCGGGCGGTTACATTACAGCATTAGACATCCGGGAAGGAGATTATATCATGGAAGGTGGCACTGTGATTCAACTGACAGATTTATCGGGACTTTGGGCAGAAGCACAAGTATACCCCTCACAACTGGCTGATATGAATAGAAACAGCATAGCCGTTGTGCAGCTTCCTGATTTTGAGGGATTAGAAATAAAGGGCAGAATTGAATTTGTCAATCCTGAAATCAATGCAGAGTCCAGAATTAATCTGATACGTGTGTCTATTCCCAACCCGGATAACCGGTTAAAGCCGGGCATGCCTGCTTATGTCTTGCTGAACAGTCCTAAACGAAAAGCGTTCACGTTGCCTATAGATGCCGTTATCCGGGATGGTAAAGGGTCGACGGTTTGGATAAAAACCGGAGCACATTCTTTCAGAAACAGAATGGTACAAACAGGATTAGAAAGCAACGATCGAATCGAAATAACTTCTGGTTTAAAAGAAGGGGAAATCGTTGTCATAACAGGTGCTTACCTGCTCAACAGTGAATATATTTTTAAAAAAGGCACTGATCCTATGTCGGGACATGATATGAACAAAATGTAAAAAAGGTAGTATGAAACGATAACCCAAAAAGGAAATCATTAAAGCGCTCCTGAACTGGTTTTTACTCATCTCGATGATCTTGGGGTCACCGGTATACCTATGACCCAAACCTCCACAATGATGAGGGTAGTAAATTGTATCCCGAGTTTTTAACGACAAATCATACCAGTTTAGGATCCGGGTATCGATGAATAGAAATTAGGATTCTGGACGAATTACATACTTACTTTTGGTTCCGGAATAAACAATAAGCTTAAAACGGTGATGCTTCCAGCGGTAAGGAAAAATTATGCCAGGTAGGCTTGGTAGAAAAATGGTGTGACCTTTATAGGTAAAATATTTAACTTTATAGGACTTTCCACCGCTGGACTTAATCTAAACATGGTGTAACTTACAATATGATATGAAAGCAGTATTTAAAGTGTTTCTTCGTTCGATCTTTCTTTTTATTTCGATCTGCGCAAGAGCGCAAAATACGGAGGTCGTGTCTGCCAACCCGAATCTAGTCAGCGATACCAGCAAAAGAAGTATAAAATCCAGGGAAGTGGCCATATTCAAAGGGGACAGCGTGAAAATCACCTACTATTCACCAGGTGTTCGCAATCGGGTAATCTGGGGTAGCCTGGTTCCTTACGACAAGGTATGGGTCACTGGAGCACACGACGCAACCTCCCTCGAAATCCCAAAACCAATATTGGTTGGAAATAAAGAAATCCCTGCCGGTAAATATGCAATTTTTACCATTCCGGGTAATAAGGAATGGACCTTGATAATCAATAGAAATTGGCAGCAACACCTGACATCAGCATATGATCAAAAAGAAGATATGTTGCGGATCAAGATCAAACCAAAGAAAGTTAAACACCTTGAACGATTGCAGTATTTCATTGAACGAGTCAGGGACAACAAGGGAAGGATTTCTGTAGCCTGGGAACGTTTAAAAGTAGAATTTCCATTTGTTTTATTGAATTAGTGCTCCGTAATAGCTGGGGACTATAAGCAATACAAGAATAATAGCAATCTGTGTTTAGGCTCACGGCTTCATTTATTCGTTACAAGCCTTAAAGAAAGTTGAAAGGACTTATTTTAGATTTGATTTTATGAATGCGGTAAATTATTTGGCAGGTATCGTTGTCCTTGTGGTTTTTCATTTATCCTGTAAACAAAACCAATTGGATCTTGAGAAAGCCCAGTTTATCAGGCGTCCGGTGGATATGCAGCCCTCTCCTAGGCCACTTTCACCCCAAGCCAGCATAAGAAAAATGCAATTACCTCCCGGTTATAAAGTTGAACTAGTAGCTGCTGAACCCCTTATCAAGGATCCTGTTGCCATGGCCTGGGATGCAAACGGGGGCTTGTTCGTTATTCAGATGAACACTTTTATGATGGATGCCAGGGGCACGGATCAATATCAGCCTATCAGTCAAATTGTAAAACTCGTGGATAAAGATTGGGATGGGGTCATGGACCTATCCACTATTTTTATTGACAGCCTTGTTTTGCCACGGGTTATCTTGCCCATTGGGGACGAACTGATCGTCGGGATCACCAATGTTCAGCATTTATATGCATACCGGGATACCGATGGAGATGGAAAAGCAGATCAAAAAAGATTGGTTTTTGAAAACCCTGCGATCGATTCACGCAATATGGAACATCAAAATGGAGGGTTAATCTGGAACCTGGACAATTGGATCTATCCGAGCAGAGACAATCTCCGGTTTAAGTATAAAGACGGAAAGTTCATCGCAGATACCATGATAGATAATATGATCGGACAATGGGGAATGACTTCGGATGACTTTGGCCGGTTGTATTATTCTGAAGCAGGCCCCGGGTTGCCGGTAGTCCAGTTTAACCAGATGCCCGCTTACGGATCGCTTAATTTCAGTGATCAATACCCTGATGATTTTACAGTCCCGTGGCCGGTAATGTCAACCCTGGATGCTCAGGGAGGCACACAGGTACTAAGGGCGGAAGATAGCACCCTCGATCGATTTACTTCAGGTTGCGGACAATCGATATTCCGTGGCCAGGCATTACCACAGGAAATGAGGGGTGATTATTTTATTGCAGAACCCGTAGCCCGCATCATTAAACGAGGAAAGGTGATCAACCGCAATGGAAAAAGATATGTTGAGAATGTGTATCAGGGCAAAGACTGGCTGGCTTCAGCAGATTTTAATTTCAGGCCCATTAATACGTATACCGGTCCGGATGGCTGTTTTTATATCGTGGACATGTATCATGGCATTATCCAGGAAGGTGAATTTGCAGATGAGAATTCATACCTCAACCAAAAAATTAAAGCACTGGGCCTTGAAAAAAATAAAGGCTACGGGCGAATTTATCGCGTAGTTCATGAAGAAATACCAAAAGATGACCATAAACCTCAGTTGATGGAAAAAACTTCCTCCGAGTTGCTGCCTTATCTGGGTCATGCCAACGGGTGGTGGAGAGACATGGCGCAACAATTACTTGTTCTGAAAAAGGATAGTTCCGTTGTTACTAAACTAATTCATATCGCTGTAAACCATGAGGATGCTTTAATACGGAATAATATCCTGGCACAAATCCATGCACTCTGGGTATTGGAAGGTTTGGGTCGCATAGAGCCTGAAATTTTGTTTTCAGCTTTAAAATCTTCATCCGGCGAGGTAAGGAAAACAACAATTTGGATTGGAGAACAATTTATCAAACAAAATAATGCTGAGTTTATTGAAGCCCTCCGGCCTTTTCAGAACGATAAAGATCCGGACGTAAAGATTCAACTGTACCTCTCCCTTCGGACGAGTAAAATACGAGCAGCGAAGGATATAGTAGATTACCTCCTTAAAAATAATACGGGCAATGAAATGATCCAATACTCAAATACCGTATTTGTTGAATCCTATGCCAGGGCAGAACTGGAAAAAGCAAGAATACACGATTTATCCCCGGCAGATCAAAAACTCATAGCACAGGGTGGCACCCGTTATAAACAATTATGTTCGAGTTGTCATGGGGCAGATGGGAAGGGAGTAGTCAGCGGATCTTCACCCATGATGGCGCCCCCATTGGCCGGATCGCCCCGTGTACATGGGGATAAAATCATGTTGATCCAAATACTCCTTTACGGTTTACAAGGTCCGGTAGATAATAAAACATATCCCGGTGTCATGCTCCCGCAAAAACACCAGGATGATGAATGGATTGCTTCAGTGCTGAGTTATATTCGCAACAGTGCTGATCTCGGTAACAAGTCATCCATCGTCACCCGCGACGAAGTCGAAGATATAAGGGCCACCGCAAGTATTGAAGCAGGACATATCCCTGATTTAAGGATGCTGGAAATCTATAAACTAGGACGTGGCGAAGCCCAGAATTGGTCTAAGGGTAAACCGGGAAGTAAAGGGGCCCGATGGGGTGGGCATTTCAGACCGGTGAAAGACAGTTTGAAACAATGAAGAATGAAGAATGAAGATCCGAAGCATCGGATGAAGAATGGACAATGGACAATGAAGATCCGAAGCATCGGATGAACAATGAGCAATGAAGAATGATCAATGAAGATCCGAAGCATCGGATGAAGAATGAACAATGAACAATGAAGAATGAACAATGAAGAATGAGCAATGAACAATGATCAATGAACAATGGGCTTGAAAGGGCGAAGAGACGAAAAAATTTATTTTATGAACGAATGAAGTTTAGAAAACTTTTTATTATTGGTTTGAATTTAATAATTGCTTTTGCTATATGTGGTCAACAAGCTATTTCCAATACCATTGGAATGGAGTTTGTTCAGGTTCCGGCAGGAGAATTTGTGATGGGTAAATTTGAACCTACGGTTTCCAGAATGGTTGCTTGGGGATCAAATGAACCAGTAAATGAAGGAGTTTATCAGGAGGGATTAAAATTGGCAAGAAAAGATGCCTTGCCAGGATTTAAAGTAATTATTTCAATGCCATTTTTTATAGGAAAATATGAAGTTACCCAAGCACAGTGGCGTCAAGTCATGGGATTCAATCCTTCTTATTTTCAACAAGCGAAAGTTTCGGATAGCGCGGATCTTCATCCCGTCGAAAATGTGAATTGGAAAACTGTTTCCAGGTTTATTAAAAAATTAAATAAACTAGAAAAAGGTAAAGCACATTATCGTTTACCGACGGAACGGGAATGGGAATATGCAGCACGTGCTGGAAAGACGGATGATATCAGTTGGGCTGAGATTCAGGCAACAGCGGTTATTGCAATGAAATCAACATCTGAAGTAGGTGAAAAAAAGCCTAATGCCTGGGGCCTATTCGATATGCTGGGTAATGTCTGGGAATGGGTAAATGATTTTTATAATGAAAAAATATTCGCTGATGCCATTCCCTCGAATTCTGGTAAACAACATGTATTAAAAGGTGGTCCATTTTATGGGGATGTAAAAAACGCAACCTATATGACCCATGCCGGCGGGCCAGGCAGTGGATATGATGCGGGATTCAGGCTGATCAAAGAAGATACCGCAAATGAAAAATAAGTCTGCCAGGGTTTTTATATGCTGTCTATGGTCGGTGCTCAGTGTAGTGGCTGCAACTGCCCAGTTGCCGGCGGGATTTAAGTCCCTGTGGAACGGCAAAAATCTCAAAGGATGGCACCTCAGCAGGTCCAGTCACCAGGGCACTACTGCGGATTTTAAATTGGAAAACGGTATCCTCGTCGCAGGGCAAAATCCTTTTGGCCAGGGGGGTGTGTTGCTCACCGATAAGGAGTATAAAGATTTTGAATTCTATTTGGAGGTTAAAATAGATTCCTTTACCAATGGGGGAATATTTCTCCGGTCCAATGAAGGGGGGGCAGCTTATCAAATCGAGCTTGCCTTGCCTGGTGGTTGTGGAGATTTAATTGGCGAACGCATTGGAATAAGTGTGCCGGGACGGGCTGCAACAAGGGATTTGGTTTGGAAAAAAGAGGATTGGAATTCATTCCGCATCCGGATGACCGGTGATGTCCCGAACATATCGGTTTGGATCAATGACCGACTGATGTATGAAGTCCGGCAAACAAAAAATGATTTTATAGCGCAGTCCACCTCAGGTAAGATTGGTTTGCAATGCCATTGGACTTCTTTATATTCAACAGCTGCCCAGTCCGAGTTGATGCCATTGGATTCCTGGCGGCCCGGCGCGGTTCAACGGTTTAGGAATATCGGGATAAAAAAATTATAAAATAAACGATGGAAAGAACATGAGGATCCTTGATGATATCCAAAATCCTGCAGGTCATCCTGAAATCCAAAGACCATCTTATATTTGATTGGTAAAACATTTTACCCCTGGTTGTAATTACCTCCTTACATCGGATCGGCGGTAAAACTCAGATAAGGACTTATGAAAGTGAACAATTTTTTGTACCGGCACACGGCCTGGTACTTTTTGTTATTTTTTATTGTAGTCTTAAGGGCATTCTGGCTCAGCTATTATTCCCATTTACACGATCAGCCGGACTTCAGGAATCATACCCATGGGTTGGCCATGTCCCTTTGGTGTCTATTGCTGATTACCCAGGCTTACCTGATTCGCCGGCAGCGGTATCAATTACACCGGGTGTTGGGTAAGTGGTCCTATGTGTTGATGCCGGTTCTCCTTATTCTGACCTTTAACCTCATCCATTCCCGCCTGAAACCTGAAGGCATCTTGTCGACCATGGACCTGGTATCGATGGCTCATATGGTCAATGGCGCCCTGGCCTGACGGCAATTTATGCGCTCGCCATCTATCACTGTAAAAGACCATTGATTCACGCGCGGTATATGATTTGTACCATATTTCCATTATTTACTCCGCTTACGGACCGGTTGATCTATAGGAATTTCAGGTTTTTAATACAGTATGCACCAACGATTGAAGGTAATCCTGTTGTACCGGCTATTGGTTTTTTAATGGCTGATCTCCTGGTAAGGTAATAGTAATTAACAAAGATGGATATATTCACTTTTAGATCTGTTATATATATG
>Ga0163153_10002083_pt1 | contig 30061 bp, 28 predicted proteins | sample OliLakLV19MP6IB1_FD_148629 | JGI IMG/M metagenome (GOLD analysis project Ga0163153, IMG submission 148629) | Freshwater microbial mat bacterial communities from Lake Vanda, McMurdo Dry Valleys, Antarctica - Oligotrophic Lake LV.19.MP6.IB-1 | ecosystem: Environmental > Aquatic > Freshwater >...
GGCGCGCCTTGCGGGCATGGCAACTCAAAGAAGAACTCCGAGACATCTTCTCGATGCCGCTCCTCGCCGCACGTCGAGCCCTCAACGACTGGCTCGCCTACGCCAGCCGGTCTCGTCTCGCCCCGTTCGTCAAGCTCGCCCGCACGATCCGTCACTACCGGGCGTCGATCGAAGCGACCATCGAGTGGAAGCTCACCAACGGCATCGCCGAGTCCAACAACGCATCCATCGGCCGCATCCGCACCAACGCCCGCGGCTTCCACGACCCCGAAGCCTTCATCACCATGATCATGCTCGACCGAGCCGGCATCGGACCCGACCTCCCCTGGAAGGCCGCCTCATGACCCACAACACCGACAGTTGTCCCCTATTTCAAGCCCACCCCAAGGTCAGGGGTGGTCGCCACATTCCTTCGAAGCGACGGGACAAGTGCCGTTTCTCAAGCGGCGAAAGTGGCTCGGCCGTACTTGCGTTGCGCAGCCTGCTTGGAGACTCCGAGCATGGCGCCGATCTCAGACCACGTACGTTCGGACCGGCGGGCAGCGAGAACCGCCTCTCTAAGTTCGCTCTCGAGCGTTGCCCGCTGCTCTGCCAGCTCGCCAAGATGACGAAGCACAGTGGTGTCGATCTCGACCAACTCCTCGAACTCCACGTCATCGGCCCATCGCTCCAATGCTGTGGCCTTGTCGGCCCGTGACCCCTTGGTCATGGCTTCCACCATCCTTTCAAGAACTTGGAACGTGCCGCCATGCAATGGATGATCGCTTCGCCCTCGTCATCGACAACGACACCAACCTCGATCGGTGCGCCGTCTCGTCCTGGTCCGACGAACATGGTCACCGACGCGTCATCGGTTGCGAACGCTCTCCAGTGATGCCGATAGGCGTGCAACATGTCGTCGTCTCCGACACCGTGCTTGCGGCGCTCGCCTCGATGTCCACCTCGGCACGCTATCGGAAAACCCATCAAGCGTCAACATCTGTTGACGCATCGAGAACGCCGCGGTAGGCATCGAGACGACCCGCGCGCACCAAGATGTTCGTGGCAATCAGCCAGCTCGGCCGAGGGCCTCGAAGCGGTCGCTCTCCAGATCACGGGCTCGACGATCCCGGCGCCGTCGGCGGCCTTTACTCCTCGGCGGCCTTTACTCCTCGGCAGGCTGCGTCTCGAGGTACCGGGACTTGATGCCGTCGACGACGGTCGGGTCGGCCAGCGTCGTCGTGTCGCCCAACGCCTGGTCTTGCGCCACGTCGCGCAGGAGCCGGCGCATGATCTTGCCCGAGCGGGTCTTCGGGAGCTCTTCGGTGAACAGGATCGACTTGGGTTTGGCGATCGGCCCGATGAGCTTGGCCACATGGTCGCGCAGCTCCTCGACGAGCGCGTCGCTCGGCGATGCGTTCCCGCGCAGGATCACGAACGCGGCAATGGCCTGACCGCTCGTGTCGTCGACCTTGCCGACAACCGCCGCTTCCGCGACCGCGGGGTGGTCGACAAGCGCCGACTCGACTTCGGTCGTGGAGATGTTGTGCCCGGCCACGAGCATGATGTCGTCGACCCGGCCGAGCAGCCAGAAGTAGCCGTCGTCATCGCGCTTGGCGCCGTCGCCCGCGAAGTACATGCCGTCGAAACGGCTCCAGTACGTGTCCCGGTAACGCTGCGGGTCACCCCAGATGCCGCGCAGCATCGACGGCCACGGACGCGTCAACACGAGGTAGCCACCACCGGGTATCGCGACCGGCCGGCCCGCGTCGTCGACGATGTCGGCGCCGATGCCCGGCAGCGGGAACGTCGCGCTCCCCGGCTTCAAGACGGTCGCGCCCGGGAGCGGGCTGATCATGATGGCGCCGGTTTCGGTCTGCCACCACGTGTCGACGACCGGACAGCGCTCGCCGCCGATGACCTTGTAGTACCAGACCCAGGCTTCGGGATTGATGGGCTCGCCGACGGTCCCGATCAGCACGAGACTCGACAGGTCGTGCCGGGCGGGGTACTCGTCGCCCCACTTCATGAACGTCCGGATCGCAGTCGGTGCCGTGTAGAACTTGGTGACCTTGTACTTCTCGACGATGGACCAGAACCGATCCTTGTCGGGAAAGTCGGGCGTGCCTTCGTACATCACGCTCGTCGCGCGGTTCGCGAGCGGCCCGTACACGATGTACGAGTGCCCGGTGACCCAGCCGACATCGGCCGTGCACCAGTACACGTCGGTGTCGGGCTGGAGGTCGAACACGTGCTTGTGCGTCCACGCGACCTGCGTGAGATACCCGCCGGTCGTGTGCATGATGCCCTTGGGCTTCCCGGTCGTGCCCGACGTGTAGAGGATGAAGAGCAGGTCTTCACTGTCCATCGGCTCCGGCGCGCAGTCCGTGGGCCGGCCGGGTACGAGGTCGTGCCACCAGATGTCGCGCCCGTCCTGCATCGCGACGTCGGAGTCGGTGCGGCGCAAGACGATCACGTGCTCGATCGTGGGCGTGGCGGCGACCGACTCGTCGGCGATGTCCTTCAGCTTCACGACCGACCCGCGCCGCCACGCACCGTCGGCCGTGATCAATACTTTGGCCGACGCGTCGATGATGCGATCTTTCAACGACTGGGCGGTGAAGCCACCGAACACCACGGAGTGCGCGACGCCGATGCGCGCGCACGCGAGCATCGCCACCGCGGTCTCGGGGACCATGCCCATGTAGATGGCGATCCGGTCGCCCTTGCCGACGCCGAGTGAGCGCAGGCCGTTGGCGAGGCGGCTCGACTCGTCGAGCAAGTCGCGGTACGTCACCACACGCGTGTCGCCCGGCTCGCCCTCCCAGTGGAATGCGACCTGGTCGCCGTGCCCGGCGTCGACGTGGCGATCGAGACAGTTGACCGCGACGTTCAGCGTGCCGCCGACGAACCACTTCGCGAACGGCAGTTCCCACTCGAGGATCGTCTTCCACTCCTCGATCCAGTCGAGCGCGAGTGCCTGGGTGGCCCAATGCCCCTGCCAGTCGCGTTCGGCGTCGGCGTACACCCCGGCGTCGGTGACGAGCGCGTTCCTCCGGAACGCGCCCGACGGCGGGAATGTGCGGCCTTCCTGGAGGAGAGCCTCGAGCGTGTCCGGCGAGTCGGCCATGCCGCGCACATTACCCAGGGGCGCGTTTCGCCAGCACGACGACGCGGTGGGCGCCCAGGCCGGACGGGTCGGTGAGCGCGGCACCCTCCGTCACCCGGCTGCGGCCCGCGAGCGCGTCGAGGTCGCCGCGGTGCGCGCCGGCGTCCCATCGCGCGCGGCCCCCGGCGACGAGGTCGTCGATGCCCAGGTCGCGCAGCCAGTCGGCCTGGGTCGCAACCGACTGCACGACGAAGCCGCACGCGTGCGCGACGTGCTCGAGTTGTTCGAGCACGATGTCGCCGGTGATGTCCTGGCTTCCCGGGTCGGCGAGCGGATCGGTTCCTCGCTCGTGGGCGCGGTAGGTGCGCAACCACCCGTCGCCGCGGGCCGCGAGCGCCGCCGCGTCTTCGGCGTAATCGATGAGCACGACGAAGCCCCGCCGCAGCATTTCCGAGCAGTCACCGAGCCACGTGCGCATACCGCGCGGGATGGGCAGCCGGGCGCCGTCGGGAACATCGGCGGGCAGGTCGGCGTCGGCTTCGGGCGTCGGGACCAGCAACTCGGTGAACTCGCCGCCCGATGTCGATGTCGCGACGCGCACCTCGTGCCAGCGTCCTTCGTGCAACTGCGCGATGCCGAACGGAAGGTTGTCGAGCAGTTCGTTGGCCACGACGAGCCCGTCGAAGTGCAGGGCGGGCAGTTCCTCGAGCGACGCGCACACCGGGCCCGCGCCGGGCGCGGGCACCGGAACGTCTTCGCCCGGACGCACCGCGAACGGTCCGAGCGCTTCATCGACCGGTTCGAGTTCGAGCAACTCCCGTTGCCGGGACCGCAACTCGGCCGACCGCTCGACCAGGACATAGCGCAGCGCAGGCGCGCATTCGGGTTCGGCCCGGAGCACCTCGCGCGCGAGGCGTCCGGTTCCGGCGCCCGCTTCCACGACGAGCATCGGGTCGGGGCGCTCGAGGTCGACCCAGAACCGGTCGACCGCGCGCGCGACACACGCGCCGAACAGCGACCCGGTTTCGGGACTCGTGACGAAGTCGCCACCGGCGCGGCCGGCACCGTGCCCGGTGGCGAAGAAGCCGCCCTCGCCGTAGAGCGCAAGCTCCATGAAGGTGTCGAACGTGATCGGTCCCTCGCGTCTGATGCGCGCGGCGATCGCGTCGCGTGCGCTCAGAACGCCAGCTCTCCGACCCGCGCGAACAACTGCGGGTAGACACCGATCACGAACGTGACCGTCGCCGTGATCGCGATCGCGCCGGTAAGCGCACCCGGCACCTGGATCGGCGAGCGGTCCTCGGTCACCGGTTCCTTGAACCACATCACACGAATCACACCCGCGTAGTAGAAGAACGCGATCACCGAATTCACCGCCGCGATCACCGCGAGCGAGACGCCCCACGGCCCGCCGGCTTCGAGCGCGGAGCGGAACATCACGAACTTGGCGAACCACCCGGCGACCGGCGGAATACCCGCCAACGATGCCAGGAACATCGTCATCGTCACCGCGAGGACAGGCGACGTCTCGAACAGACCGCCGTAGGACGAGATCTCGGCCGACCGAGTCCGGCGCGCGACGGCGATGACCACCGCGAAGGCACCGAGGTTCATCGCGCCGTAGATGAGGAGGTAGATGACAACTGCCTCGAACGACGTGTCGGCCACGAACGGCTCGCCGTTGGCCTCGGCGATGCCGGCCGCCGCGAACGGGACGAGCATGAACCCACCCTGCGCGATCGAGGAGTAGGCGAGCATGCGGACGATGTTGGTCTGGCGCAGCGCGGCAAGGTTCCCGAGCGTCATCGACAGCACCGCGAGGATCCACACCGGACCCCACCACAGGTCGGCCGCGTTCGGCGACCGGAACCCGAAGAAGATGATGCTGAGCAGCGCCACGAACCCGCCCGCCTTCGACGCGACCGAGAGGAACGCGGTGACCGGAGTCGGCGCCCCCTCGTACGTGTCGGGCGCCCAGAAGTGGAACGGGACCGCGCTGACCTTGAACGCGAAGCCCACCAGCGTGAGGAACATCGCGACCGCCAGCAAGGGCCGCGTCGTCGCGTCAACCGCGACCGCGTCGCTGATCCCCGAAAGCGTCGTCGTGCCGGTGAGGCCGAAAATGATCGACATTCCGTACAACATGATCGCCGACGACAACACTCCGATCAGGTAGTACTTCACGCCCGCCTCGTTCGATTGGCGGTCGTGTTTGCGGAACGCGGCGAGGATGAACGTCGGGATCGAGATGGTCTCGAGCGCGATGAAGATCGTGATGAGGTCGCGCGCCGAGGCCATGACCATGAGGCCCAGCACCGAGGTGAGCAACAGGAAGTAGAACTCGCCGCGGTAGTAGTCGCCCTCGTCGATGTAGTCGACCGACAGGAGAATCGTGATGTACGTGACGACGAGGAAAAACGCCTTCAAGGCCAGCGCGTAGTTGTCGACGGCGTACGCGCCGGCGAACATCTCGCGCGCCTCGTTCTCGTGCGTCGCGAGGCTGACGATCGGCACGAGGGCCGCGAGCACGCCGATCGCCGCGATCCGCGACGTCTGGGTTCGCGACTGGCGCGGGAACGCGAACTCGACGACGAGGACGACGACGATCGTCGCGACGAGAATGACGTCGGGCGCAAGCGCGTGCCAGTCGAAAACGGGATTCATGCGGCTACTCGTGCTCCGCGACCGGGACGGTGTCGCCGCCTTCGTCGCACGTGCTGTCGGCACCGACCTGTTCGGAGATCTTGTCGGTCATGACACACACAGCGTCGTCGGTGACCCCGAACAACAGGTTCGGGAAGATGCCGAGCGCGACGATGAGCAGGAGAATCGGCAGCCAGGCAGTCCACTCGAACGCGTTGACGTCGTGGATTTCCGCGTCGGCGAACTCGGCCTTCGGAGTGCCGAACGCGACCTTGGACAGCATCCACAGCAAGTAGCCCGCGGCGAGCACGGTGCCGACCGCGGCGATGACCATGTACGTGCGGAACGTCTCCTCGGAGAGCGTCGACAGTGGTTCGAACGCCGAGAGAATCGCGGGGAACTCGCCCCAGAAGCCGGCGAGGCCCGGGAGCCCGAGGCTGGCCATGACGCAGAAGCCGAGGATCCACCCCATCTTCGGCGCCTGCGTGAGCAGACCACCCAGGCGTGACATCTCACGCGTGTGGAAGTTGTGCTGCACCGACCCGGCGACGAAGAAGAGCATGCCGGTGATGAGTCCGTGCGCCACCATGCCGAAGATGGCGGCGTTGATGCCGAAACTCGTCATCGTCGCGATGCCGAGCATGACGAAACCCATGTGCGCAACCGACGAGAACGCGATGAGGCGCTTCATGTCGGTCTGCGCGAGGCAGCCGAGGGCGCCATAGATGATGCCGATGACCGCGAGCGCCCCGATGAACGGCGCCCAATCTTCGGCCGCTTCGGGGAGGATGGGCAGCGCGATACGCACGAAGCCGTAGGTACCGAGTTTCAGGAGGATCGCCGCAAGGAGCACCGAACCGACAGTGGGTGCCTCGGTGTGCGCGTCGGGCAGCCACGTGTGGAACGGGAACATCGGAACCTTGATCGCGAACCCGAGGAACATGGCGCCGAAGATCAGCACGGCAGTGCTGTGCGTGAGGTCCTGACCGGCCCAGTCGCTCAACGCGACGATGTCGAACGTGTTCGGGCCCTTGAAGTAGAGCGCAAGGAAACCCAACAGCATCATCGCCGAGCCGAACAGCGTGAACAGGAAGAACTTGATCGACGCGTACTCGCGGTTCGGACCGCCCCACACGCCGATCATGAAGAACATCGGGAGCAGGACGATCTCGAAGAACACGAAGAAGAGGATGAGGTCCTGCGCCACGAACGTGCCGTTCATGCCGACCTCGAGCACGAGCATCAGCACGATGAACGCTTTGGGGTTGTGCGGCTCGGGCCAGTGGTTCCACGAGTAGATGACGCACAGGACGGTGATGAACGCGCTCAGCGCCAGCAGCGGGAGGGAGATGCCGTCGACGCCGATGTGGTACCGGCTGTTGATGACGTTGATCCAGTCGTTGTTGACCTGGAACTGGAGTTGCCCGCTCTTGTCGTAGTCGAAGTCGACGAGGATGCCGACCACGACACCCAACGTCGCCAGGGTCGTGATCAGTGCCACCCACTTGACCGCTTCTTCTTGCGCGCGCGGGATGAGCATGGTGACCACCGCGCCCAGCGCGGGGATGAACACCGCGAGGCTGAGTGCCCACTCGGACCATTCCATCGTGCCCATTCCCCCTCAGGCCGCGATCCACAAGGCGAGGGCGAATACCCCCACCGCGAGGACCAACATGAACGCGTAGAACTGCAGACGGCCGGTCTGAATCTTGCGGACTTCGCTACCAGCGCTGTCGGTGATCGTCCCGATGCCGTTGACCGCGCCGTCGACGACCTTCTGGTCGAGGACGTCGTACGTGAACCGACCGAACACCATCGCGCCCTTGCCTGCGTAGTTCAGGACGTTGTCGATGACGTTCTGGTTGACCCAGTACGTCGCGCGAGCGAGCGGCCCCTTCACGAACGCCACGATGACGTCGGTGTAGAGCACGTCGAGGTAGTACTTGTTGACGAGGAACTGCCTGCCGGTCCGCGCCAGGCCGTTGCGCTCGGACAATCGCTGCGGGCCGAGGCCCCGCCAGTAGTACGCGTAGGCGAGGGCGGCACCGAACAATGCGATCGCGGTCGAGATGAGCGCGAGCATCACGTCGAACTCGTGGTGCTGGAGTTCGACGAACACGTTGGCGTTCGGGGCGGTCCACTCGGTGAACTTGTCGATGTCGAACCACGTCGCGTTGAACAAGCCCGCGAACACCGAGAATGCGGCCAGGACCCACAACGGCGCGAGGATCCAACGGTTGCTCTCGTGCGGCCCGCCGTGGTGGCCGTGGTCGGGGAGCCGGTCGTCCTCGTCGGGCTGGTGCTCGGCTTCGTCGACGTGCGGCGTCGCGTGCGCGTGGTCGCCGCCGCGGTACTCGCCGAAGAAGGTGAGGTAGATGCAGCGGGTCATGTACGCGGCGGTCATGAGCGCGCCGACGGCTCCGACGACGAGGAAGAGCGTGTAGTCACCCTCGCTCGCACCGAGCAGGATCTCGTCCTTCGACCAGAACCCGGCCAGCGGGAAGATACCCGCCAGCGCGGCCGTACCGATAATGAACGTGATGTACGTCTGCGGCATGTACTTGCGCAGCCCGCCCATGTCCTTCTTCATGTCGAACGAGTGGTGCGCGCCCGAGTGGCTGACCGACCCGGCGGCAAGGAACAGCAGGGCCTTGAAGAACGCATGCGTGAACAGGTGGAAGATCGCGGCCGTCCACGCACCCACACCCAGCGCCATCACCATGTACCCGAGCTGACTGATCGTCGAATACGCGAGGACCTTCTTGATGTCGTCCTGCACGAACGCGAGCGCGGCCCCGATGAGCACGGTGATGCCGCCCACCGCGGCCATGAGATTGATATTGGTCTCGCCGATGTTCAGGCCCTCGTAGAACACGGGGTACACGCGGGCACCCAGGTACACGCCGGCGACGACCATCGTCGCGGCGTGGATGAGTGCCGACACCGGCGTGGGGCCGGCCATGGCGTCGGGCAACCAGGTGTGCAGCGGGAACTGGCCCGACTTGCCGATGATCGCGAGCAACAGCGCGGCCGCGCACCAGAACAGCAGCGTGCCGCTGACCGGATTCAGGTAGCCCGCGGCTGACGCGTTGAGATCTTCGATATTGAACGAGCCCGTCCCCGTGCCCTGTTGCACGACGAAGTACGTCATGATCACGCCGCACAACAGGCCGATGTCGCCCGTGCGGGTGGTGAGGAACGCCTTGATGGCGGCGTCGGAGTTGGGTTTCTCCTCCCACCAGTGCCCGATGAGCATGAACGAACACACGCCGACCAGTTCCCAGCCGACGAGCAACATGAGCGTGTTGTCGGCGACGACGAGCAACAGCATCGACGCGGTGAACAGGCTCAGCGCGGCGTAGAAGTACGTAAAGCGCCGGTCACCCTTCATGTAGTCGACGGAGTACACGTGCACCAGCAGCGATATCAGGGTGACGACGAACATCATCATCACCGAGAGACCGTCGATCTGGATGCCGACGTGCAGATCGATGCCACCATTCTGGAACCACGTGAACGAGTTGTGCACCGACTCGACGATCGGGCCGTGCTCGCCCTCGGTCGCCTCTTCGCCGATGCGGCCGATGACGGCGCCGAACGCGCCCAGCGCGTGCTCCGTGCCGCCGCCGCCCTCTTCCGCGTCGCCGACCCGCTGGATCCACTGCACCGCCGCACCGCACGCAAGCACGAACGACGAGCCGACGGCCGCAATGCCCATCTCGGAGCCCTTGAACGGCATGCGCTTGCCGAACAACAGGATCACGACGAACGACAGCGCCGGGATCAGCGGCACCAGCCACGCGTTGTCGAGGAAGAACATCGGGTTCCCGCTAGCCCTTCATCGAGTCGACGTCGTCGAGATCGGCACTGTGCAAGTTGCGGTAGATCAGCAGCACGATCGCGAGGCCGACTCCGACCTCGGCCGCCGCGATGGTGAGCACGAACAGCGCGAACACCTGGCCGACGACCGCGACCTCATCGCCCTGAAACGCGCCGAATGCGACCAGGTTGATGTTCACGGCCGCGAGCATCAACTCGATGCTCATCAGCACGAGCACCGCGTGCTTGCGCGTGAGCACACCGTAGATACCGGTCCCGAACAGGAAGGCGCTGAGCAGCAGGAACTGGTTGAGCAGCATCCCTATTTCCCGCTCAGTGGGCCGCACAAGTCGCGGCCTGCGCACCGGTTCGCTGGTCTCGTCGAAGCTGGGTAGATCACGTGGCCGCTCACCTCAGGTCAGTCCTTGCGCGCCAGGACGACCGCGCCGATGAGCGCGCCCAACAGGAGAATGCCCACGACCTCGAACGGGATGATGTAGGTGCGGAAGATCTCGTTCGTGACTTCGTCGGTGCGGGTCGGTGCCGTGAGTTCGATCTTGTCGTCGCCGAACGTGTCGATCAGCAGCGCGCCGAGCACGCCCACGAGGAACACCGCGACAACCATGCCCGGCCAGCGCAGGTCGTTGTCGAGCGATTCCTTCGGGTGCATCGGCGCGCGCGTGAGCATGATGCCGAACAGGAACAGCACGATGACCGCGCCGATGTACACGAGTACCTGCACCCACGCCACGAACTCCTGGCCGAGCAGAATGAACTGCCCGGCGCCGCCCGCGAGGACCACGACGAGATAGAGCGCCGCGTGCACGACGTTCTTGGTGGTGACCACGCCGATCGCGCTCAATGCCATCGGGATCGCGAGGATCCAGAACACGGCGGTCTGCGCGACCTGGATATCGGCGGCGAGCACGGGGCTACTTCTTCGCCTTCTCGGCGCCGAGCTCGAGGGGTTCAGGCTCGGGGACGCCGGTCATCCACTCGCCGAGCTTGTCCTTGTCGTGCAGCAGTTCGGCGATGCGGGTTTCGGAGTATTCGTACTCGGGGCTCCAGAAGAGCGCGTCGAACGGGCAGACCTCGACGCAGATGCCGCAATACATGCACAGCGCGTAGTCAATGTCGAAGCGGTCGAGGACGCTGACGCTGCGGGGCTTGCCCCCTTCGCGGCGCGGCGGGCGCTGCTCCTTGTGGCCCTCGATGTAGATGCACCAGTCGGGGCACTGCCGCGCACACAGCATGCACACGGTGCAGTTCTCTTCCTTCAACGCAATGACACCGCGGGCGCGCGGCGCGGGATCTTCGCGCTCGTGCGGGTACTGCACCGTGACGGCCGGTTTCAGCATCGTCTTCAACGTGATGCCGAGCCCGCCGACCATGCCTTTCAGTTCCTTTTTCAAAACGCCACCTTCAGTACACCCGTTGCGAGGATGTTGATCAGCGCGATCGGAATGAGCCACTTCCACGCGAGCGCCTGGAGCTGGTCCTCACGCAGGCGCGGGTACGTGAACCGGGCCCAGAACATCAAAAACGCGACGAACATCACCTTCCCGAAGAGCACGAGCGGTCCGACGATGTCCCACAAGAGCCGGTTGTCGGCCGGGTCGACGAACGGGACCGCCCAGCCGCCGAGAAACAACGTCGCCGCGAGGCCGGCGAACGCGAACGCGGTGCCGAACTCGCCGATGAAGAAGAACAGGAAGCGAAAGCCCGTGTACTCGACCATGTACCCGGCGACGAGTTCCGACTCCGCGACCGGCATGTCGAACGGCGGCTGTGTGAGCTCGGCCTGGGCGGCGACCATGAACAGCGCGAAGCCCACGAACTGCGTGACGATCAGCGGGAATCCGAGCCCGCCGAAGCCGAAGATCTCGCCGCCGTGCTGGAATGCGACGATCCCCTGCAGGTTCATCGTTTCGGTCTGGATGACCACACCGACGACGGCCAGCACCAACGGCAACTCGTAGGCGATCAACTGCGCGGCGGCGCGGAGCGCGCCGAGCACGGCGTACTTGTTCGCGCTCGCCCACCCGGCCATGAGCACGCCGATGACCGAGAGGCTCGACACCGCGAGCGCGTAGAAGACGCCGACGTCGAGATCGGCGACGACGATGCGCGGACCGGCAGGGATGACCACGAACACGAGGAACGTCGAGAGCACGACGACCGCAGGCGCGAGGGCGAACACGCGCCGGTCGGCCTGCTCCGGCATGATGTCCTCCTTCTGGAGGAACTTGATGCCGTCGCCGACGAGCTGGTACCAGCCGTGGAACCCACCGGGGTCCATCGGACCGAGCCGGCTCTGCATGTGACTCATCATCTTGAGCAGGAACGTGTACCCGAGGATCAGCGCGCCGAGTGGGACCAGCGCCAAGACGATGAGCGTCTTGATGCCGAGTGTCGTCACCCACCCGATGTCCAACGCGAGAACGTTAAACATGGCTCCCTCGCTCACCAATGAGGCTGCGCGAGAGGTGGAATCGCTGCGTCCGCACGGTACTCACCGGTCGATGTCTCCGAGGATGAAGTAGAGACTCGCGAGGATGGTGATGACGTCGGGAACGTATACGCCGCGCAACAGCCACGGCAGGATCGAGACATTGCTGAACGACGCGGAGCGGATCTTCACGCGGAACGGGCCCGTCGCGCCCTTCGACACGATGTAGTAGCCCATCTCGCCCAGCGGGTTCTCGGTGTTGACCCACACCTCGCCCGCCGGGACCTTGATGATGCGCGGCACCTTCGCCATGATCGGCCCGCTCGGCAGCCCGTCGATGAGCTGCAACACCATGCGCGCCGATTCGCGCGTCTCCTGGAGCCGCACCCAGTACCGTGCGAACGAGTCGCCGTCGGGGTGCGTCCACACCTTCCAGTCGAGCTGGTCGTACGGGAGGTGCGGGTTGCCGTCGCGCCGCAGGTCCCAGTCGACGCCGCTGGCGCGCAGGTTCGAGCCCGACACGCCGTACCCGGCACCGAGTTCGGCGGGGATGATGCCGATCGAGCGCGTGCGCTGCTCGAAGATCGGGTTGCCGACCACGAGGTCTTCGAAGGTGTCGCACGACTCGAGCACCTTGGCCATGCACTCGCGCGTGTCGGCGATCCAGCCCCACGGCAGGTCGTCCTTGATGCCGCCGATGCGGTTGAAGTTGGGGTGGAACCGGCCGCCGGTCGAGGCCTCGATGAGGTTGAGGACGTACTCGCGGTCGCGGAACCCGTAGAACGCGGGCGTGATCGCGCCGACTTGCAGGCCCATCTCACCGAGGAACAACAGGAACGTGGCGATGCGCGACAGCTCCGTGAGCGCGGTACGGATCCACAACGCGCGCGGGGGCGCCTCGATGCCCATGAGCAACTCGGCACCGGCGATGAAGGGCACCTCGTTCGCGAACGACGAGAGCCAGTCGATGCGGTTGATCAGCGTCGTGATCTGCGGGTAGGTGCGGAACTCGGTGAGCTTCTCGTAGCCGCGGTGCATGTAGCCGATGATCGGGTCGGCCGCGATCACGCGCTCGCCGTCGAGGCGCACGACGAGGCGCAGCGTGCCGTGGGTTGCCGGGTGCTGCGGCCCGATATTGAGGATCATGTCGCCGGTGTCGAGCTCGACGTTCATCTGCGAGTCGGCGAGGTGCTTGTAGATGGTGGAGTCGACGTCGAACTCCGGCAGCTCTCGGGGAGGAGTAGTTGTCACTCTGCGCTCGCCTCGTCGGCGTCGGCGGCGGCGTCGGCCGCGTCGCCGAGCATGGGCTCCACGTCGACGAGGCCCGGCCACGGTTTCACTTCGCGCGCGAGCAGCGGATAGTCCTTGCGCAGCGGGTTCCCTTCGAACTCGTGCGGCAGGTACAGATGACGCAGGCTCGGGTGCCCGTCGAACACCACGCCGTACATCTCCCACGTTTCGCGCTCGTGCCAGTCGGCACCGGGATACACCCCCACCCACGACGGCAGGCGCGGGTCGTTCTCGTCGACGTCGACCTTCAGCGTCACGCCCCAGCGCTGCCGCTGCGTCGACTCGAGGTGCGCGAACACTTGGAACCGGCCCTCGGATCCGGTGACGCCGTACGTCGTCTCCCGCGGCTGCACCGGGTTGGACGTGTCGCCGCTGCCTTCGTCGGCCAGCGCCGGCGCGGGCATCCAGTCGATCGCAGAGATGAACGAGAGGTAGTCGCACTCGCCCGCGCCCTTGCCTGCCTCCGCGGCGGGCAGCCACGCGTCGCGTCGCACCCGCAGAATCAGCCCGCCGTACGCACCGCCGTCGTCGACGATGCCGTCGCCGAGCGCAGTGCGCAGGCGCGAGAGAATTTCCTCGGCCTGTTCCGTCAGCGCCGGCGGCTGCTCCTCTACGACGTCGGGCGCGTCAGGCGACAACGATCGGCTCCCGTTCGATACCCCGGAAGCGCTCCGCGACGTTCTCGTTCTGGATCATCTGCTGGAGTAACACGATGCCCTGGATGAATGCCTCGGGCCGCGGCGGGCAGCCAGGCACGTACACGTCGACGGGAATGATCTGGTCGACGCCCTTCGTCACCGAGTACGAGTCCCAATAGGGGCCGCCGCAGTTCGCGCACGAACCCATCGAGATGACGTACTTCGGGTCGGGCATCTGTTCGTACAGCCGTTTGATCGCGGGCGCCATCTTGTCGGTGACGGTGCCGGAGATGACGATGAGGTCGGCCTGGCGCGGGCTCGCGGGGAATGGGATGACGCCGAGACGCATGACGTCGTAGCGCGGTCCCGCGAGCGCGGCGCCCATTTCGATCGCGCAGCACGCAAGCCCCCACTGCAACATCCACAGCGAGTACTTGCGGCTGTAGTTCAGCAACCACGAAAGCGGCTTCGGAACGTTGCCCTTGGTGACTAGGCCCACTTGAGCAACCCCTTGCGCCAGACGTACGCGAGCCCGAGCAACAACACGAAGATGAAGATGGTCATCTCGATCAGCCCGAACCACTCGAGGCGCTCGGCGCCGATGGCCCACGGGAAGATGAACACGGCCTCGACGTCGAAGATGACGAACAGCAGCGCGTAGATGTAGTACCGGACGTTGGCCTGGCCGAAGAGGGGCAGCGGGTCGGCGCCCGACTCGTACGTGAGGTACTTGTCCTTCTCCGGGTTCTTGGGTCGCAGCAGGAAGGCCATTCCGAGCATGCCGCCGACCATCCCGAACGCGGCCAGCACGAACACCCCGACGGCCAGGTACTGCCGGTAGTACTCGGTCACGCGCGGCTCCGGACGGGGCTCGGGAGGGAGACGCGCGGAGTATACGCGTGGCCCTTTTTACTCCTGGGAATCGTCAGAGCGGTTTGTGGGCCCGCTCGTGTGCCGGGTAGAGCGCCACCATGAGAATCTCGCACAAGGCGCCCGGCGGACCCGCCGATGTATTCACAATGGAGGGTCGGCTGCCCCGGCGTGAGTCCGGTCCCCGCACGGCTTTTGTCCTGTCCGGCGGGGGAAACCAAGGTGTGGCGCAGGTCGGGATGCTGCGCGCGCTCATCGAACGCGACATCATCCCCGACGTCGTCATCGGGTGCTCCGCCGGCGCACTCAACGGCGCGGCGATCTGTTACGCCCCGAACCTGACCGGCGTCGCCCAACTCGAATCGGTCTGGCTCGCGCTCACCGCCGCCGACATCTTCCCTGGTGGGCGCCTGAGCCGGGCCTGGAACGTGGTCCGGCGGGGCACGCACCTCTTCGGTCGCGAAGGCCTCGATTCGCTCATCGAGCGGTCGTCGGCCGCCCGGAGCTTCGCCGACCTCAGCATCCCGCTGCGGGTCGTCGCGTGCGACCTCGACACCGGCGAAGAAGTGGTGCTGGCCCGGGGCCCGCTCAAGCCCGCGCTGCTCGCCAGCGCCGCCCTGCCCGGCGTGTTCCCGATCGTGCTGCACGACGGGCGGCGCATGGTCGACGGTGGGGTCGTCAACGCGGTGCCGCTGTGGCATGCGCTCTCGGGACCCGTGGACCGGGTGTACGTCATGAACGTGTCGGGCGCGGCCAACGACCGGGTGGAACGCTCCCCGCTCGACGTCGTGATGACGAGCTTCACGCACGCCCGGAGCCAGCGCTTCGAGCTCGAGCTGCGCCACGCGCCGGCGAACGTCGACATCATCGTGCTGCCCCGCCCGCGCGACCCGCGCGACCTGTTCGACTTCTCCGGCGGCAAGGAACTCATCGACGAGGCCCACCGCCTGGTCGCCGAGGTGCTCGACCGGCCTGCGGCGGCGGTGCCGATCGAAGAGGGTCAGCGCTCAGCCCGGATCCGGGCTCGCTTCCGGCGCCGGGCTTCCTGACTCGGGCTCGACGTCGCAGTCGTTGTCGTCGGGCGCCACGACTCCCGCGACGATCTCGTCGGAACGGCACGTCGCCTCCTTGGCGAAGTCGAGCACCCGGCCCGGCACCAGACCGAGGAACAGCACGCCCGCGGCGGCCAGAGTCAGCGCCACGCCGGTTCCGAAGTCGACACGCGTCTTACCCCGCACGATGTCGGCACCGTCCTCGGGCGCGAACATCGCCAGGATGATGCGCAGGTAGACGAACGCGGCGATCGCCGCCGTCAGCATCCCGAGCAGCGCGAGCGGGTACTGCCCGGCGTCGAGCGCGGCGTCGAACACCGACAGCTTGGCGACGAACCCGCCGGTGAGCGGGACACCCGCCTGGGCGAGCAAAAACAACGTCAGCAACCCGGCCAGCATCGGTTGGCGGACCGAGAGCCCGCGGAAATCGGCAAGCGTGTGGTTCTCGTCACCGCCGCGCGCCACGACCGTGACGACCGCGAACGAACCGAACACCATGAGCGCGTACACGAAGAGATAGAAGAGCGCGGCGCTCGCACCCGCGTCGTTGGCGGCCTGGACACCGATGAGGATGTAGCCGGCGTGACTGATCGACGAGTACGCGAGCATCCGCTTCACGTCGGTCTGCACGAGGGCGGCGATGCTGCCCACCAACAGCGACAACACGGCCAGCGCCCACACCGCCGGTCGCCAGTCGGTGCGGTACAGGTCGAAGGCACCGAAGAACACGCGCAGGATCGCCCCGAACGCCGCGGCCTTCGTCGCACCCGCCATGAACGCCGTGACCGGTGTCGGCGCGCCCTCGTACACATCGGGAGTCCACATGTGGAACGGCGCCGCGCCGACCTTGAAGCCGAGCCCGACCAGCAACAGCATGATCCCGAGCACCAGCACGCCGGAATCGAGGATGGTCGTGGTCGCGAGATACTGCGAAATCTTCGTGAGGTTGGTCGAACCCGTCGCGCCGTAGACGAGCGCAACGCCGTAGAGGAACACGGCCGACGAGAACGAGCCGAGCAGGAAGTACTTGAGGCCCGCTTCCTGCGATGTGGCCCGCCGCCGGTCGAACGCAGCCAACACGTACAGGGCGATCGACAGGATCTCGAGCGCAAGGAACACGATGATGAGGTCGTTGGCCGACGCCATGAGCATCATGCCCGTCGCCGAGCACAACATGAGCACGTAGAACTCGGGTGCTTCGAGCCGTTCCCGCCCCAGGTAGCCCGATGCCAACAGGATCGCGAGCAACGTCGCGATGAGCACGACGGTCATCACGAACACCGAGAAGCCGTCGACGGCGACCATGCCCTCGATCGCCTCGTACGGCCCCGTGGACGAGAAGGGACCGTCGGCGTCGATCAGGAGCCACTGCACGAACGTGAACGCGCCCGCGCAGATCACGCCGGTAATGGCCATCAACAACGCCAGTGGCCGGATGAGCGGGTTGTGCCGGTAGATGGACCGCACCAGCACGATGAAGAGCGCGGCCGTGAACAACGCGAGTGGCGGCGCGATCGCGAACCAGTCGATCGACGGACTCTCGATCGGAGCCAACTGGGCGAGTAACGTCACGACTCGGGCTCCTCGGCGGCCACGGGGATCGGGGCGTCCTCGGGACACTCGTCGCGGATCTGGACGACGACGGCCTCGTCGTCGTCGGGTGTCGCGGGGTCGTCGGCGACACAGGTGCGCAGCAGCACGGCCTCGACACTCGGTTCGACCCGGTCGAGTACCGGCGCGGGGTAGAGGCCGAGGAACAGCGAGAGTCCGAGCAACGGCACCACCGTGCACAGTTCGCGCAGGTTGATCTCGGGGAGGTCGTTCTCTTCGTCGGGCTCGCCGGTCATCGTGCGCTGCACGGCCCAGAGCAGGTACACCGCGGCGAGAATCACGCCCGTTGTGGCCGCAACGGCGTACCACCGGCTACTGATGAACGTCCCGATCAGCGCGAGGAACTCGCCGACGAAGCCGGAGAAGCCGGGAAGGCCGATCGATGCGAACGCGGCCGCGACGAACAAGCCGCCGAAGATCGGCATGACCTTCCACACACCTCGATACGCAGAGATCTCGTACGTGTGGCGGCGCTCATAGAGCATCCCGACGAGCAAGAACAGTGCGCCCGTCGTGAGGCCGTGCGACACCATCGTGAACACGCCGCCTTGGAGGCCCTCGATCGTGAACGCGAACGTGCCGAGCACGACGAACCCGAGGTGCGCGACCGACGAGTAGGCGACGATGCGTTTCAGGTTGGGTTGCATCGCGCCGACGATCGCCCCGTACGTAATGCCGACGATGGCAAGCACGAGGAACACCGGTGCGAGATCCACGGCGGCGTCGGGGAACATCGGTATCGCGAACCGCAGGAACCCGTAGGCGCCCATCTTCAGCAGTACGCCGGCCAGGACGACCGACCCCGCGGTCGGCGCGTCGGTGTGCGCGTCGGGCAGCCAGGTATGCAGGGGAACGAGCGGAATCTTCACCGCGAACGCGATGGCGAACGCGATGAACAACAGCCGGGCCGTGCTCGACGACAGCGACCCGTCGAGTTCGGCCCAGTTCGTGAGCGTCTGCACGTCGAAGGTCAACGTGCCGTTGGCGCGCTCGTAGAGATAACCGAGCGTCAGGATGCCGACGAACAGAAACGCCGAACCCGCCATGGTGAACAGGAAGAACTTCGTGGCCGCGTACCGGCGGTTGTCGTGGCCCCATCCGGCAATGAGGAAGTACATCGGCACGAGCACGACTTCGAAGAACACGAAGAACATGACGAGGTCGAGCGAGACGAAGACCCCGATGAGCGCGGACTCGAGGACGAGCAGCCACATCGTGAACGACTTGGCGTTGTCGATGTCGGCCGAGGCGAGCATGCCTATCGGGATCAGCAGCGCAGTGAGCGCCACCATGAAGAGGCTGATGCCGTCGATGCCGGTGGTCCACGAGACACCGAGCGATTCCATCCACACGTGCGTCTCGCCGAGTTGCGGCGCGGCGATGTGGGTGTCGAAGTCGTGCAGGAGGTAACCGGTCATCCCGAGCGTGGCAACGCTCGCTGCGTAACCGAGGGCGCGCGCGATCTCGGGGCGTCCGCGCGGCACGAACAGGATCGCGAGCGCGCCGAGTGCCGGCAGCACGATCAGCGCGGTGAGGGTCGGGAAGTCGGTCATGTGGTGCGGACCAACACGTACGCGAGGAGTGCGACGGTGCCGATCACGATGCCGAGCGCGTAGTTGCGGACCAGGCCGGTTTGGAGTCGGCGCAAGCCACCACCGGCGTGTTGGAACAGCACGCCGACGCCGTTGACTGCGCCGTCGATCCCACGCCGGTCGACGCCGTCGCTGAGGAAACGGGCGAAGATTGTCGCCGGCCTGCCGACGACCCACGCCAGCGCGGCGTCGATGTAATACGCGTTGGCGAGGACCTTGGCGAAGCCGCCGATGCGAACCTCGGTGGGGTCGTTCCCTTCGTCGGTGAGGCCCTTCTTGTACACGGCGCGCCCGACGAGGATGCCGACGATCGCGACCGTGAGGGCGATCAGCGAGAGAATCAGCCCGGCCACGAACGACGTCGGGTGAATCGCGTGGCCCGCCTCCAACCCACCGAGTTCGGGTGCGCGACGCGCGGCTTCGGTGACGGGTGCCAGCCACTCGGTCAGCACCTCGAGGTTTTGCTTTCCGAACGGCAGGTTCATGATGCCGCCGACGATCGACAGGAACGCGAGCGCGAACAGCGGCGCTGTCATCGTGGGCGGTGACTCGTGGGGCTCGTGGATACCCGCGTCGCGCCGGCGTTCGGGCCCGTAGAAGACCAACCACACCTGGCGGGTCATGTAGAACGCGGTGAGCAGCGCGGTGAAGGTGCCCACGGCCCACAACGCGTAGCTGTCGTTGAACCAGGCCTTGGCGAGGATCTCGTCCTTCGACCAGAAGCCCGCGAACGGGAACACGCCGGCGATCGCGAGCCAGCCGACGATGAACGTGCCCGCGGTGACGGGCATCCACTTCTTCAGGCCACCCATCAGCCGCATGTTCTGTTCGCCGTGCATCCCGTGGATGACCGAGCCCGAACCGAGGAACAGCAGCGCCTTGAAGAACGCGTGGGCGATCATCAAGAAGATCGCGGCTTCGTACGCGCCGATGCCCACGCCGAGGAACATGTAGCCGAGTTGGCTGATCGTGGAGTACGCGAGGACGCGCTTGATGTCGTTCTGCCTCACGGCGACCGTTGCCGCGAACAACGCAGTAGCCGCGCCGACCCACGCGACGATCATCCCGGCGTCGGCGGACACTTCGAGGAACGCCGCCGAACGCACCATCAGGAACACGCCGGCCGTGACCATGGTGGCGGCGTGGATGAGTGCAGAAACCGGCGTCGGGCCTTCCATGGCGTCGGGCAACCAGAAGTGCAGCGGGAGTTGCGCGCTCTTGCCGATCGCGCCGACGAACAACAACAGGGCGATCGCCGTCGCCGTCACGTTGGGGAGCAACCCGGCCTCGTGGAGGACGCCGCGGTCACCGAAATAGTCGAGGCTCCCGAACTTCGAGAAGATCAGGAACATCGCGATCATGAAGCCGACGTCGCCGACCCGGTTGGTGATGAACGCCTTCTTACCCGCGACCGCGGCCGAGTTGCGTTCGAACCAGAACGAGATGAGCAGGTACGAGCAGAGCCCGACGCCCTCCCAGCCCATGAACGTGACGAGGTAGTTCGAGCCGAGCACGAGCACGAGCATCGAGGCCGCGAACAGGTTCATGTACGCGAAGAACCGGCTGAAGCGCGGGTCGCCGTGCATGTACCCGATCGCGTACAGGTGAATGAGCGCGCCGACGCCGGTGATGAACAGGATCATCGTGACCGACAGCGGATCGACGAGGAAGCGGAAGTCGACCTTCAGCCCGCCGGCTTCCATCCACGTGAACCCGTCGCCGACAACTTGGCGTTTGTCTTCGTCGAGCGAGTACAGGGCGCCCAGCGTCGCGGCCGACGCCAGGAATGCCAGCGTCATCACGATCGTCGCGAGCCAGCCCGACTTCGGCTCACCGATGCGCTTCCCGAACAACAACAAGATCACCGCGCCTGCGGCGGGCAGGGCGGGGATGATCCAGCTGAGTTCGAGCAGGTCGGTCGTGGACAAGGATTAGCCCTTGAGCAGGTTGATGTCGTCGGCGGTGACGTCGGGTCGGCGGCGGAAGATCGCGACGATGATCGCGAGTCCGACGGCCACTTCGGCCGCCGCCACGACGAGGGTGAAGAACACGATCACCTGCCCGCCGATGTCGTCGAGTTCCTTGGCGAAGGTGACAAAGGTGAGGTTGGCGGCGTTGAGCATCAGCTCGATGCACATGAACATCACCAGCGTGTTACGGCGCAGGAGGAGTCCGACCGCACCGATGGTGAAGAGCAGCGCGGCAAGGATCAGGTAGTAGCTCGCGGTGATCTCAGGTATTTCGATCTCAGGCATTTGAGGCCTCCGCGCTCGGGCGGTGGCCGCTGCGGCGGGCGAGAATGACGCCACCGACGACCGCGATCACGAGCAGTACCGCGGTGATCTCGAACGCCCAGATGTACTCGGTGAACAGCGTCTCCGCGACCCGGCGTACATTCCCCGAACGCTCGTCGTCGTCGAGCGGGCCGACGACCGACCGCTGCCCCGTCGCCCAGTCGTTCCCGGCGATGACGACGATCTGTGCGAACAGCAGCGCGCCGAATCCGATCGCGAGCGGCCGCTGGAACCGCAACGGTTCGATGCGCGCTTCCTTCTCGTCCACACCGAGCAGGGTGATGACAAAGATGAAGAGCACGACGATCGCGCTCGCGTACACGACGATCTGGATGATGGCGACAAGGTCGGCTTCGAGCAGCAGGAAGAACACCGACATCGACACGAGCGTCATGAGCAGAAACAGCGCGGAGTGCACCGGGTTCCGGGCCGCGATCACGCCCAGCGCTCCGGCAAGAGCCGCGGCGGCACCCACGAAGAAGATGACGGCTTCCATCAGGGCTGCGACTTTCGGGGTTTCCGGACGCCGAAGCCCAACTCGCCCGACCAGTTGACACGGCCCTCGTACGCGGCCGACCCCGACGACGAAGTCGCCCGCATCCACTCGCTCGTGTGCTCGTCCTCGGGACCGAACCACAGTTCCCACGGCTGGCGCGGCGCGTGGCCCTCGTCGTCGACCAACAGTTCGGTCTTCGTGTAGATCGCGTCGTTGCGGTTCGTGAACGAGAACTCGAACAGCTTCGTCTCGGTGATCGCCTCGGTCGGGCACGCCTCGACGCACAGGTCGCAGTGGATACAGCGCAGATAGTTGATCTCGTAGACGAACCCGTACCGCTCGCCCGGCGACACCGGTTCGTCGACCAGGTTGTCGGCGCCGCGCACGTAGATACAGCGGGCCGGGCATACGCCCGCGCACAACTCGCAGCCGATGCACTTCTCCATGCCGTCCTCGTAACGATTGAGGACATGGCGGCCGTGGCGGCGCTCGGGACCGTCGACTTTCTCTTTCGGGTACTGCGTCGTGACGCGCGGCTTGAACATCTGCTTGAACGTCACGCCGAATCCGGAGAGGCGACCCATCAGCGGAACTCCTCGATCTTCTCGCCCGGCTTCGGCACCGCGAGGTACAGCACCAGCGCGGCCAGCCCCGCGCCGGCCACGATGCCGAGGTCGATGCCGATGGTCTTGGTCGTGCTGTAGTCCTGCTCGTTCACGTAGATGAACGCGGCCGAGACGATGGCCCAGATCAGCGCCGTCTCGATGAGCCATTTCCAGCCGAGCGCCATCAACTTGTCGTAGCGCATGCGCGGCATCGACGCGCGCACCCAGACCGTCGCGAAGAGCAGCGCCAGCACCTTCACCGTGAACCAGAACATCGGCATGATCCACGTATTGATCCAGTTGTCGGCGTCGAGGAAGCCGAGCAGTGGCCCGGACGGACCGCCGAGAAACAGTGTGACGGCGACCGCCGACATCGTGATCACGTTCATGAACTCGGCGAGGAAGAAGATCGCGAAGCGGATGCCCGTGTACTCGGTGTTGAATCCGCCGACGAGTTCCTGCTCGGCTTCGACGAGGTCGAACGGCGGGTGGTTCGTTTCCGCCAGCGCCGCGATCAGGAAGATGACGAACGGCAGGAGCGCGGGCAGCCAATAGGCATCGGTGAACATCGCGTGCCACGACGTGTCGTACTGCTCGTTCACGATCGCCCTCGTCGAGAGGGTTCCGGCCTGGATGAGCACGCCGAGGATCGCGAGCCCGAACGCGGCTTCGTACGACAGCAGCTGCGCGGTCGCGCGCACGGAGCCGAGCAGCGGGTACTTCGAGCCCGACGACCACCCGGCGAGCATGATGCCGTACACGCCGACGCCCGACATCGCGAGGATCCACAACGCGCCGACCGGAAGTTCCATCACCTGCAGGTACGTCTGGTGGCCGAGGATCGACACCTGCCCACCGATCGGGATGATGCAGAACATCAAGAACGCCGGAAGGATCGAAAGGTAGGGCGCGAGCCGGAACACCGAGCGATCGGCGCTGGACGGGATCGACTGTTCTTTGAAGAACAGCTTGATGCCGTCGGCGAGGGTCTGAAGGACGCCGTAGGGCCCGGCCCGGTTGGGACCGATGCGGTTCTGCATGTCGGCGATGACTTTGCGCATGCCCCAGATGTAGAGCATCACCGACACGAGCAGGATCACGAACGCGGCAACGACCTTGATGGCCACCACGCCGAACACCGACCACGTGATGTCGCCGCTGTTGTAGAGGGGATCAAGCTGCCCGATCATGATCGCGTCTCCACGCGCACGTCGGTGACGGGTGCCGTCGCGTCGATCAGCATGGCTGCACCGTCAGTATCGGCAGTGAACGGGATAACGGCGACGCCGACCGGCACCGCCGTGTCCGCGTGGACCGGCAGCGAGATCGTCGACTGCGCCGACGTGATACGCACGTGCGCGCCCCGCTCGACACCGAGCCGGGCAAAGTCCGACGGGCTCACGCGCAGGTCGGCGGTGCGCCGCAACGGCGCGAACACGTCGGTGTGCGACGCCGCGACGCCGTTGTCGTAGAGCGTCCGACCGACGACGAGCCGTAGCGCGTAACCGTCGCGCCCGGGGGCGCCCGCGGCCGGCGTCGCGCGGTCCCACACGTACGGCGCGGGCGCTTCAGGCGGCGCTTCCGCGGGCTCCACTTCACCGGCGTCCGGCTCGGCCCCCTCGACCCTGATCGGATCCCACGACAAGGTCGCGCCGTCGTCGGCGAGGATCGAGAGTTCGCCCGCACGCACGATGATCTCGCCCGCGTGGTCGCGCAGCGGCAAGACAACGCCGTCGCGCGCCCGCCGCAGCAGGGCGGCGGTCACCCCGATATGCGCCGGTGACAACGACGCGATCTCGTCGGTGACTTCGTCGACCGTTGCAAAATCGAAGTCGGAGCCGAGCCGCAGCGCGAGTTCGGTGGCGATCCGCCAGTCGTCCATCGCGGTGCCTTCGGGTGCGACGCGGCGGCTGACGCGCTGCACGCGCCCTTCGATGTTGGTGGTGTGCCCGGCCTTCTCGCCCCACAGGGTGCAGGGCAGGAACACGTCGGCGCGCTGGGTCGACGCGGTGTGGAACGCGTCGACCGCGACGACGAACGGGACGCCGTCGATCGCGCGCTGGGCGAGCGCCGCGTCGGGGAAGTCGTTGACCGGGTCGGCGCCGAGGAGCACCAGGACGTGGACATTGCCGTCGGCGGCGGCCTGGAGAATTGCGGTCGCGTCCGACCCGGTTGTCGCGGGAACCGAGCCCCAGCGGTTCGAGAACCACTCGCCGGCCGCGGCGGCCGCGACGCGTCCGGGCAGAAATCCGGGCGCGAGCCCGGCGTCGAGCGCACCGTGCACGTTGCCGCGCCGCAGGCCCGACAGGAACCGCACGTTCGGCAGCTCGGCCAGCGCGGCGGCGCAGCGCACGACTCCGGCCGACGACTCGCCGACCGACCCCCGCCCGAGGACGACGACGACCGAGCCTTCACGGCCGGACGCGACCTCGGCGAGGCGCGTGCGGAGGAACTCGGCGGCCTGGTGTTGTTCGCCCGGCACGAGCCGCTCGCTCAGGGCCGCGAACTCGGTGAGCTTGTGCGCTACCGGCGCGAGGTCGACAAGGGGCACGCCGAGTTCGACGACGGCGCGCCGGATGCGCAGGTGCAATACCGGCAGCGAATCTTCGACGTCGGCCAGGAGCACCACGGCCACCGCGGTGTCGATATCGGCGATCTCCGCTCGCGGCAAGCCGAGCACGACTTCGGCGGGAAGGCCGTCGCCGAGCTGGCAGTCGACGCTGTCGGTGCCGATCACGCCCTTCGCCAACCGCGCCCACGCGTAGGCGTCTTCGTTGGTACCACGTGCGCCACCGAGCACCGCGACTGCGGTCGGCCCGTGCGCATTGAGGACCCGCTGGATTTCCTCGGTGACGATGTCGAGTGCTTCGGGCCACGACGCCTCGTGCAGTTCGCCCGAGACCCGCACGTGCGGGTCGAGGACGCGGTCGTCCGAATGCACCCACTCGATGCCGTAGCGACCCTTGTCGCACAACCAACCGTGGTTCACCGGTTCGGAGTCGACGCCGAGCAAACGCACGAGACGGTTCGACGACGACTGAAGCGCGCCCCGGCACTGCACCGCGCACGCGTTGCACGACGTCTCGGCCGTCGCGAGGTCCCACGGCCGCGCCTTGAACCGGTACTGCGAAGCGGTCAGCGCGCCGACCGGGCAAATCTGCACCGTGTTGCCCGAGAAGTACGAGTTGAACGGCTCGCCCGCGAAGTTGAGGACCTGCATGCGGTCGCTGCGGTCGACGAAATCGATCAGCGGGTCGCCCGCGATCTCGTCGGCGAACCGCGTGCAGCGCGCACACTGGATGCAGCGCTCGCGGTCGAGCAGCACGAGCGGGCTGAGCGGAATCGGCTTCTCGAAGTGGCGCTTCTCCTCGACGAACCGCGACTCGCCCGGGCCGAACGCCAGCGTCTGGTCCTGCAGCGGGCATTCGCCGCCTCGGTCGCAGACCGGGCAGTCGAGCGGGTGGTTGATGAGCAGGAACTCGAGCACGCCGTCCTGAATCTTCTTGACGGTGTCGGAGGCGGCGTGCACGTTCATGCCTTCGACGACCGGAGTGGTGCACGCGGGCGGATACCCGCGCACGCCGTCGACTTCGACGAGGCACATGCGGCACATGCCGACCGGCTTCATGCGCTCGTGCCAGCAGAAGCGCGGGATGTAGACCCCGTTCTCCTGCGCGACCTTGATGAGGAGTTCCCCCTTGTCGGCCTCGATCTCGACGCCGTCGATCGTGATGGTGACCTTCTCGGGAGGGACGCCGGTCACAATCCCGCCTCGATGCGCGCCATGATCTCGGCGCGGAAGTACTTGTCGAGGCTGGCGATCGGCGACACCACACTCGGCCCGAGCGGGCACAAGGTTGTCTGCGTGAACGGTGCCGTCGCGACGTTCGGCGAGATGCCGGAGCCGACGTCGATCAGCAGGTCGAAGTCCTGCTTGCGCCCGAGTCCGTTCGCCATGCGGTAGAGCACCTTCTCGATCCAGCCCGTTCCTTCGCGGCACGGCGTGCACTTGCCGCACGATTCGTGCGCGTAGAACTTGGCGAGGCGCCACGCGACCGCAAGCGGGTCGGTGGTCTCGTCGAACACCATGATCGCTCCGGAACCGAGCGTGGTACCGAGGTTCTGCTGCACGAAGTCGATGTCGTAGATCGCGTCGAGGTGCTCGTCGATGTTGACCAGCCACTGGAACGACGCGCCGCCGGGCAGGAAGAACTTCAGCTCGTTGCCGTCGCGGATGCCTTCGCCGAGCCCGAAGATGATGTCGCGGAACGTGCAGCCGAACTCGACCTCGTAGTTCCCGGGCTTGTTCACGTGGCCGGACAGCGCGACGAGGCGGGTGCCGGTCGACTTGTTGACGCCGATCTTGGCGTACTCCTCGCCGCCCATACGCATGATGTGCGGCACGGTCGACAACGTCTCGACGTTGTTCACCACCGTGGGCTTCGCGTAGAGGCCTTCGATCGCGGGGAACGGCGGCTTCAACCGCGGCATGCCGCGCTCGCCTTCGAGCGACTCGATGAGCGCGGTCTCCTCGCCGCAGATGTACGCACCCGCGCCGCGGTGCACGACGATGTCGATGTCGAAGCCTGAACCGAGCACGTTCTTGCCGAGGAACCCTTTGGCGCGGGCGTCGGTAATCGCCCGGGTCAGACGGTCGTAGCCGAGCGCGAACTCACCCCGCAGGTAGACGAACGCGAGGTTGCACTCGATCGCGTACGCCGAGATGATGATGCCCTCGAGGAGTTGGTGCGGATCGCGCTCGACGAGCATGCGGTCCTTGAACGTCGAGGGTTCGCCCTCGTCGCCGTTCACCACGAGGTAGCGCGGATAGCTGCCCGCGGGCAGGAACGACCACTTCTGGCCGGTCGAGAAGTTCGCGCCGCCACGACCGCGCAGGCCCGAGGCCGCGACCTGCGCCTGCACGTCGGCCGGGTTGCCGGCCGCGAGCACCGTGCGCAGCGACTCGTACGCGCCCGCCGCGAGCGCGCCGTCGATCGTCCACGAGTCGTTCGGCCGGTCGTACAACCGCTGCGAGACGATCCTGCGTTCGCTCAACGTCATTGCAGGCTCCCCGAGATCGTGCGGGCGCGCACGGTGCCGCGCTTGTAGCCGTCGACGACGTCTTCCGCGATCGCGGGCGTCATGTGCTCGTGGAACTCGTAGTTCACCTGGAGCGCGGGCGCGCCGGCGCACGCGGCGAGACACTCGACTTCTTCGATCGTGATGTCGGGGTCGCCCGTGTAGAGCGTCTCGAGGTGGTCGAGGACTTCGGGACCGCCGAGCACGAGGCACGTCACGTTGGTGCACACCGACACCAGGAGCTTGCCGCAGGGGCGGCGCTTGAACATCGTGTAGAAGGAACACGTTCCCTGCACGATCGCAGGTGTCTCTCCCACGAGCTCCGCGATCTCGGCCATCGCGTCTTCGGTGAGCCACCCGTCCTGATCTTGCGCGAGGTGCGCGAGCGGCAGGATCGCCGACTTCGGGCGCGGGTACTGCGCCACGATCGCCTTGGCCTTGGTGAGGTTCGCCTCAGAGAACACGTTACCGGTCCACCTCGCCCATGATGGGGTCGATGCTCGACACGATCGCGACCGCGTCGGCGACCAGGCTGCCGCCCGCCATCGGCGTGATCGACTGCAGGTTGTAGAACGACGGGCCGCGCACGTGCACACGCACGGGCTTCCCCGAACCGTCGCTCACCAGGTAGCACCCGATCTCACCCCGGGGCGACTCGACGGCAACGTACGTTTCGCCCGGCGGGACCTTGAACCCTTCGGTGAAGAGTTTGAAGTGGTGAATGAGCGCTTCCATCGACTCGTTGATGCGCGCCCGCGGCGGCGGCGTGACCTTCTTGTCCTGCACTCGGAAGTCGCCGGTGGGCATCTGCGCGACGCACTGGCGCACGATCTTGGCCGATTCGAGGATTTCGTAGAGGCGGATCCGGTAGCGGTCGAACACGTCGCCGTTCGCCGTGTAGATGACGTCCCACTCGACTTCGTCGTAGGGCAGGTACGGCTGCGCCTTGCGCAAGTCCCACGCAAAGCCGGTCGAGCGGAGGATCGGGCCCGTGATGCTGTTCGCGAGACAGTCCTCGGTGCTGATGACGCCCACACCGACCGTGCGCTCGACCCAGATGGGGTTCTCGGTGAGCAGCGTGTCGTACTCGGCCACGCCCGCTTCCACCGTGTCGCAGACGGCAAGCACATCTTCGCGCCAGCCGGGCGGGAGATCGACGGCAACGCCGCCGGGGCGAATGTAGTTGTGGTTCATCCGCAGCCCGGTGAAGCGTTCGAAGAGGCGCAAGACCTCTTCGCGCTCGCGCCAGCCGTAGAGCATCATCGAGACCGCGCCGAGGTCCATGCCGTTCGTCGCCTGGAACAACAGGTGCGACGAGATGCGGTTGAGTTCCGCCATCATCATGCGGATCCACTGCGCCCGCACCGGCACCTCGATGTCGAGCAGCCGTTCGACCGCGAGGCTGTACGTGAGCTCGTTCGACAACGGCGCCGCGTAGTCCATGCGCGTGACGTTGGTGCCGCCCTGCACGTAGGTGAGCTCTTCGCCGGTCTTCTCCATGCCCGTGTGGAGGTAACCGATGACGGGCTTGATGCGCAGCACCTCTTCGCCGTCGAGCTCCATCATGAGGCGCAGCACGCCGTGGGTCGACGGGTGCTGCGGGCCCATGTTGATGATCATCGTGTCGCCGGATTCGTCCTCCGGCCACAGCCCGCCGGTGAGGACGAGTTCCCCAGTACGAGGCTCCTTGGCGCGCGGACGCATCTCTTGCGCGCCCTCGTCGGTCTGGCGCTCGAGCCGCTTCTCCTGCGCGCCGTTCGAAACGTCAGTCATACGGACTCGAGTCACACGCCGCGGCGAGCGAAGCGAGCTCGCCGGAGCGGCGGATCCCGCCCGGGGCGCAGCCGCCCATTGGATGAGTGCGACAAAGCAAGCAAGTCATCTCGGGCTCGGGTCGCCTTTGAACGTCACCGGCACGCGCGCGGCGGGGTAGTCCTTGCGGAGCGGGTGGCCGTCCCAGTCGTCGGGCATGAGGATGCGGATGAGTTCGGGATGGCCGGCGAAGGAGATGCCGAACATGTCGAACACCTCGCGCTCGGCGAAATTCGCGCCCGGGTACACGGGTGTCACCGACGGCACGGTCGGGTCGTCGGCAGGAACCTCGCAGATGACGCGGATTCGCCGGTTCCGCGTGTGCGACAAGTAGTTGGCGACAACCTGGAACCGTTCCAACGCCACAGCGCCACCATGGGTCGACTCCACGCTCCGCCTGCCATCGCCGGTGTCTTCACCCTCCGACCCGGTCGTCCGGCTGCGCTGTCGTCTCCCGCCGGGCGTGTAGCGCACACCGTCGAGGAGATGATCGACCGCGGTCACGTCGATCAGCATCGAGAACGCCTGCTCGTCGCGCAGGAACATCGCGACATCGGCGAACACGGCGCGGTCGACGTAGACGACGGGTTGGCCGTGGCTGATGTCGTAGATGCTGCCGCCGAACGCGTCGAGCAACGCCGCCGCCACCTCGTCGTCGGGTGGTTCGGCTTCGTGATCGTTTTCACGAGGGGTCTCGTCGTCGGACATGGTCGTGGCCTCGGG
>Ga0163153_10002089_pt1 | contig 30017 bp, 19 predicted proteins | sample OliLakLV19MP6IB1_FD_148629 | JGI IMG/M metagenome (GOLD analysis project Ga0163153, IMG submission 148629) | Freshwater microbial mat bacterial communities from Lake Vanda, McMurdo Dry Valleys, Antarctica - Oligotrophic Lake LV.19.MP6.IB-1 | ecosystem: Environmental > Aquatic > Freshwater >...
GTTATTAAACCTGCTACAAGCATGGTGGAGGTGAGCGCGCTTATTGATCCTGATTATCTGGTGGAGATTGAAGTGACAGCAGTGAAAACTGATTAATTAAAATCTGGCCAACGCTAATTTTGAAACAGTCTCACCAATAGCTAAGGATGAAGTAGCAGCAGGTGAGGGGGCATTGCAAACATTGATCACTTTCTTCTCTTCAAGAATCAAAAAGTCATCGACTAATCCACCACTTCGGTCGCACGCTTGTGCGCGCACTCCCGCACCACCCGGTGCTAAATCACTTTCAACAATTTCGGGTATTAGCTTTTGAAGGGCTTTAGTAAAGGCCGCCTTGGAAAAGGAACGATACATTTCGCCAAAACCGGTGCGCCAATATTTAGCGGCTACCTTTTGGAAGCCCGGCCAGGCCAGGGTTTCGGCAAGTTCACTAAGATTAATATCTGACTTTTTATAGCCTTCACGTTTAAATGCCAGCACCGCATTAGGTCCTGCTTCAACACCACCTTTGGCCATGCGTGTAAAGTGAACTCCCAGAAATGGGAAGTTAGGATCAGGCACCGGATAGATTAAATTCTTAACTAGGTATTCTTTCTCCTTAGTAAGTTTATAATACTCGCCCCGGAAGGGAATTATTTTAACATTCAAGTTAGGTACTGTCATGCGAGCAACTTTGTCGGAATAAAGGCCAGCACAATTTATAACAAGCTTGGTTGTATAACTTGTTTTCTGAGTTACTACTACACATTTGTCTTCCGAACTTTGAATGTCAAGTACTCTCTCACCTAAATTTATTTCTCCACCTTTTGAGCGGATGAGATCACCATACTTTTGCGCCACTAATTTATAATCGACAATGCCTGTTTGCGGAACAAAAATTCCCGCAAGGCCAACAACATGGGGTTCATATTCTAAAAGTTCTTCTTTACCTAACTTCTTAAGGTTTTGTAATCCATTTTGTTGACCGCGGGCGTAAAGATTTTCTAATAATGGTAACTCAGGTTTTTCAGTCGCTACAACAATTTTTCCACAGCGTTCAAATGGTATTTCATTTTGCTGACAGAAATCAATAAGTAGGTTGTATCCGTGAATGCAATTGGTGGCCTTTAAACTCCCGGGTTTATAATACAAACCCGAGTGTATTACTCCGCTGTTGTTGCCTGTTTGATGTTTAGCTAATTCAGTTTCTTTTTCGAGAAGCAGAATTTTTAAATGCGGATTAGAATTCTTCAGTGTTAATCCTGTGGCCAAGCCAACAATGCCACCGCCAATGATAGTAATATCGTACACGTTATTCTTATTTTATGCTAAGCTAATGCCTGAAGCATTATACATGCAAATTTGGATTTAATCTTTTATAGGGCGTATCCGCACATTCAAAGACTGCTCTACAATCACAAAGTGGTTGGGCGGAATCATTGTCCAGTTCTTGTCGTCAGTTAGTTTTTCAGAAACAACCAAAACGGCATGATCGTTATCCTCGGGTGCTTCTAAGCGGGTAATTCCATCTTCCACTACATACCTGCTTCCTTCCGAGTGATAGAGTGTTAATGGTTCCTCTTTTGGGTCTGAGCAATATCGGGTGGCAATAATAAATAACCCGTTGGTCACAACCATGTTTAGGTAGGCTGGTTCCTGAATTCCGTATTTAGCCATCATCAGTTTCAAATCCCGAAAGGTATGCTCAAACGCATCCACCACTGCTTCCGGACTTACACGTTGATGTACACTAAATAGGTGATTAAGCAGGTAGGCAAAAATATGTTCGGAGTCCGTTTGTCCTTTTATCCAATTATAGAGTTCATCACTAAGTGGTTCGCGTATATGTCGCTTGATTTTTTCAAACTCTTCAACGCCACCGTTATGAGCCATCAATAGATTTTTATAATTGAAGGGATGACAATTTGATTCAGATACTTCACCTACGCTGGCAGCTCTTACATGAGCAATCATGCACTCTACTTTAATTTTGGGGGCAAGGTTTTTTAAATTCCGATTGCTCCAGGCAGGGTTTACCGAAACGTAGGTAATGGGTTCGTAATTTATTTCAGGTACATACCAACCCACACCAAATCCATCGCCATTCAATGGTTCTTCAATTTCACGGGCATTTATGCTTTGGTTAACAAGGGAGTTCTTCGGCTTATAAAGCAGGTCGTCCATTATTATCGGGGTGCCTTTATAGGCTAGTAGTCTGCACATAGGTAGGATGTTTATGAAAAGGTAATAAAAAAAGCCGTTGAATTTTCAACGGCTGGTACTTTCATTTTTTTTGTGAGTTTATTTTTTCTCTGGCTTCGGTGTTTTTTCAAACTTTAGCGAAACAGAATTTAAACAGTAACGCAATCCGGTTGGTTTTGGTCCATCATCAAAAACATGGCCTAGGTGACCACCACATCGGCTGCACACTACTTCATCGCGCACCATTCCAATACTTTTATCGATGCCTACTGCAACCAATTCTTTACTTATGGGTTGCCAAAAGCTTGGCCATCCGGTACCCGATTCGAATTTAGTTTCAGAGGCAAATAGTTCTTGATTACAAGCTGCACAATAGTAAACCCCGTGTTCATGGTTATCCCAATACTTTCCAGTAAAGGCTCGCTCAGTTCCCTTTTCACGGAGTACATAATATTCTTCGGAAGTCAACTGCGCTTTCCACTCGGCAGTAGTTTTTTTGACAGGTACAATCTTCGATGTTTCAGACTTTTTATCTTTTGGCTGGCCGCAGGCTATTAGGGCGAGCAAGAGTAGCAGAGATGTGAATTTCATTTTCATTTTTTAAAGATGTTTAGGACTTTTCTTAATTGACTATAAATACAAAAACCCCCTCCGCCTGAGGGGGTTTTTGTTACCTAAACCTAAACCTATGAGAAGATTTTCTCTGCTCGTTAGTTTTAAAACGAAGGCTCGGGAATAAAGTTACGTTGGTCAATGATAAATATTTTTTATTTATGATTATTTCTTGAGTTTGGCTTCATACTGCTTTCTGAATTTTTCAACCTTAGCACGTATTACATACGCGCAATAGCCTTGGTTTGGATTTAGCTCATAGTAATTCTGGTGATAATTTTCAGCCGGGTAAAATTCTGTAAATGGACTTATTTCGGTGACAACCGGATTATTATAGATTTCAGATTGATTTAATTGAGATTTGTATTCTTCAGCAATCTTCTTTTGTGCATCAGTATGATAAAAGACAACAGATCGATATTGTGTGCCTTCATCGGCCCCTTGTTTGTTTAAAGTAGTGGGATCATGGGTGTTCCAAAAAATTTCCAAAACTTCTGAAAATGAAATGACTTTTGGGTTAAATATTACCTGAACTACCTCAGCATGGCCAGTAAGGCCTGAGCAGATCTCGCGATAAGCAGGATTTTTAATTTTCCCACCAGAATAACCGGAAACTACAGATTCGATGCCATTAACAGGTAGAAAGAAAGCCTCTGTACACCAAAAGCAACCCGACCCCAGGGTAGCTGTTTCCAATCCAGTCTCCATAATTTGTTTTGATTTATGTTTGCGCTAATCCTACTCAAGGTGACAAATGACAAGCGAGTGATCCTATATTTTTCACACAGCTATAACCAAAATTGGAGCTAAAAGGTTTTCGCTTTTAGTTCATTCGTCTTTTAACCGACACTAGTAGCCCGCATAGAAGGAAGATAAAGCATTGGCCAATTTGTTATCGAGATTTTTCTTGGCCTCTGTAATTAGAAAATCTCTTGCCATATAAGGCTCTTTAGTACCGCACAATTTTTTATAGGTTACTGAAAGCGCACGCTGATCGCCAGAGCAAGTAGCCCAACGATCAGTCCATTGATCTTCTGCTATTATCTCAGAATTTCTTAATTCAGCATTGCTGGTGGCGTCTTTAATATAGAGCGTAATTGAACCTCTTGAGGTAATCGACTTATTGTAAATAACCATAGATGCACTTACTTTTTCGTAGACCGGAACTTTTACATCCTTAACCGTTTTTTCACCAACCTTCACACTGTCTTTAAAATTTTCTGTGCGTTTAGCGGTTGTTGGTCTCGCTTCCGAATAACCGTTTACAACAACTCTTACAATCTGATCTATCTGTAGCAGATTAGCATCTTGTGCTTCCTGGGGTGTATAGAATTTTACAAACTGACTCGGACGAACTCCAAAGACAACGGGTTCAAAATTCCAATCATTGTAATTGCGGATTGAATGTTCTACTACAACTTTAATTGTTGCGTTAAATTTTGATTGTTCCATCATCTCAATCGACTCACGATAGCTCGGAGACAAAGCATTAGCCTCTACAAAATAAAAGTAGGCACGCTTAGCGTCTTCGCGCGTATTTTTCAGCATGGCTTGAATTCCTAACTCATAGGATTCTTCGGCAGCTTTGGCCTTTACATCCGTAAGTTCTTTGTATTTGTTTACAGGATTTGGAATTACTTTAAGTGCGCCAGGCGAAGTGCGAATCTGCTCATATAAATTATTTATACGATCATAATTTTGAACGGCATTTCGCCATTTATAATTGGCGTTGGAAGCAATTTGATTTTGTGCGTCAGATTCTAAATACTCAACAGCAAATTTATAACTGGTTCTTAAAACCTCTTGTGATTTTTTGTGATCTGGTTTTTGACGTAGCCGATTAACAGCTATTGATACAGCATCGTAATAGTTACCCTTCTCCAAGGCAGCTTTACCCGAACTGCACGAATCAAATAAAACAACAGAAGAAATAAATGCTAGTAGTAGTCGTATTTTCATAAGGGGCACAAAATACAAAATCAATGCCTTAATTTAATAAATAAACTAATCGGATAACAACAGTCACTCGATCAGGTAGATAGAATTGTTGATTTTTATGGTTGGTAAGGGAAAAGATCGATCAAAATATCATCAATCAATCTTCGCCAGTTACCCCACGAGTGGCCTTCGTTTACTTCACGATAATGGTACTCACAACTGCTTGCTTCCAATAGCTCCTTCATTTTTCTGCTGTCGGCACTGGTATCGTTAATGACACCTGCTGTCATAGATACTTTCATTTTTGGATCGGTAGGATTAGAGCAGAGAGAATAAATCTGAGGCCGTGTATAAAATGCCGGAGATTGAATGCCGGCAAGCCCAAATACATCTGGCTTTGAGAATGCAAAATAAGTTGCTGTTAGTCCACCCATTGAAGTACCCATGATGGCGCGATTTTGTGCATTAGAAATTGCCGGATAGGTTGATTCGATTTTTGGAATTAATTCATTGGTGAAGAAGTCAAGGTATTTGGCATTCATTGCCAACTCATTCATACGTCTGTTGTTGGCACGGTTCACAGGTTCGCGATTATCGATGAAGATAGCAATTATGGGTTTAATCTTTTTGTCAGAAATTAAATTGTCAAGGATTGTACTCATAGCACCTAGCTGTGGATGTAGGTATTCGTAACCATCCGTTAAGTAAACGGTTGGTAATTTGCCAAACTTTTCGACCTGATAGGGTAGGTATACTGAATAAGTCACTTGATACCCTAAAGAGTTTGAGGATAACAGTAGATCTTTTGTAACGTTGCCTTTGTTAACGTTTGGTCTTTCGATAGTAGAAAGATCTTCATGCCATTGCGGCATTCTTAATTCGGAGTTTGGACTTCCGCCACCTACACCTGACCATTGCTGATGATCATTTTCTGGATCAAGAATCCAGTTGCTTCCGTCAATCAGAATTTTGTAATCAAGTCGAGCATCTTTTGGGAATGAGGCTTTTAGATACCAGATGTCCGTGCCTGAAATCTTCTTTCCTCTATTGTCGAAATCTTTTTGATAACCCCAGCCATTGAAGTCACCCATCCACTCAATAGTTTTGGCATCGCCTCGGTAAAAGAAATAAACAGAGTCTTCAATGATTAGCGGAATCTGTTTATCTTTTTTAAGAGATGCCCACCAACGTTCAACATCAATACTTGATTTAGGATTTAGGTATTGATGATTTTTTTGGAGCACACTATAATCCTGACTTTGTGCGTTAATGAAAACTATAAATAGACTCAGGCCAAAAATGAATTTCATAAATTTGTTTTTAGGATTTTATAATCACTTCGTCTTTATCATCTACTCTCAAGCTTAACAGAGCCGCGATACCCATTGAAACACCACCACTTACCAAAATAAAAATTGATTGACCGTTGAAGAGATGAGTTAGCATTACACCAAGCAGCGTGCCAGCAACAATTTGAGGAATCACAATAAAGAAATTAAAAATACCCATATAATATCCCATCTTCTCGGCTGGCAGTGATCCTGTAAGCATAGCGTATGGAATTGATAAAATACTGGCCCAAGCTATACCAACGCCAACCATAGAGAACCAAAGCCAAAATGGATCAGAAATAAAATAGAATGAAAATAATCCAACGCTTCCGCAAAGTAAGGCAATGAAGTGGGTCATTCTTCGGCTTGTATACTTAGCAATGATTGGGAGTAGCAGCGCAGCCAATGCAGCAATGCCGCTATATATACCAAACAGAATACCTACCAGATCTGCGCCATCATTGTAAGCCTTAGTCATAGGATCACTTGAATGAAAAATATGACTGGTTACTGCGCTGGTTGTATAAATCCACATCGAGAATAGAGCGAACCACGTAAAGAATTGTACATAAGATAATTGGATCATTGTCTTCGGCATGGTATTAAAATCTTTTACCATGTGTACAATTCCTAAATAGGCTTTACCATTTTTAATGTAAAGAGCCGCCAAAGCATGGATAATTCCAAAGATTACTAAACCTAATCCTAATACATAAAGCTCTTTCTCTAATTGGTTTAGATAAACCACAAAAGTTATCAGCAACCCAATAATTGAAAACACACCCGATTTTTTAAAGAATGAAGTTTGGAACGCGCTTTCATTTTCAATTTTCTTATGTTCTCTGTTTCTTAGTTTTTCCTCTCCAATATCTGTGGGCGGATATTCTTTTGTTGAGAAGACTGTCCACATAACGGTTATAAGAAGCATAAGGGCTCCAACATAGTAACTATAGCGTATTGAATCCGGTTGTTCACCAGCTATAGTTGACACATTAGAAATGCCAAACCAATTGTTAAATGTCCAGGGAAGAAAGGATGCAATTACAGCGCCTATTCCAATAAAAAAACTTTGCATCGCAAAGCCGGTCGTTCGTTGAGAAGGAGGCAATAGATCACCAACAAAGGCTCGAAATGGCTCCATGCTTATGTTGATCGATGCGTCCATCATCCAAAGCACACCCACGGCCATCCACAGGGTTGGGGAATTCGGCATTAGGCACAATGAGATAGAAGCGAGTATGGCACCAACTGCAAAGAATGGTCGCCTGCGACCCCACTTGGCATGCCAGGTTCTATCACTATAATAACCAATTAAGGGTTGAACGATCAAGCCCGTCAATGGTGCAGCCAGCCAATACAAAGCAAGGCTGGAGGTATCAGCTCCTAGTGTTTCAAAAATTCTGCTTGTGTTGGCGTTTTGCAGTGCGAATCCAAATTGAATTCCAAGAAATCCAAAACTCATGTTCCAGATCTGCCAGAAATTAAGACGAGGTTTATGTTGAGTCATAAAAACAAAAAGAGGTAGACCATTTACGTTATAGAATAATAAATATACTATTTCAGAAAGAATAAACCACAAAGAAATTAAGTCACTAGATATTTGAACATTAAGATAGTTAAGAAATTAAGATCATTAAGAGTATAATCCCTTCATCTCTTAATGTTCTTAATGGTTAAAAATCAGGATGCCGGGTTACGATTGTTTCACCATCTTATTTCTATGCGCTCGTCCGTATAGGCTGTTGTAGCTATTCTCACATTTTCCTCACCCATAGAATCGGGCTCATTTATAGGATCATACTTTTCTAGTGGAGCAAAGAATGAGTGGAGGTGGTATAAGATGTCTAGATTTTTTCCATTGACTGATACTGAGTCAGTATGAGTACCATGCAGAATGATTTTTATTTTTTTGAATGATGATTTAAAGTCGCCTTCACTTTTGGAAATAGTAACTGTATTCTGGGCTCCATTCATTTCAATAGTTCGCTGGGAGAATTTTCCATTTTGATAATTAAACGTTTCCCCATCGTCCATATAAAGCAAAAACTCGCTTGAATCCTTTCCGCAATAGATGTGTAAAATTAATTCTTCCTGTTTGAGGCCTGTATGCGAAGCCGAAGGCTGCATGGGCAATACGCTTCCTGCTTTTATAAAAACCGGGAGTTTATGAATAGGAGACTCAACAATTGTTTCCTGATTGCCTTGCAATAAAGTGCCTGTATACACATCGTACCATTCACCTTCCGGGAAAAATATTTTAAGAAGCTCTTTGTTGCTTTCTACGGGTGCTACTAAAATGCTGGGGCCGAATAAATACTGGTTGTAATATTTACCATCGTAAATGCGATGGTCATGTGTGTAGTTAATGGCCAATGAGCGTTGAACAGGCATCCCTGTTTTTGAGGCATCATAAAAAAGTGAATAGATGTAGGGCATCAACTGATAGCGAAACTTAATGTAGTTTCTGCAGATGCTTTCCACTTCTTCGCCATACGACCAGGGCTCGCTATCGCGTGTGTTAATCATCGTGTGAGCCCTAAAGAATGGGGAGAGTGATGCGATGGAAATCCAACGAGCAAATAGTTTTGTGTTTGCATCGCCAACAAAACCACCGGCATCATATCCTGCAAAGGCAATGCCTGTAAGCCCCATGCTGTTTACTAGTCGTACGCCTAATAGCATGTGTTCATCATACGAAACATTATCGCCCGTCCATACAGCAGCATAGCGTTGTATTCCTGAGAAACCTGAACGTGTGAGGTTAAAAGGACGTTTACCTTTCAACAGTTTCTTAGTTCCCTCATAGGTGCTTCGCGCCATTTGAAAGCCAAAGAGATTTCGACCCCTGCGTGTTGTTGCTTTATTTCCTTCAAAATTGAATTCAAGATTTTCGGGAAGCGAATGACCCCACGTAGCTATTTCATTCATGTCGTTCCAAAAACCATCTACACCAAGATTTACATAGTCTTGAAATTTGGTTGCCCACCATTCACGGGTTTCAGGATTTGTGAAATCAGGAAAGTGGCACCAGCCCGGCCAAACCTGACCTTGATAATTTTCTCCGTCAGGATATTTAATGAATACATCTTTTTTTACACCGTCATCATAGGTTTCATAGCCGGGCTCAACTTTAATACCCGGGTCGCACATAATAACAATGTGAAACCCTTGATCGCGCAAGTGCTGAATTAATCCTTTTGGATCAGGAAAGTTTTTCGAGTCCCAGGTAAAGATTTTGTATTTATCCATGTAATGGATATCGAGCACAATTACATCGGCAGGGATGTCTTTCTCGCGGAAGGTTTTTGCTAACGAATAAATTTCCTTATCGGGATAATAACTATAGCGACATTGTTGATACCCAATACTCCAAATCGGTGGCATCTCCATCCGACCAGTCAAGTGGGTATATTGTTTTATGATTTCAGCTACTGAGTTTCCATTAATAAAATAGTAATTCATTTCTCCTGCATCGGCAGAGAAACTTGAGAACCGATTATTTGAAGCACCGAAATTGAAAAACGTTTTATGTGTGTTGTCGAAAAATATTCCGTAAAGGAGATGATTGTGAATACCAATATAAAAAGGAGTGGAGCAATAAAGTGGGTCAGTACCGTTACCATATCCGTAAGCATCAGTTGTCCAGTTTTGAAATGCATGACCGCGCCTGTCTAAGCCACCCGTTTTTTCACCCAGGCCAATGAAACGTTCATCGGGTTGAAGTTTCTTATAGGTTGTTACCTGATCACCAATCCACGAAGTACCAAACGTTTCATCTTCATTAATAACTTTTCCATCCAGCGTGTTAAACGAAAATCGAACTGGATTTTTTGAAATCGTAAGTATGGTAGTGCTTGTTTTAATTTGAAGAGTTGAATCGCTGTCAATGATTTCAGTTGCTATTTCTACAGGGTTAGCAACAACTGAGTAGGACAGACTTTCAAAGTGCTCTTCTAGCGAAATTGATATTCTGAAAATAGATTCTGAATAAAGAGAAACCCTGAAGTTTCCCAGAGAAGTAATTCCTGTAATGCCTTCTGTACTTTTTTTGAATGAAGAAAGTGTTCCCAGACTTTTGCTGGTGACTGAGTTAATGGTAGCGCTCATTAATTAAATGTTAAGCGGCTAAAGTAAACCCTAAATCAACCGAATTCAACTATCCATCAAACTTCAAAGGATGTAAACGTTTGCGCTATTTTTTTAATCCCTTTTTTAAGGAAGAGTTTCGTATTATAAGTTTAGTCTTCAAGATTTTGGTTTCAGGCTGTGGCTCAATATCATCATCCTTGTCCTTCACTTCTATTTGACGGATTAATAAACGGGCAGCTTCTTGGCCCATTTCAAAACCAGGCTGATCAACTGTAGTCAATGAAGGCTCCATCAACTCACCAAAGAACCAGTTACTAAATCCAACAATAGCAACATCCTCGGGTATCTTCAACCCTTTTTCTTTAATGGTCATCATAGCACCCATTGCCATGGGATCGTTGCCTGCAAAGATCGCATCCGGAATTGTTTTCTGATTAAGCAGTTTATTCGTAGCTCGCTTACCCTCCTCAAAAGTTCCCGAGGGACAATTGACAATCAAGTCTTGATTTACTTCAATTTTATTTTCTTCAAGGGCTTCGGTATATCCGCGAAAGCGATCTATGCTAATAATAAGATTGGGAGAACCATTAATGTGGGCAATTCTTTTGCAACCCTGCTCAATCAAGTGATTTACAGCTTCTTTTGCGCCAGCATAGTCGTCTACAATTACCTTGCTACTGGTTGGACTGTTGTACATCCGATCATAAAATACAATAGGTACCCCTTTAGAGATAACGGATTCGATGTGATCGAAATTAGTTGTTTCTCTTGAGATTGAGAGCAGCATACCATCAACCCGACTGTTAAAAAGAGCTTTCATATCAGTAATCTCACGTTGATACGATTCATTTGATTGGGCTAGGATCACGTTGTAACCAGCTGTATAGGCAACATCTTCAATTCCGCTAATGACTGTGGAGAAGAAAAAATGAACAATTTCAGGTATGATAACGCCAATTGTGTTCGTTTTTTTCTGACGTAAGTTTAAGGCTACAATATTTGGTTGATAGTTCAACTTTTCGGCAAGTTCATTGACCGCTTTTTTTGTGGCAACACTAATGTCGGGATGATCTTTCAACGCTCTTGAAACGGTTGATGGTGAAATGCCTAATTCACGGGCAATATCTTTAATCGTTACTTGATTAAATTTCATAGAATGTTAATTTTTTAATGAAAAACTAAGAAGTTGAATTAGCGCAAACGGTTGCGAAACCGTTTCCGTAAATTTTATTAAATAAAATCGCTCTCCGGTCATGAGAACTGCTAAAAACAGGGTAATATTGAATTGCGAAGTCATTTTTAATTGATTGCAATTAACAAATTTGATTTCAGAAGTTCTCTTAAAATAAAAACAATTAAACCCTAAACAATTACGTATGACCAATTTGTATCTGTTTGTTCGCAGGTATCTGACAGTATTGCTGGTTTTTGCAACTCTCGTGAGTTTCGCACAGCAAACCGTATCAGGTAAGGTGACGGGAGCCGATGACGGCTCAGGAATTCCCGGAGTAAACATCCTCGAAAAAGGAACTGTTAATGGAACTGTGTCTGATGCTGGTGGAAATTATAGAATCAACGTGGGAGCCAATGCTACACTAGTTTTTTCTTTCGTGGGATATGCCAGTCAGGAAGTAAGCGTTGGTTCTCAAAATTCTATTAGCGTTTCTTTGGAACCCGATGTTACTTCGTTAAGTGAAGTGGTGGTAGTAGGTTACGGAACAGTTAAAATGTCTGATGCTACTGGTGCGGTTGCTGCGGTAAGATCTGAAGACTTCAACGGAGGGGTCATTTCTTCTCCGGAGCAATTAATTCAAGGAAAGACAGCAGGTGTTCAAATTACTTCAACGAGTGGTGCCCCGGGAGCTGGTGTCAATTTGAGAATTAGAGGAACGTCCTCTATACGTTCCAACAACAATCCTTTGTTTGTGGTAGACGGTGTGCCACTGGCTGGTGGCGATACCCCAGCAGCAGCAAACGTGGGATACGGATCAAGCCAAGACTCAAATCCTTTGAACTTTTTGAATCCTAGTGATATCGAGTCAATGAGCATTTTGAAAGATGCTTCTGCGACAGCTATATATGGATCTAGAGGAGCGAATGGAGTGGTTTTAATTACGACTAAGAGTGGAAAGGGGCAAAAAGGAACTCTTGAGTTTGCATCTAGCTTAAGCGTTGCCTCTGCAGCTAAAAGGTTTGACTTATTAAATGCTTCTGAATTCTTGGATGGCGTAACGCAATTTGGTGGTGACCGAGTTGCTCAAAATTTCGGAGCTCAAACAGATTGGCAAGATTACATTTTGAGAACTTCTATTTCGAATAAACAAAACCTTTCTTATTCAAAGAGCTTTAAAACTGGATCATTAAGAGCCTCATTTGGCTATGAAGATCAACAGGGTATAGTGAAGAATTCCAGTTTGCAAAGACTAACAGGCAGGATAAATGGGAATAAATCATTCCTCGATAATAAACTGAAGTTTGATTTGGCATCTACTTTTTCTAACGTGAAAAGAGAAGATCCTGCGATAGGCAATGCTGGTTTCCAAGGAGACCTTTTAGGAGCAGCTTATTCAGCAAACCCAACTTGGCCAACAGATCCCGATTTTAATACGGGTGGTCAAAGGAGCCCTGCCAACATGTTAGCTTATTACAGAAGCACGGGTTCAAATAACAGATTGTTGAACAATTTATCGGCCACCTATAAGATTACAGGTGCTTTGTCAGCAAAAGCTACCTATGGTTTAGATTATTCGGTAGCTGAAACCAATACAGTTGCATCAGGTAAGGCCATCAATGGTGGCAATGGTGTACAAGGTTTTGGCCAAGCGCAATTGAATGAAAACCGTTCTTTAAATAATCTAGTTGAATTAACATTAAATTATAATAAGACGGTTGGTAAAGTACAAATTGACGCGGTAGGCGGTTATTCGTTTCAGAGTTTCAATAATAGGAGTTTCTTTGCTAGTGGTAGGGGCTTTACCGATTTTGTTAATTTCGACAACATGCAAACTGAACTAAGAAATTCCTACGAGGCAGGGAACTCGGCTGCAGAGGGGAATTTTTCAGGCACAATCAATAACTGGGGAATATCGAATGATCTAAGAAGTGGTGCCCAAACGTCAGGTGGTTTTGTTAGCGGCTACGATGCTGGATCAGGTGCGTTTTCCCAACAGTATTTTGCTAGACCAGCTGGCGTGTCCCTTGCTGCTGTAGGGGCTAATTTTTTCAATACTACTGATTTCCTTCAATCGTATTTTGGTAGAAGTAATTTTACCATTTCTGGTAAGTATTTGATTACTGCAACATTGAGGGTGGATGGCTCCTCTAAGTTTGGTAGTAACAACAGATATGGAGTTTTTCCTTCAGGAGCATTTGCTTGGAAGATGCATGATGAAGATTTTATGCCAGAGTTGTTCAGCACATTTAAATTAAGGGCAGGATTTGGACTTGTTGGTAATCAGGATGGATTGGGGTATGGCGAATTTATTAGAAGAGATAGATATGCCAATGCAAACGTAGGCGATGCTCGTCAAATAGATGTCCCTGGGGTTGCTACCCAAGGTTCTGTTAACCCAACATTAAAGTGGGAACAAACTAGCCAATTCAGTGCAGGTATTGATTTTGGTATTTTGGGCGATAAGTTAAGTGGTAGTCTTGATTACTATGTAAAAAACACGACTGACTTATTACTTAGAGCAAATGCTGCGCAGCCAGCGGTGGCCACTCAAATTTTTACGAATCTGGATGCAACTGTTGAAAATAAAGGATGGGAATTAGCCCTTAGCTACTCGGCAATTGACAAGCCAGATGCTTCCCTTACTTTCAGTGGAAATGTTTCTCACAACACTAATTTGCTAAAAGATTTTGGTGGAGCGCTGGATGCGGGTACCATCAATGGTCAAGGTTTATCATTGGCCTACGCCCAACGGTTAGCAGGCGGATATCCGTTGTTCTCTTACCACTTGCGTGAATTTCAAGGATTTGACGCTACAGGCCAGCCAATAGGTGATAATCAAACATTTGTGGGTAAGAGTGCTTTACCTACTTGGAATATGGGATTTTCTATCAATGCCCGGTATAAAGCCTTTGATTTGGCCACCTATTTTTCAGGGCAGTTTGGCCAATATATTTATAACAATACAGCAAATGCCTTCTTTACCGCTGGTTCTATTAACAATGCGAGGAATGTAACGCGAAATGTATTGACCGCGGGGGAAGCAGGTTCAGCAGAAGCAGCTGTTTCTACGAGGTTTTTGGAAAAAGGTGATTTTCTAAGGATGCAGAATTTTACGATTGGCTATAATGTTCCGATGAAAGGTCAAAATTTTATTAAAAAGTTGAGATTCTATGGTAACGGACAGAATTTGTTCCTTATCACCAGTTATACAGGCTTAGATCCAGAGGTTAGCAGCGCTCCTGCAAGTTTTGATTTGTTAAATGGGTTGCCTACTGCGGGCATTGACTATGCAGCGTACCCTAGGCCTCGTACTTTCACAATAGGTTTAAATGCTACTTTCTAGTTGATGGTTGAATAATTAAATAAAATGGAAATGAAAAATAACAATAAAACAAAGAATCGGTTAATAGCCCCATTCTTGATCTTTGCGTTCTTGCTTAACTCCTGCTCGTTGGATATTGACGAGACAGATTCTTTAATTACGAAGGGAGAGTCTGGCGTATTTAACGGTGTTCCTAATCCCGCTGGCTCTTTAAGCAACATATATAATGATATTACAGGTCAAGCTGGTGATCAGGCGGGCTTATATGCTCTAACTGAAGTTTCTACAGATGAACTTCTAGTCCCAACTCGTGGTACAGATTGGGGAGATAATGGAATTTGGAGAACTGTGCATGTGCATACCTTTGGGCCTACTCACAATTTTGTGACGCAAGTTTGGAATGATAAAAATGGAGCCGTATTAAGATGTACCGAAGTGATTGATCCTTTGAGTAATGCAACTGTTGCGCAGGTGGCTGAGGCTAAATTTGCGCGGGCTTATAACATGTGGATTGTAATGGATTTTTGGGGTCAGGTACCCTTTAGAAATCCCAAAGATGGTCCGGATGTTACCCCCTCGGTTTTGACCAGACAAGAGGCATATACTTTAATCGTCCAAGATTTAACGGACGCAATTGTTGGTCTACCCGCTGGTGTTCCGGCAGCAACTAATAAGTTAAGACCCGTTAAGGCTACTGCGCGGCTTTTATTGGCAAAGGTTAAGCTAAATTCTATCGTTTATAATGGTGCGTATGGTAGCACTGATTTGGATGACGTTATTTCCTTAGTAACTTCCATTGAAGGTGAAGGATATGGATTAGTAGGTGGTAACTATTTTAACTTGTTTAAAGGCCCTACATATACCAATATTGATGTTATTTGGAATGTTTCGGCTGGTGCAGGAAACAGAATGTGGAACAGCTTGCACTATAACCAGTCTCACCCTGATAATACAGGAGGTGGTTGGAATGGTTTTTCTACCCTTGCTGAGTTTTATGATAAATTTCAAGGACCAGCTGCTTCTAATTCAATAGGTGGTGGGCAAGAAGAAAGGCGTGGGTACACCCACACCTTGGCAACTACGAATGCTACCAATCTAGGTTTTGGTTTTGGGTTTCAATTTGGTCAAATGTATGGCATGAGCGGTGTAGCTCCTGTAGCTTTAAAGGACAGAACCGGTAAACCCCTTATTTTTACTAAAGAATTTGCGGAATCAGGGTTAATTGGTAACAATGAAACGACAGGCGCCAGATTATTAAAATACTCCCCGGCAAATGGTGGTTTTACTGAAGGTGTAGTTATGGCGCGTTTTGCGGATGCCCATTTAATGAGGGCTGAGGCAATATTGCGCAAGGGTAATGCAGGAAGCGCCCTAATCGAGGTAAATAAGCTTAGAGCACTCAGAGCAAACACTCCTCCTCTTGCATCTTTGAATGAAGCTGCAATGCTTGATGAACGAGGCAGAGAATTATACACCGAAGGTTGGAGAAGGAATGACATGATCCGTTTCGGGGTATTTAAAGCCGCTAGACAGTTTAAGCCTGCAGGCGATGGTCACACCGATATTTTCCCAATACCGGCAAGCGCTATATTGTCAAATCCAGGTTTGAATCAAAACCCTGGCTACTAAAATAGTATTTAAGGAAAGAGTAAGGAAAGAGGCTTCGGCCTCTTTTTTTATGCTTACGTTCTTGATTTCTTTTAATTCGCTAGTAGGGCATAGGTTTTGAGTCGCCCTTTATTAACATTACAATTTCATTTTGTTATTGTCTGGTTAGTAATACTTGGATATAGATATAAAAAAGGAAATTTAGGCAAAGAGGCGTCTTTTCTAAGATTAATAGAAAAAGGGAAATGAAAGTAAGACTATTAGGTTTAATGTTTATATCACTGGCGATTTCATGTGGCCAAAAGGAGGATTTGAAAAGAGAACTTGGTATTACTAAATCACTTTTTACCAGCCTACCTTCTAAAGAGACCGGAATTTCCTTCATAAATGAGGTAGAAGATAGAAATGAGTTTAATATTTTTCGGTATCGTAATCTTTATAATGGGGGAGGTGTGGCGATCGGAGACATTAATAATGATGGACTGCCTGATATATTTTTTACAGCAAACATGAAAAAGAATCACCTGTACCTTAATAAGGGTAATTTTAAATTTGAAGATATAACTGATTCAGCCGGAGTAGGTGGCAATAAGCCATGGGATACCGGAGTCGTGATGGCCGATGTCAATGGGGACGGATATCTTGATATTTATATTAGCAATGCTGGCAATATGGAGGGGATCAATCATGATAATGATCTTTATATCAATAATGGTGATCTGACTTTTACAGAAAGGGCTAATGAATATAACCTGGCTAAGAGTGGATTCTCAACTCAAGCTTCGTTCTTTGATTATGACAAAGATGGTGATCTCGATGCATACATTCTAAACAACAGTAATGTTCCAGTTAGCAGTTTGGGGTATGCGGCTGACCGGAATAAAAAAGCCGGAGATTGGGAAAATATCCCTGAAAAGCTCAGAGGTATTGGGCATTTGTTGCTTCGCAATGATAACGGGAAGTTTGTGGATGTTACGGAAAAGGCTGGGATTTATGGTAGTTTAATTGCCTTTGGCCTCGGTGTTTTAGTATGTGATATCAATGAGGATACCTACCCTGATATTTACGTATCAAATGACTTTTATGAGCGCGACTATTTATACATCAACCAGAAGAATGGTACGTTCACGGAGGAAATAAAAAACTGGACATCCCATTTGTGTTTATCTGCCATGGGTGTAGATATAGCCGACATTAACAACGATGGACTGAAAGACATTTTCATTACAGATATGATGCCCGAGCATATTGAGCGGACTAAAAAAGTAATGGAATTTGATAACATTGATGTTTTTAAGTTAAAACAAGAGAGAGACTTTTATCAGCAGTATATTCAGAATACTCTTCAAATCAATAATGGTAATAACTCGTTTTCTGAAACCGCCTACTTTAGTGGTGTTGCAAAAACAGATTGGAGTTGGGCAGGAATATTGTTCGACATGGATAATGATGGATTCAAGGATATCTATGTCACCAATGGAATGATCCATGACTTAACCGACATTGATTTTGTCGATTTTCTTGCAAACGATGTTATTAGAAACATGTTATTAAAAGGCAACAAGGATGAGATGTTATCCATTATTAATAAGATGCCTGTGACACCACTTACTAACTATGCCTTTCGGAACAATAAGGATTTTACATTTAAAAATGTTGCTGATGAATGGGGGCTGGGCACTCCAAGTTTTTCTAGTGGTTGTGCATACGGAGATTTGGATGGAGATGGTGATCTAGATCTTGTTGTGAACAATGTTAATATGGAATCCTTTATTTTCAAGAATGAAAGTAGGCAGCTAACAGCAAACAACTATTTACAGTTTCAACTAAAAGGAATCGGAAAAAATCCTTTCGCTATTGGAGCTTCTGTCAAGTTATTTCTTAATGGACAAACATTGGTACAGGAATTAATGCCCTCGAGAGGCTTTCAATCTTCTATGGATTACGTATTGACTTTTGGAGTGGGTACTATTGATAAAATAGACTCCGTTAGTGTCCTTTGGCCTAACAATAAGGTTACAATTTTGGAAAATGTAAAGGCAAATCAAAAATTAGTTGTGTTACAGGCCGAAGCAAAAGATTGGAAAATTGAAAAAGTGAAATCGAAACCTTCACTTTTTATTGAGTTAAATAATGCTTCATTGGAAAGTCATCATGAAGATAATTTTGATGATTTTGACCAAGAAGGCCTAGTAACAAAATATTTGTCGAAAGAAGGGCCAGCACTTGCGATTGCCGATATTAATAAGGATGGTAATGAAGATATTTTTGTTGGCGGTGCAAAGGGTCAGCCAGGCAAAATTTATTTGCATCAAGGTAATGGAAAGCTCAAGTTGCTTGCAAATAATTGCTTTACTGATGATGCCGAGTTTGAAGATACTGCCGCCACTTTCTTTGATGCAGATAATGATGGTGATATGGACATTGCTGTTGGCACAGGCGGGAACAACATGGCTGAGAAAGCTGCCTACATTACACGTTTGTATTTGAATGATGGTAGCGGTAAGTTCAGTAGATCAAAAAGTAATTTGCCGTCTGCCAAAACAAATATCTCTGTGGTAGCTCCATCCGATTTTGATAATGACGGTGATATTGATTTGTTTGTGGGGTCAAGAAGTGTGCCAGGCACTTTTGGAGTGGATCCGCAACATTTGCTTTTGCTTAATAACGGAGAAGGTACTTTTGTTGATGGCACTGAACGCTATGCATACGACCTAAAGGATGCAGGAATGATTACGGATGCAAAATGGCTAGATATAGATGGTGATAAAAAACTAGATTTAGTTACGGTGTCGGATTGGGGAACTCCCATTGTTCTGAAAAACTCCGGAAGAAGGTTGAGCAAGTGGCCATGTAGCCTTGATTCTTTACATGGATGGTGGAAGGTGATAGAATCTTTTGATTTCGATAACGATGGAGATCAAGATTTGGTTTTAGGAAATGCAGGGCTAAATATTCCATTTGTGGCAACGCAGCAAAATCCTATGAAGTTGTGGATTAATGATTTTGATGCCAATGGCACAATTGAGCAGATAATGACCACACATTACAATGATGGCGATTATCCGGTGCATATGCGAAGGGAGATGACTTCGCAATTACCTAGCCTTAAAAAGCAAAACCTAAAGGCTTCTGATTACTCTAAGAGAACGATTCAAGAACTATTTAAACCTGAAATTGTGAATACTTCGCTCGTAAAAATGGCTTCCGTCTCTGAATCGATAATAGCGATAAACGAAGGAGGAGGTAAATTTGTAATAAGAAAATTACCTCAACGAGTACAATGGTCATGTGTGTGTGGGATTTCGTGCACAGATGTTGACGGTGATGGCTTTACTGATTTAGTGATGGGTGGAAACAACTTTGATTTCAAGCCACAGTTTTCACGTCAAGATGCCAGCTATGGTAATGTGCTTCTTGGAAACGGGAAATTTGATTTCGAGTGGAAAAGTTACAATGAAAGCGGATTCTTTGTTAAAGGTCAAATAAGGCATTTAAAATCCTTTTCAGATAAAAAGGGAAGAAGATTCATGTTTACTGCTGTTAATAGCGATAAGCCGAGAGTCTTTGAATACCATGTGCAATAGGAATATTCTTTATGAAGATGAGCGGTAGAGTTGTGAGTATCCTTTTGGTAAGTTTGTTGTCTTTAGAGGCATGCAAAGATGAACCGCAATTGTTTCGAAAGCTTGAATCTCACGACTCGGGTGTAACGTTTGAAAATAAGCTTGCTCCAACGGAGGATTTTAATATCATCGACTATGCTTATTTTTATAATGGCGGAGGGGTTGCCATAGGAGATATCAATGGCGATGGATTATCTGATTTGTATTTTTCTGGAAATCAGATTAAAAATAGACTATACCTTAACAAGGGTAATTTAAATTTTGAAGACATTACGGATAAAGCGGGTGTTGCAGGTAATAGCGACTGGAATACCGGTAGTGTAATGGGTGATGTAAATGGAGATGGATTACTTGATATCTATGTGTGCGCGGTTGTTGGTTTAAAAAACTTAAAAGGTCATAACGAATTATTCATTAATAATGGAGACAATACTTTTTCTGAGAGATCTGCAGATTATGGTTTGGATTTCGAATCGTTCGGCTCTTCAGCGGCATTTCTTGACTATGATTTGGATGGAGACTTAGATATTTATTTGCTAAATCATGCGGTTCACACACCCGAATCATTTGGTCATTCTAATTTAAGGAATGTTCGTGCCTATGAAACAGGTGGCAAACTCTTACGCAATGATGGAACTAAGTTTGTTGATGTAAGTGAGAGCGCTAATATTTATGGTGGTATCAATGGGTACGGATTAGGTGTTGGGGTTTCTGATTTTAACCGAGATGGGTATCCGGATATTTATGTCAGCAATGATTTTCATGAGGATGACTATCTCTATATAAATAATAGAGATGGAACCTTTAAAGAGCAAGGCAAACAATCTTTTACTTGTACAAGCAAGTTTTCGATGGGCAACGATATAGCGGATGTTAATCACGATGGATATCCTGATTTAATAACCTTGGATATGTTGCCCGGAGACGAAGAAACACTAAAACGCTCGGTCGATGAAGAGAACGTCAACATCATGAAGATGAGAACGGGAGAATATGGATACAATTACCAATTCCCTCGAAATATGATGCAAATTAATCTAGGAAATGGAAAATTTGCTGAGACGGGGCTAATGAGCAATGTAGCAGCCACAGATTGGAGTTGGAGTGCTCTGTTTTCCGATTTTGATCAAGATGGAAATCAAGATTTGTTTATTTCGAACGGCATTCCGCGTAGGCCAAATGATTTGGATTATATAAAGTATGTTTCGAGTGAACAAATTGTAAATGTTATTGGAGCAACAAAGCTTGTTGATGAAAAGGCGCTATCCCTCATGCCTTCTGGAATGGTTCGAAATTATGTTTTTAAAGGATCAGGTAGCTATACCTTTGAAGACAAGTCATCGACTTGGTTGCCTGATGAAAAAACTTGCTCAACGGCCACCGCGTTGGCTGACTTAGATAATGACGGAGATTTGGATGTTGTGATTAACAATGTCAATGATAAGGCTGGAATTTACATCAATCAAACCAATACCTCTGCCAATTATCTAAAAATACGACTACAATACACCAAGTTGAATTTCTTTGGGATAGGAACACAAGTATATTCTTACCATAATGGTATTTCTCAGCTCAAGGAGATGTACACCGCGAGAGGTTTTCAAGCGTCTTCAGAACCCATCATTCATTTTGGATATGGAAAAAATACAAAAGTGGATTCTATCAAAGTGATTTGGCCGAATGGCAAGGTGCAAAAGCTAACTGGCATAAAGACGAACCAAACATTAGTTATTTCTCCCCAAACTGAATTGGAGTCTGTAACGCAGCCGTTGGCTCCAAAAATCAAACTTATATTTCAAAGAATTGATCCAAAAGAATTGGGATTGGACTTTGAACACATAGAAGATAATTATACCGACTTTGATCGCTTGAAACTTTTACCCTACCAACAATCGGACAGAGGTCCGGCAGCAGCATTGGGAGATATTAATAATGACGGACAAGTGGACGTTTATTTTGGAGGCTCAAAACATATCTCGGGACAATTTTATATTCAATCAAATAACGTCTTTGTTAAATCAAACATTCCTCTAATACTTCGAGATTCGATTAAAGAAGATGTTGATGCCGTAATTGAGGATTTTAACAAAGACGGAAAAGCTGACTTATTCGTTGGTACAGGGGGTGCCGACTTTTATAATAAGTCAAAACCACTTTTGGATAGTTATTACATGTCTGTCGATTCGGGCTTTGCGTTAACTGAAATTGACGACTATTATGAGAATGCATCTTGCGTAAAACAATTTGACTTTGACGGAGATGGCGATATTGACCTTTTTGTGGGTAACGAATCTGTCTCTAATAACTTTGGGAAAGTTCCTAAGTCCTACCTACTCGTTAACGACAAAGGTAAATTCACCCCACTTCAAAAAAGCTTATTTGAAAATCTAGGGATGGTAACAGATGCTGTTTGGGACGACTATAATAAAGATGGACAAGTAGATTTAATTATTGTAGGAGAATGGATGGCGCCTACCTTTTTAAAAAATGATCACGGAACTTTTGAAAAGGATGACGTTTTAAATGAAAATTTAAATGGGCTGTGGCAGTCTATTTCTTCTTTTGATATAGACCACGATGGGGACATGGATTATATAGTTGGAAACTGGGGACTCAATTCGAAATACAGAGCTTCTGAATCTTACCCAATGAAGATGTATTATAGTGACTTCGATGGAAATGGGAATACGGAAACTATAGTTGCTATTCAAAAAAACGGAAGTTATTATCCGTTAGATGGCCTTGATATATTAGCGGGCCAGATTGCAAGTCTCCGAAAGAAGTATACTTCGTACCAGGATTTTGCAGGTAAGAAGATCGAAGAGATTTTTTCAAAATCAGATTTGAAGAAAGCTACCTTGTATGAAGTAACCCAATTGGGTTCTGGCTATTTAAAAAATGAAAAGGGAAAGTACACATTCATTCAACTGCCTATTGAATTGCAAATTTCCCCTATTATGGCGCAGTTAAAGTATGATTTTGATTCAGACGGAAAGGAAGAAATGCTGGTAGGTGGCAATTATTTTGGCGTCCAACCTTTTCATGGCAGGTTCGGATCATTTTCAGGGGCTGTCGTTAAAAATGATCATCAAATCTTGAAGGGTAACTTCATAGGGCTTGATTTCTTTAATCAATCCGTTCGGCAAATGAACATAATTACATTAAAGACCGGAGCCTATCTTCTGGTAACAATTAATAACGGAAAGGCGCAGGTTTACAAAATTCAGATATAGCAATGAGGAAGATATTATGGATGCTTTTGGGTGGAGGGTTGGCAATATCCTTGACGTATTATCTATTTTTCAAACCCTTTGAGTACGAAATTAAATTCAAAGCAGCCACCGTTTCTGGGGATTTGATTGAGACAATAAGAATTTGGAATAGATCTTTGGATAGCGCTAAAATTATTGAGGTCGATTCTTTTTATAGACTTACGCAATCAATAGTTCGGAAAAAGCGAGAGTATGTGTACGACTGGCATTTCAGTTCAGTCAATGACTCTGTAACAGTGGTTAACATTCAAATTTCAGAACCTAATAGGAGCTTGATAAATAAAATTTTGATTCCATTTACGAAGCAGCCAATAGAAATTGACGCCCGCGAAATTTCAACCGTGTTTTATGAAATTCTAAAGGAACATTTGAAGATCACGAGTGTCAAAATATTAGGTAAAACCGAGCTGGATTCTTCCTTTTGTGTTTGCCGATCGCTTGCAACATATCAAGTTGACAAAGCAAACGGTATGATGAGAGATTATCCAATTTTGACCACCTTTATTGATGTCCATAAGCTATCAATTGCTGGCCCTCCAAGTGTCAGAATCAGAGAATGGGATCATAATAAAGGTTCGCTAGCGTTTGACTTTTGTTTTCCTATAAAACCAAGCAGTTCACTTCCAATAGTTGATTCACTTTTTTATAAAAATTTCAAAAAAGAAAAGGTAATTTGGGCCGAATATCATGGTAATTACATTACATCTGACAGAGCCTGGTATGAACTTATGTCGTACGCTAATAAAAATGGATACAAGGTTACCGGATTGCCGATCGAATATTTTTATAACAATCCAAATTTGGGATTGAGTCAGGACATGTGGAAAGCTGAGGTGTATCTACCTGTAGGCGACAAATGAGGACACTCATTAACATATTTATTGGTTGGTTTTTAATTTCTTCTTTTGGATGCGCCAATCAAGGGGACAAGAAATTCAGAAGAGTACCTGCAAGTGAATCTGGTGTTACGTTTCAAAACAATCTGACGGAAACGAGAGATTTCAACATTTTCAACTATATGTACTTTTACAACGGAGCGGGTGTTGCAGTCGGTGATGTAAACGGAGATGATTTGCTTGATATTTACTTTACTTCTAACCAGGAAGACAATAGGCTTTATTTGAATCAAGGGAACTTAAAGTTCCTCGATATCACTGAAATTGCTGGCGTAAAGGGATCAGGTGGTTGGGCAACGGGCGTTACTATGGCAGATGTTAATAGTGATGGAAGATTAGATATCTATGTAAGTTATATTGGCGACTATTTGATTTTCAAAGGGACGAATCAACTCTTAATTAATGAGGGGGTTAACAAAGATGGAGTTCCGCAATTTATAGATAGGGCTGACGAGTATGGATTAGACTTAGTAGGATTCTCAACACAGGCATCATTTTTTGACTGTGACAATGATGGTGACCTTGATATGTTTATGTTAAACCATTCACTGCATCAGAATGGTACCTATGGAAAAGCCAGCACATTGCGAAATGAAACGCATCCAACAGCAGGAGATAAGCTAATGAAGAATGAGAATGGTCGATTCAAAGATGTTACAAAAGAGTCGGGAATCTATAGCAGCGCACTTGGCTACGGCCTTGGAGTTGTGGTAAGTGACATAAACCTTGACGGTTGGCCGGATATATTTGTTGGAAATGATTTTCATGAGAACGATTATCTGTATATGAATAAGGGTGATGGTACATTTGAAGAGAGGCTTGAGCAGTGTATGAATCATACTAGCAGATACACGATGGGAGTTGATTTTGCAGATTTCAATAATGATGCTTTCCCCGATTTAATCGCAATGGACATGCTTCCGGAAAGTTATCAACGATTAAAAGCATCAGCTGCGGAAGATCCTTATGACACCTACGTGTTTAAGACTGGGTTTGGATACAATGAACAGTACACAAGGAATGTACTTCAAATGAATAACCAAGATGGGACCTTTAGTGAAATAGGACTATTTGCTGGTGTTTCTGCCACCGATTGGAGTTGGTCAACCTTTTTCGCAGATTTTGATCTGGATGGCAACAAAGATATTTTCGTTTCTAATGGAATCTTAAGACGGTCAAACGATTTGGATTACATTAACTTTATTTCAGACGACACTATTCAACGAAATATGCGGGGTAAAGTGAACGAACGTCAACTTAGTTATATCAAAAAAATGCCGCAGGTCAAAATTCAAAAATTCTTATTTGTCAATAACAATGATTCTACCTTTACCAACAAGGCACCCGAATGGGGATTAAGTGATCCCTCTTACTCTAATGGAGCAACGTATGGAGATTTGGATAATGACGGGGATCTTGATTTAATTACCAATAATATCAATGAGGCTGCATTTTTATATGAGAACAGAACAATTAATTCCGAAAGCAAACATGACGCTACCCCTAATTTCATTCAGGTTAAACTCGAAGGCTTGAGATCGAATATGAATGGTATTGGCGCAAAAGTTTTTTTGTATACTGGCGATAAGATTCAAATGCAAGAGAGTATGCCTACCAGAGGGTTTCAAAGTTCTGTTGATACAAGACTTACTTTTGGCACCGCTAACATCGCTATTATAGACTCATTAATAGTTGTTTGGAATGACCAATCATTTCAAAAGTTATTAAGAGTAAACGCCAATCAAAAACTTATTCTAAAGCAGGCCAACGCATCTGGAAAATTTAACTACGGAAGATTTACCTATGACAAAAGACTATTTAAAGGAGATTTGAACTTGCCGAAGCTTAACTATAAGCATAAAGAGAATAGTTATATCGAATTTGATCGCGAAGGTCTGATGCCTTTTATGCTTTCCGCAGAAGGGCCAGCTATGGCAATAGGCGACATAAACCAAGATGGATTGGAGGATATATTCTTGGGAGGAGGTAAATGGCAACCTGGTCAGATTTTTGTTCAGTCGGGAAATGGTCACTTTACTGAAATGGAACAGCCTTTAATCACTGCAGACAGTACATACGAAGACGTGGATGCTGCACTGTTTGATGCAGATATGGATCATGACCTAGATTTGTTTGTAGTAAGTGGGGGCAACGAATTTTCAGGAAAGTCGAAATACTTGAAATCACGGCTCTACCTTAATGATGGTAAAGGGCAGTTCGTTCAATATGGTAACCTTCCTGAGCTTTTTTTAACGGGGTCTTGTGTTGATGTGAGTGACTTTGACAAGGATGGTGACCCAGATATCTTTTTAGGAGCGCGGGCAATACCATGGAGATATGGTGTTCCACCGGACAGTTATATCTTATTGAACGATGGTCGGGGAGATTTCTCACTTGCAGCCAGTGTTATGGCTCCAGAACTTCAAAAATTTGGATTTGTAAAGGATGCGAGCTGGGTTGATATTGATAAGGATGGTGATGATGACCTATTAATTGCAGCTGAATGGAAGCCTATTTCAATTTTTATAAATGAGGGAGGAAAACTTAGACTTCAAAAGATTGAAGGCCTTGAGAAATCATCCGGCTTGTGGAATACAATTGCTACTGCTGATTTTGACAACGATGGGGATTTAGATATAGTGGCTGGAAATCTTGGGTTAAACAGTAAGTTAAAAGCCGATTTAAGTAACCCTATAAAAATGTATGTAAACGACTTTGATAACAATGGCAGTGCAGAACAGATTCTAACTTATATTGTGGCTGGAGTGGAATACCCAATTAATACGAGGGACGAGTTGACCAAACAAATGCCGTCTCTAAAAAAGAAGTACCTTTCCTATAAGAATTTTTCGGGGGCGAAATTCAATGATTTTTTTTCTGCTGAGACAATACAAAAGTCACTAATCTATAATGCAACATTGCTTGAAACAGTATATATTGAAAATCAAGGCTCGTTTCGTTTTGAAATTAAACCACTGCCAAAGCAAATCCAACTTTCAACTGTCAACGCATTTTTGATTGAAGATTTTAATATGGATGGAAATCTTGATTTATTGATTGGAGGAAATTTCTTTCGATCGAACATTCAAATGGGTAGATATGATGCATCGTATGGAAGTGTTTTGTTAGGCAATGGTAAGGGTGGATTTAAAGCACTTTCGCCTGTTGAATCAGGGATTTCAATTACCGGTGAAACGCGTTCTTTGAAACGAATCAGTATCAACAACAAAATTTGTTACATGGCAGTACGAAATAATGATTCCGTCAAATTTTTCACAAAATCCAAATAGTTTATGACTAGATTATTAGTTTTTTTTCTCTGCACGTTTAGCTTTAATATCTGTGCGCAACAAACGGAAGTTTGGCTCATCGAAGCCAAAGCAATTGACCCCAACAATTACTATGGTGTTACCGTAGCCAATGGAATGGTGGGCCTGGTATCATCGCCTGAGCCCATGAAAGTAAAAGATGTGGTATTGAATGGTGTGTACGATTATTATCAACGCGGCCGAGTATCTAATATTCTCAAAACATTCAATCACGCTAATATGAATTTGGATGTGGACGGGCGGAGAATTGGCATTAAAGATATTTCAAACTATCGCCAGTCGTTGGATATGAAGAGGGCAATACTGGTTACCACATTTGATGTTGGCGACAAGCTTTCGGTTAAGCACTCGATGATGTCACTCCAACATTTGCCTTATACTGCCATTGTCTATTGTGGAAATAAAGGCAAAGAAAAATGTGAACGTCACCCCGATGAGTGTGATTGAAGCACCCAATCATTTGATAGATGTTCGTAACACTTATAGTGAAATTGATCGCCCTCACGTAAAGCTTCCATTGCTTTCTTCCGTTGGTAAAAGTCCTTCGGGAAAACATATTCTGGCGGCAAGCAATAGCATCATCTTTTCTGAACCTCATGGACAAGAGCCCACGTTGGTACATGAAGATTGGGATTATAACATGCATTTGGCCAAATTTAATAAAACCTTGAAGGCAGGGGAGACCTATTCTTTTAGCGTAGTTTCTTCGGCTACATCAACAGCGCATTATCAAGACCCATTGAACGAAGCCGAACGCTTAACCATTTTTGCGCGCTTGGAGGGAACAGAACGATTATTGAACCGGCACGTAGCCGAATGGGAAAAACTCTGGAAGAGTGATATTGTGATCGAGGGGGATGTACAAACTCAAAAAGATGTTCGCTTTGCACTTTATCATTTATATTCATTTGTAAGAGAGGGAACTGGTTATAGTCTTTCACCGATGGGTCTTTCAGGTCTTGGCTATAATGGTCACGTATTTTGGGATACAGAATTATGGATGTATCCACCTTTGTTACTGCTTCATCCTGAAATTGCCAAGTCTGTTTTAGAGTATCGTTTCAATCGATTGGGGGCTGCTAAGCAAAATGCATTTTCGCATGGATATAAGGGCGCGATGTTTCCTTGGGAATCATCAGCCGAAGGATCGGAGGATACTCCTGTGTGGGCACTCACAGGTCCGTTTCAACATCACATCACGGGTTGTGTAGGATGGGCATTTTGGAAATATTATCAAGTAACAAAAGATAGGCAATGGTTGCGCGATCGCGGGTATCCTATGCTAAAACAAGTGGCCGATTTTTGGGCGAGTAGAGTGGAGCGAAAAGGCCCTGGGAAATATGAAATCAATAATGTGATCGGTGCAAACGAGTGGCAAGAAAATATTGATAACAACGCCTTCACCAATGGAATTGCGATTACCGCCTTGCGCTATGCTACTCAGGCTGCGAAAGAAATGGGAGTTGTACCTGACCCTGATTGGGAATTGGTTGCCCAGAATATTCCGATCTTAAAATTCCCTGACGGAACGACCAAAGAAAATGCAACGTATGATGGTGTGATGATCAAGCAAGGTGATGTAAACTTGCTCGCTTTTCCATTGGATTTTATTACCGACAAAAGTCAGATCGAAAAAGATCTTAAATATTACGAGCCACGCTATTCTCCCGAAGGTCCTGCGATGGGACACTCTGCGCTTTCAGCCATCTATTCGCGTATGGGTAATCTTGAGAAGGCAACTGAGTTATTTGCTAAGTCCTATAAGCCAAATGAAGTACCACCTTTTGGAGTACTCGCAGAAACAGCAGGTGGCACCAATCCATATTTCGCAACGGGTGCAGGTGGATTTTTGCAAGCCGTGATGAACGGGTTTGGCGGATTAACTATTTCTGATGCTGGAATTACTCAGATTAAAACCAGATTACCAAAAGGCTGGAAGTCATTGGAGATAAGAGGAGTGGGAGTTGATAAGAAGGCATTTACCGTTAAATAGAATTGTTGTACCTTTAATTAATTAAAATTTAAGCGTGATGTCCAAGACCTTCGAAAGCGAGTTTTTTGATAATTTAGGATTACTCACCAAAGAGCAGCAGTATAAGGCATTGGCTTATCTTAAATCACTCTCGAAGAAAATTCAAAACGTGCAAGAACTTTTAAAATTTGCTGGTAGCATAGACTTAACATCCATTCGTAAAATCAGCGAGGCTATAAGCACCGACTGTGAGAAAATAGATGGAAATGAATGGTAAGGGTTACCTTTTGTATACCAATATTGTCATTGGTCTTTTTGTAAGCGATCCAATCATTCTACAAAAAATTAAATTAAGCTCAGGCGTTATCGCGATTCCCCTTATTGTAATCGGAGAATTATTTTATGGAGCTGAGAAATCAACAAAGAAGGAACAAAACAATTATTCAAGTTAATATGCGTTCAATTTTGGTTTTATTGATCTTCATTTCATTTCTTTGCTCTTGTAAGCAGCCGTCTACCGAATACAAACCAAAAGCTCAAAATCCTGAGTACTTGCATCGCACGCTTAAGCAGATTACTGATGTTATTGTGCATGATATCTTTTCTCCCCCGGTTGCTGCCCGCATTTATGCTTACTCAAGCATTGCTGCTTATGAGACAGCTATTA
>Ga0163153_10002094_pt1 | contig 29962 bp, 29 predicted proteins | sample OliLakLV19MP6IB1_FD_148629 | JGI IMG/M metagenome (GOLD analysis project Ga0163153, IMG submission 148629) | Freshwater microbial mat bacterial communities from Lake Vanda, McMurdo Dry Valleys, Antarctica - Oligotrophic Lake LV.19.MP6.IB-1 | ecosystem: Environmental > Aquatic > Freshwater >...
CATCTCGCCACGCGCTTCGACCGCGTCGAGGAGTTCGTCGACGAGCACCTCGACGCGGCCGCGCAGGCGCTCGACGACGCGCGGCGTGAACGCCTTGACGACGAGCTTGCGCAACCGGGTGTGATCGGGCGCATCGAGCATGAGGAGGTTGCGGAGGATCGCCTCGGCGAAATCGGGCCGCAGCGAGCCGAAGGGATTGAGTTTGCGAAAGACGTTCGCCTGGAGACGGTTCACCGAGAAGCGCGCATCGGAGAGCACGGCGACGACGTCGCGATGACGGGTCAGAACGTAGCCCCGCAGCGCAGGCGAAAAGTATACGGGGTGCGTCTCGCGCAGCCGTCGGTACGCCGGATAGGGGTCACGGCGAAACTCGGGCAGGAAGGGATTGAACTTACCGATCAGCGGCGCCGCAAGGCGCACCGGCCACTCCATGCGAATGAGCTTCTGAAGCAGTCTCAGCATGGACTCGCCATAGTCCGCATTGCGCGACGCGTCCACTCGCCGCCGACCGAGCCAGCCGCAGACGATCGATGCTCCTCCGCGACCTGGTGACGCCGACGGCGCAAGGGTATAGGCAAGGCATGCCCGAGTTCGCTGCGCTCGATCTGATCGAGCATTGGCCCGTGGATCATGTTGCCGTCGCCATGATCGGAGCCGACGGAACGCGCGCGCGCGCCGGCAACCTGGAGCACGTGTTCCGTCTCGCCTCGATCTCGAAGATGATGGCGGCGTATGCGGTGCTGATTGCCGTCGAGGAGGGATCCGTCGCTCTGGACGACCCCGCCGGGCCGCCAGGGTCGACGCTGCGCCATCTTCTAAGTCATGCCGGTGGGTATGGTTTTGCCGCAAACGACGCGATTCTCGCGGCGCCGGGTAAACAACGCATCTATTCCAACCAAGGGTTCGACGTCCTCACGACCCACGTCGCGAAGGCGACCGGCATCGCCTTCGCGGATTATCTCCAAGAGGCGGTATTCGCACCGTTGGGCATGAGCCATGCGAGCTTGCGCGGCTCGGCTGCGGCGGAGGTGCATGCGCGTCTCGACGACGTCGAGCGGTTTGCCGCCGAGTTACTGCGGCCGACGTTGATTGCCGCGGCGACACAGCGCGATATGATCTCGGTGCACTTCCCCGAACTTGCAGGCGTGCTCCCTGGGTTCGGCCGCTTCCGGCCGCTGCCGTGGGGGCTGGGGGTCGAAATCAAGGGGGAGAAAACGCCGCACTGGAGCGGCAGCCAGACCTCGGCGCGTACGTTCGGGCACTTCGGTGGCAGTGGGACATTCCTGTGGGTCGATCCGGAGATCGACCTGGCGCTCGTCGCGCTCTCCGACCGCGACTTCGGCGACTGGGCGCGGGCAAGTTGGCCCGAACTCAGCAACGCCGCGGTGACTGCATTCGGGGCTCACTGACGAAGTGATCGTTGCGTCACAAACGACGCCGGCGCCCGGAGCCGCTTGCGACCGCGTCGGCGGACGCCATCGACCCGGCGGCTCCCGCCGGGCTGCCCGCGCCGGCGATCTCGACCACAGCACTCGCTGCTCTGATGTTCGGCCTGGGTGGCTACCGGATGATGCGTCTCAGCCGCCGCGGCTGAGACGCACTCGAACTCGATCCGCAACGCCGATTCACTGCGGCGCCGGTTGCTCCTTAACCTGCGCGCCGATGTGCCACCCCGCGCGCAGGGTCTTTGCTCCCTCCCAGAACACCACCAATGCGAGGGTGACCAATACGGCCACGACGGCAGCGATGAACCAGTCCGGTGATGACGCACCGGTCGCCGCGTCGACCCGGGTCAGCGCGCCGTACAACTGATAAATGAACGCCGCGATCGTCGTCACGATCATGATGCACGCGGGCACCAGCGTGTAGACGACCGGACGGCCGCGACGCAGCAACCAGCACGAGCCGACGAGCAGCGCGAGCGCCGCAATCAGCTGGTTCGAAGTGCCGAACGCCGGCCAGATCCGTGTCCATTGTCCGGTCAGCGCGAGGGCGGCGGCGAGAGTGACCACCAGCAGAGTCGCAGCATACATATTGCGGATGCCGAACATCTCCTCGGCGAGATAGCGCCCGATCCGCGTCGCCGAATCGAGCGTCGTCAGGATGAACGCGTTCAGCGCCATCACCGCAAACACGGTTCCGTAGTCGCCGAGCAATGGCAGCGACATCTCTCCGTACCCGGCGCTGAACGCGGCGATCGGTCCGCCGCTCGCGAGGATCGTCTTGACCTCCTCCGGCGACAGCGCGGCGCCGACGCAAATGATCACCAGCACGGCCACGAGGCCTTCGGTCAACATCCCGCCGTAGCCGATGCGGCAGGCGTGGCCTTCGGTATCGAGCTGCTTGCACGTCGTGCCCGACGACACCAGCGAGTGGAAACCCGAAATAGCCCCGCACGCAATGGTGACGAACAGCATCGGCCACAGCGGTCCTGCGGCGCCGAAGTCGTCGGGCAGAAACGCGTGCGCCGCTTCGGCCTGCATCATCGGCGCACTGATGAATACCGAGGCGACGCCGATGGCGATCGCCGCAAACAACAGGAAGCTCGCCAGATAGTCGCGCGGCTGCAGTAGCGTCTGGACCGGTGTCACCGAGGCGACGAAGCAATACGCGAACAGAATCAGAATCCACTGCGACTCGGCCGTCATCCCGAAGGCCTCGGGCAATGCCACCGGGTACGTCGAACCGAGCACGAGAAAGAGCACCAACAAGCCGATGCCGAGTAACGTCACCAGGGTGTTGTTCATCGTCGTGCGGTACAGCAGCCAACCGATCAGCACCGCTACAGGGATCAGCCCGAACGACGGCACCACCGTGTCCGGCGCTTGAATGAAGGTCCGCGCGGCGAAGATCGCGAACACAGCGAGCACGAGAATCAGCGCGAGGAAGATGAACCAGGTAAACAGCAGGCGCGCGCGTGGCGAGATCTCCGGCTGCGCAATCTCCGAGACCGACTGTCCGTCGGAGCGGACGCTGACGATCAGGCTGGTGAAATCGGCGACCGCGCCCATGAGCACGCTGCCGACGAGCACCCAGGCCAGCGACGGCAGCCAACCCCAGTAGGCGACCGCGAGCGCGGGTCCGATGATCGGCCCCGCGCCGCAGATCGAGGAGAAGTGGTGGCCGAAGAGGACGAGCCAGTTCTTCGCGGGGACGAAGTCGACCCCGTCGTTCCTCTCCCTGGCCGGCGTCGTGCGTGCCGGGTCGATACCGATCACCGCAGCCACCCGTCGCCCGTACCACCTGTACCCGAGGGTGAACCAGACCAATGCGAAGACGAGAAGTACAACCGAGCTCATCGCGCCCTCATAGCCCGACATCCGGTGCCGACGCCAAGCGCCCGCCAGCTTCCGTTCGCTGCCTGCCTGACGGTCCGCCGAATAAGTCCCCTGGCCTTCGAGACGGCGCTACGCGCCTCCTCAGGCCGAACGGAAAACCGAGCGATTCCGTTCGCGCTGAGGAGCCCCGGAGGGGCGTCTCGAAGCGCCATGCTAACGCCGAGACCGTCGTCAGGCGAGGGCTTCGAGGTGGATGGGCAAACCATCGCGGGGTTTCGAGATCGGTGCTTGCTGCAGAGGCATTTCGTAGCCGGGCGCGACGCTCCAGCGGTAGCGCAGCAACAGCTTGTGCATGATGAGCCGAACCTGGGTCTCGGCGAACTTCTTGCCGAGACACATGTGCGGACCGCCGCCGAACGGTATCCAGGAGTGGGTGTGGCGCTCGTCCTCGCGGCGCGCCGGCGAGAAGCGTTCCGGGTCGAAGCGGAACGGATCCTCCCACCACTCTTCCATGTGGTGGGTGAAGATCGGCGACACCACCACCATCGTGTTTGCGGGAAAGCGGTAACCGCCGAACTCGAAAGCAGCCGTCGAGGTGCGCGGAATCACCGGTAGCGGCGGGTAGCGCCGCAGGGATTCGCGCATCACCAGGGTGAGGCTGGTGAGCCGGTCGATGTCGTCGTAAGCAGGCTCGTCCGTGCCCAACGCCTCGCTTTCTGCACGTACCCGATCCTGCCATTCGGGGTGGCGCGCGAGCTCGTACATCATCGACGTCAGCGTGCTCGTCGTCGTGTCGTGGGCTGCCATCATCAAGAACACCATGTGGTCGAAGATGTCCTGATCGGCGAAACCACGGCCGCTTTCGTCCTCGGCTCGGCACAGGCGCGCGAACATGTCGGAGCCGGCGCTCGCCTTCTTCTCCGGCATCATCTTGCCGAGCATCCCGAGCATGAAGCCGCGCCCCTGCAGGCCACGGTGAAACTCGAAGCCGGGGATACGCAGGCGAATCCGCGACATCGACGCGGCCACCATGTCCTCGAAGGCGCCGTTCATGCGCTCGTTCTGCGGACCGACCTCGGCGCCGAGAAAGATCGCGGTCGCCATGTCGAGCGTCAGTTGCTTGATCGCATGGAACGCCAAGAACGAACCGTTGGCCTCGTGCCACTTGTCGATGCCGGCACCGATCATCGGGTTCATGCGCTCGGCATACTCGCGCAGGGCCGGCCGCTTGAACGCCTCGTACATGATGCGCCGATGGCGCTTGTGCTCCTCGCCGTCGCGCAAGAGCAGGCCGTTGGGGAAGATCGAGCCCATGATCTGTGTCCACGGCCTGCGCGCGGAGAAGATGCGCTCGCGGTCCATCAAGACGAAGTTGTTGGCGTCCGGACCGAGAAGGTAGGCGAAACGGATCGGGCCGCTGAACTGGCGGACGATCGGCCCGTTTTCGCGGAACATGCGGCGTTGGCCCGACAGCATATCGATCCGGCCGCCACCGTCGGTGAAGAGAAGGCGAAGAGTCTCGCGCACCCGCAAACGCGGGATCGAACTGAAATCCTTCGCGGCGGCAGCCGCATGCCCGATCTGTGACACAGCAATACTCCTAACAGCCTGTTGAACTTATCAAGCTTCCGTCGCCCTCGCGGACACGGGGGCCCAGAATCCCACACCAATCGTGGATTCCCGCTCCCGCGAGAATGATGGAATGTTGGGCGCGCATGTCTTTTCGACGGTCTCCTAAGCGGAAGCCGCTTCGCGCGCCTTGCGCGCATCGATGAACGACTTCACGCACAGCACGACGAAGACGATGCACAGCACGGCCATGATCGCCTGTGTGCCGACGGCTGCAGGTCGCTCGAGTTCGCCGCCGGTCAACAACGCGGGAATCTTCGTCAGGCTGCGCGCCGTGCCGAGAAGGCCGAGCACGCCAAACGCCGCGGCCGCGTGCATCCCGTGCTGCAGGTGCCGGGTGGCGACCGCGCCGCTGATGGCGAAAGCGACACCGAAGATCGCCGGAATCAATGCCGTGGGCGATTGCGCGCCGGTGGCGAAGTAACCGCCGACGCCGAGCACGACGAAGATCGCTGCGAAGATGAATGTGATGCGGGGCATGTCCATAAGGCGACACCATATAGAGCGGGTCGCCGGATGCAACGGACCACCATGGCGGCAATTCGGTTGTAGGTATGCTAGCCGGGGAAGATGATTCGCGTCTGCTTCGTGTGCCTGGGAAATATCTGCCGCTCGCCGACCGCAGCGGGCATCTTCGCGCATCTGGTCAGCGAGGCCGGCCTCGATCACGCCGTCGCGGTCGATAGCGCCGGGACCGCTGCGTATCACGTTGGCGAGCGCCCCGATGCGCGGGCGCAGGCGACGGCGCGCTCGCGTGGCATCACGTTGCCCGGGTGCGGCGAGCACTTCACCGCGCCCGATCTCGACCGTTTCGACTATGTCGTCGCCATGGACAGGAGCAATCGCACCGATCTGTTGCGCCTGGCGCGCAGCGACGAGCAGCGCACCCGCATCCATCTTCTGCGCACCTTCGACCCTGCGGCGCCGCCCGAAGCGGAAGTCCCCGACCCCTACTACGGCGGCGCCGCCGGCTTCGACGCCGTCTTCAACATCTGCACCGCCGCCTGCCGCGGCTTGTTGCAACACATCCGGGTCGAGCACGGGGTGTGAACGAAGCCCTCGCACGCGCGCTCGCGTCTGCTCTCGGGACTGCGGTCGTCGGACTCCGTCCAGTTGCGGGCGGCGACATCAACGACGCGTTCGCCGCGACGCTCGCGGACGGCCGGAGGGTCTTCGTCAAGACGAGAGCTGACGCGGAGGCCGGCATGTACGCGAGCGAGCGCCGCGGTCTCGCCTGGCTCGCCGACGCGCAGGCACTGCGCATCCCCGAATGCGTGGCGGTCGCAGACGGTGACGTGCCGCTTCGCTTTCTCGCGCTCGAGTGGATCGAGCCGGCGCGGCGGGGCGCTGATTTCGACGAGCGACTCGGCCGCGGCCTGGCCGCGCTCCACCGCGCCGGTGCACCCGGATTCGGCCTCGATCACGACAACTTCATCGGCTCGTTGCCGCAGCGCAACCGGGCTGCCCCGACCTGGTCCGCGTTCTATGCGGAACAGCGCCTGCGCGCGCAGTTCGATCGGGCCGCGGCACGAGGACTGGTAACAAAGGACGTACAGGCTCAAATGGATCGCTTGCTGGCGCGCCTCGACGATCTCGTCGGCCCGGAGGAGCCGCCGGCACGCCTACACGGCGACCTCTGGAGCGGCAACGTCCACAGCGACGAAGCCGGCCATCCGTGTTTGATCGACCCTGCCGTGTACGGCGGCCACCGCGAAGTCGACCTGGGGATGCTACAGCTTTTCGGCGCGCCGAGCGCGCGCTTCTTCGCCGCCTACGAAGAGGTCTTTCCGCTGGCAGCGGGTTGGCGCGAGCGGGTGCCGCTGTACCAGCTCTATCCGTTACTGGTCCACGTCAATCTCTTCGGTGGCTCCTACGTCGGGCAAATGCGCAACGCACTCGCTCGGGCCTTGGGTTGACGCCCGCTACTTCGCCGGGTCGAGGAACTCGTGGAAGCCCGACGGATGGTGCGGTCCGATGACGAGGTTCTCCATGACCCCGTAGCCGACGCTCGGCCCATCCTTCGCCCGCATCACCTGTTGCACATGGAGGTTGTCGAACGCCATCTCGTCGACATCGGCGGTCTTCCACGACTCGCCGACCATGGCGAGTTCGCCCTGCCAGCGGCCGTGCCCCCAAGTGGGATGCATGTAGCCGAGGCCTTTCATGCGGAAGCAGAGCAGCGGTTCGATCTCGATCGTGCTGCGCTCGCCATTGCGCGCCATCATCGAGAGCGTCGCCCCCGCGGGACGGCGAGTTCCCGGCCGCCAGCGGATCGCGTGCGCCATGTCCCGCATCTCACGCAGATTCGGGTCCTCGACGCCCGGGATCGCCGCAGATGTCGGATAGGCGGGAACGATCATCGCCTCCTGGTGCCAAGGCGTTCCGTCGGCGTGTTCGAAGCTGATGAAATGAGTGCAACGGTCTTCCCACTGCAGCGGTACCCAGGTGAAGAAGATCTGCGGCAGCTCGGTTGCCGGGGCGCCGCCGGCCTCGGGCTCGCCCAGGGGTCGCACGCCCCAGGAGCGGTCCTTGGTCGCGTAGACGCGCTCGGGATCGATCGCGACGTCTTTGCCGTCGTAGCGCACCCTGCCGAGCCAGCGGCCGAACTGGGCGAAGCGGGTGGCATCCATGATGACGCGGCCGTTTTGCCGCATCGTCTGCCGCCCCTCCTGGATGTTCGCCGAGCGCGGCTCGAACGTCAGGTCGCACGCGACCCCGGTCTGGTTGTCGTCGAGCACGACCCGCAACGAATGCATCGGCTCGATGATTTCGATGCGGAACGGGCCGACGGTGGTTTCCGAGGGATCGCGCGGCGCCCGGCGCGAGGCGCGAAAGCAATGCTGCTCGCCATCGCGCACGATCGAAAACGCGCAGTCCATCACGCCGCGCGCAGGGTACAGGCCGAGTGCGATGCCGAAGTAGAACTCGCCGTCGGTCGAAAAGCCGTTGAACCAGTAGCGGTCGTAGACGTTGCGGTCGGTGGTCGCCGGATGCGCCAACGGCTCGGGCGTGGGATGGATCGGGTAGTCGTCGAAGCGGGAGAGCATCGCGGTCCTCCTCGTCACCTCACTCTACGGAGACGGTCGCGTCCTCGATGATGATGTCGTAGCGGTAGCCGGCGCCGAAGTCGCGATCGACGACGAGCACTCCGCTGGCGACGACCGTGTCCCCGAGCTTGGCAACCGCCGCTGTCGTCACGGTCAGATCCGTCGTCTCGCTGCTGCCGTCTTGGATGTGAATCCAGTTCTTTCCCATGACGGCAGCCGTGAACTTGACGACACGGCCGCGAACGGTGACGGATTTGCCTGCCAGTTCACCCTTGTTTGCATAGAGTTCGGCGACCGTGTGCCCGCCTTCCGGCGCCTCGATACCGACGAGATCGCCGATGCTCTTCGTCGACGACCCGTTGACGCGGTGGGCGGCCAAGGGCGTGGGCAGCGCAGCCGGCGCAGCCGATTCGGCGCCGGGCGCCTGCAGCGAGCCGACGAAATAGATCTCGTCGAAGGTCCGGTCGAGCGTCTTGCTGGCGAAGTTTTTCATGAGCATGCCGCCCGGTCCCGTCGTCACCGTAGCGCCGACGGCGATCTGCGCCCGTGGCGCCGCAGCCCAGATCTTCTTCCCGCCGACGTCGATCTCGACATAGGTGTACGGGCCGGCGTCCATCGCCTGCACCACCTTGCCGGTGACGACCGCCACGGTCGGAGGCGCATCGGGCGGGGACTCCGCCGCAACGCCACTGGCGCAAAGAGCGAGCACCGCGACAGTAACCGCTAGCGAAAGCGAAGTGTGCATGACAGGTCCTCCGAAATGGATCGTTCGCCATGGCGCTATCAGACGAAGCGACCAAACGCGACTGGCCGCCGCGGGCCGGCTGTCGATCGGACGCTGGCGGTGGTAACGTTGCAGCCATGCATGAGGAGAGACGAATGCCTGAAGCCAATGCGGATTCCGTGCGCGAGTTGGACGTCGTCGTTTGGGGAGCGACCGGGTTCACCGGCCGCCTGGTCGCTGAGTACCTACTGCGAACCTACGGCATCGGCGGCCGATTGCGTTGGGCGCTGGGCGGCCGCAACGAGGCGAAGCTCACCACCCTGCGACGCGAGATCTGCACCGCGGCGGGCGGCGATGAAGGCGCACTGCCGCTCGTCGTCGGCGATGCGGCCGACCCGGCGTCGATGGTCGAGTTGGCGCAACGCACTCGAGTCGTTTGCACGACGGTCGGCCCCTACGCGAAGTACGGCACACCGCTCGTCGCCGCCTGTGCGCGCACCGGGACGGACTACTGCGATCTCACCGGCGAGGTGCAGTGGATGCGGCGCATCATCGACACGCACCATGAGGAGGCGCGGGCCAGCGGCGCGCGCATCGTTCATACGTGCGGCTTCGACTGTATTCCCGCCGACATTGGCGTGCATTTCGTCCAGCAACAGATGCGCGCACGCCACGGTGCCGTCAGCGCGCGCGTGAAGTACCGGGTGAAGGGCTTTCGCGGTGGCGCATCCGGCGGAACGATCGCGAGCATGATGAACATGCTCGACGAGGCGAGCCAGGACTCCAGCGTGCTGCGGGTCATCAACGACCCGTACGGCCTCAACCCCGAAGGGCAGCGTTCAGGCAGCGATGTCGGCGACCGTACTGCGCCCGCCTACGATGCCGATTTCGAGCAGTGGACGGGTCCCTTCGTGATGGCCGCCGTCGATACCCGTGTCGTCCGCCGTACCAACGCACTGCTCGGCTACCCGTATGGACGCGACTTCCGTTACGACGAGGCCATGCTGATGGGGGCAGGTCCGGTCGGCCTGGCCAAAGCGGTCGGACTGACGGCAACGCTCGGCGCGAGCATGGCGGCGCTGCAGTTCGGCGGGCTGCGCCGACTCGCCGCCCGCCGCCTGCCCGAGCCGGGCGAGGGCCCCTCGCGCGAGCAACAGGAGAAGGGCTACTTCGACGTGCGCCTGTTCGCCCAACACCCGAGCGATCCGGCCAAGAGCCTGCGCGCGCGAGTCACCGGCGATCGCGATCCGGGCTACGGGTCTACGTCGAAGATGCTCGGCGAGAGCGCGGTATGCCTAGCACTCGACGGCGTGGAGGCCCCTGGCGGCTGCTCGACCCCGGCGGCCGCCATGGGCGATGCCCTGCTCGCACGCCTCCAACAAAACGCCGGACTGACCTTCGAAATATTGGATTGAAAACCGCGGACGCGTCGGACCGGTCCGACGCGTCCGATTCTTCTACCCAGCGCAGACCCACTGTAGACCGCGCTTCAAGATCTCCTGCACCGCCGGTTCGCGCATCGACGCCGAGCGATGCCCCGGGCAGGCGTAACAGACGCGGCCGCTGCCGACCGTACGCGTCCAGACCATCGGCGCCGCTTCGCCCTTGTGGGTCGTCTCGAAGTGGATATGAAGGTCCGGCTGGAGTTCGTGCAGGTAGAGTTCGTCGGTGATGGTGAATGCCGGGATGCCGGCAAAGATCGGGTCGTCGGGCGCACTCGGCCGGATCTCGATCGGCTCCACCGGGCCGTGGCCGATGAAACGCCCGCCGACGATCTCGAAATAGGCAGGGGTGCGCTTGTACGACGCAGTCGCGGAGTGCACCGCGAGCACACCGCCGCCGGCGATGACGAACTCGCGGAATGCGGTCAGCTCGGCGGCGCTGAGCGCGTCGTCGCGGTGGTGGTAGTACAGCACGAGGGCATCGTAGTCGGACAGCGGCCGCAGCGCGGCCTCGGCTAGCGAGGTCACCTCGTCGAAGGCGAAGTCGGGCAGCTCCGCCAGCGTCTGCTTCAGCCACTGCCGTCCGCGATAAGGTGGGTGAACCAGACCTGCCAGCACCAACAGGACCTTCTTCATGCTCATGCAACTCCGTTCGCCCGGACCCGTACATCGAAAGCCATCACTGTTGATCGCCCGTTGAAAAACCCCAGCACGTGCTTCGACAAGCTCAGCACGATCGGAAGCGGTTGCGGATTCCGAAGCAAACTCCCGTTCGCCCTGAGCCTGTCGAAGGGCCTGCCCTGAGCCTGTATATGACATCACTGTTGTTAAGGCACATCCGGAGATGCCGCAAGCCGGCTCCGATTGACGCCCCGGCGCGTGCGATCTACGCAGGCGCTCCATGATTCGCACGATGATTCGCACGATCGAGTGGAAGGACGGCGCGGTGGTCATGCTCGACCAACGCTTGCTGCCAACGGCCGAGGAGTACCGCGTCTACCGCGACTACCGCGGGGTCGCGCGGGCGATCAAAGACATGGTCATCCGCGGCGCACCGGCGATCGGGGTCGCCGCGGCCCTCGGGATCGCGCTCGGCATGCAGAAGTCGCGCGGTGACTCGGGGAAGGCCTTCGCTCGCATCTGCGCGACGATGGCGGCGACCAGGCCGACGGCGGTGAACCTCTTCTGGGCGATCGATCGCATGGGTCGGGCATTCGCCCAACTCGAGCATCTCCCGGTTGCCGAGATGCGCCGCGGCCTGCTCGAAGAGGCGCTGGCGATCCGCACCGAGGATATCGCCGCCAACCGCGAACTCGGCCGCTTCGGCGAAGCGCTCATCCCCCAAGGTGCGTGCGTGATGACCCACTGCAATGCCGGGGCCCTGGCGACGGCCGGCTACGGTACCGCGCTCGGTGTCATCCGCGCCGCCCACGAGGCCGGCAAGGACATCACCGTCATCGCCAACGAGACGCGTCCGTTCCTGCAAGGCGCGCGCCTGACGGCATGGGAGCTGAAGCAAGAGCGGATTCCGACGACGCTGATCACCGACAGCATGGCGGGACACTTCATGCAGGCGGGCAAAGTCTCGTGCATCGTCGTCGGCGCCGATCGCATCGCCGCCAACGGCGACGTCGCCAACAAGATCGGCACCTACACGCTCGCCGTCCTGGCAAAGCGTCACAAGATCCCGTTCTTCGTCGCCGCCCCGGTATCGACCGTCGATCTCGCTTGCCCGCGCGGTGACGAGATTCCGATCGAAAGCCGATCGCCGTTGGAGGTGACGCACATCGGCGGCCGGCAGATGGCGCCGCGGGGAATCACCATCGCCAACCCCGCGTTCGACGTCACCCCGCACGACCTGATCGCCGCGATCATCACCGATCGCGGCATCGCCCGCGCGCCGTACACACGGAGCCTGCAAGGCTTGGCCGCGCAAAAGGCGGTCTAAATCTCTGCTCGTCAGCGATTTCGAACCTGTCAGGAGCGGGAGGTTCGATTCTCGATCTCGGCGACGAGTGCGACGTGCTCGGGACAGGGGAGACGACAATCGACAGGGGCTGCGGGCGGACACGACTCGCGTAGGTGTTCGATCCGCGCGAGCGATTGCGTGACCGCCTGCGCGTCGATACTGCCCGCGGCCAACGCCGCGGCGAGCGCGTCGCGAACCACGAGCGCACTGTCCAGGCTCTGGCAGCTCATCACGAGGTCGCAGCCGGCTGCGACCGCACGCACCGCCGCCTCGCCGGCAGGGTAGTGGTCCACGATCGCCTTCATGTCCATGTCGTCGGTAGCGATCACCCCGGCGAAGCCGAGTTCGTCACGCAACAAGCCGCGCACGATTCGGGGGGAAAGCGTCGCCGGCACGTCCGGATCGAGGGCGGTGTGGAGCACGTGGGCCGTCAGCAGCATCGGTATCCCTGCGGCGATGGCCGCACGGAATGGCGGTCGTTCGACTGCTTCCCACTCGGCCCGCGTTCGCCGCACGACGGGGAGGAAGAAGTGCGAATCCTCGTTGGTGTTGCCATGCCCGGGGAAATGCTTGCCGCACGACAATACGCCGCCGTCTCGCAAGCCGCGATGCAAGGCGATGGCCATCGCCGTGACATGCTCGGGCGTCGCCCCGAAGCCACGGTCGCCGATCACGTCGTTCACGGGGTTGTCGCAAACGTCGAGCACCGGCGCGAAGTCGAGGTCGATGCCGACACTACGCAGTTCGCGCGCGAGCAAGCGCCCGACCCGGTAGGCAATTTCCGGATCGCCCGTGGCCCCGATGCGCGCAGCCGGCGGCAGCCGCGTGAACGGCTCGCGCAGCCGCGCCACCCGTCCGCCTTCCTGGTCGACGGCGACGAACGGCCGCGACGGCAGTGCATGCAACTCGCGCGTCAGCGCCCGCAATTGCTCGGGGCTGTCGACGTTGCGGCGAAAGAGGATGACGCAAGCCGGGCCGATGTCGCGCAAGCGAGCATCGGTTGCCGCATCCAACTCCAGCCCGGGCAGGCCCACCGCGAGGAGGCCGCCGACCGAAGTTTCCGGCGCGCGCGCTGCCGTCACCGCCTCGCCGTCACAAGGCGACGAACACGTCGTCGCCTTCGACCTTGACCTGGTAGCGGGCGACCGAGCAGTCGGGATCTTCGGGCGACTGACCGGTCGTCACGTCGTAGGTCCAGTCGTGCCAGGGGCAGGTGACGACGCACCCGTCGAGCGCGCCCTCGCCGAGCGGCCCGCCCTGATGCTTACAAGTGTTGTCGATCGCGAAGAATGTGCCCTCCACGTTGAAGACGGCAACCTCGGTGCCGTCGACCTCGAAGGTCATGCCTTCGCCCTCGGGAATGTCCGCTTTCGCCGCGACGCGCACGAAATCTGCCATGAAGCCCTCCTCCTTCCGCACTGGAAATGCGGGCTATAAAGCACAGCGCGACGCGGGCTAGAAGAGCGCCATCTGCCCCTTGCGCGGAACGATTGCATCGAAGCTCTTGTCGAGCATGTGCAAGACGGCATCGGCGACCGGTGCAATCTGGTGGTCGATGTAGTGCTCGTAGTTCGGCGGCGCGGTCAGCGCCTCGACCGGCTCGGGGCCGTTCTTGGTCATCACGTACGCGACGATACGGCCCGCCGTGCCGCCGAGCTTACGCGCCGCCTTCACATGCGGCGGGGTCGTCTTGGTGTAGGCGCGCAGGTCCTTGCGCACCGCCTTCTTGTACACGAGCTCGTCGTCGTAGCGCCCGGCCTGGAGGTCCGTGACGAAGGTCGCGACGAACTCTTCGACTGGCTGGCCGTGGAAGACGCGCTGCATCAGCTCGCGCTGGAAGCGCTTGCTCACCTCGGTCCAGTCGCGACGCACCGCCTCGAGACCGACGAACTCGATGTGCTCGCCGTCGCTGTCGCGCAGAAGTCCAGCGTAGCGCTTCTTGCTACCGACCTTGCCGCCGCGAACCTCGGGCAGGAAAAAGCGGTGATAGAGCTTCTCGAACTCGAGTTCGAGCAAGCTATCGCGAGCGTACTCCTTGCGAATGCGGCGCTCGACCGCGGCGCCGACGTCGGCGCGCAGGCGTTCGGCGACTTGCAGTGCCTCATCAGCGTTGATGCCGGGCGCGTGTACGAACAGCGAGTCCGTGTCGCCGTAGATGACGCGGTAGCCCAACTTCTCGGTGTCTTTCGCCGCCCATTGGATGATGCGTTGGCCAAAGGTGGTGATCGCGTTGGCGACGTCGGGCGCGAATAGCCGCGAGGTGGTCGCGCCGAGAACGCCGTAGAAGGAGTTCATCAGGATCTTGATGGCGTTGGCTTTGACGCCGTGTCCGGCAACCCGCGCTTCCTCGCGTTCGCGGGCGAGGTGGTCGAGAAGGTCGGGCAGGATGCCGCGCGGCGAACGCTGAAAGCGCGCGCCATTCGGCGCCGTGATCGTGGCGTCGTCGGGATCGGCGTCGCCGGCGCGGCTGATCGGGTCGAGATTGAAGGTGCGGATGATGCTCGGGTACAGGCTCTTGAAGTCGAAGACGAGGACGTTCTCGTACAGGCCCGGCTTCGAATTCATGACGTAGCCGCCGGAGATGCCTTCGGATTCGGCGCCGGCGTGCACCGATGGAGCGACGCGGCAGCGGCGGCGGAGTTCGGGCAGGTACAATGAATCGATCGAGGCGATCGCCGCGCCGACGCGGTCGAGCTGCATGCCGGTGAGCAGGCTGCGTTCGACCGCGAGGTCGACGAGCCCGGTTGCAGACAGGATTTCGGTTACCAACCTGGCGTCTTGCAGGTTGTAGGCGACGAGGTATTGCGGGTCCTCTTCGTAGGCGGTCTCGATGGCCGCGGCGCGATCGTCGCCGACGATCAGCTTGCCTCTGCCGAGGATCGCTTGCGCCGCCGTCTCGAGCTTGTAGTCGTCGAGGCGATAGAACGCGCTGCGCATCAGGGCGAGGCCGTCGAGGACCTGGCGGCCGTAGACGAAGGCGCGCGAATCGCGCGAGAACGACGCGTCTTTGCGGATGCGGAGTTCTTCGCTGTTGCGTCCGAGGGTGAAGCGGATGCCGTGATTGTGGGCGACACGGGCGAGCACGCTGAGGTCGAAGTCGACGACATTCCAGCCGGTGATGATGTCGGGATCGAGTTCCTCGACGTAGGCGAGGAAGCGGCGGATCAGTTCCTTCTCGGAGTGGACCGGTTCGCCCTTGTCGAGCAGATGATCGTGGACGATGAGGACGCGCTCGAAGTCGGGGGTGTGCAGGGCGATTGCGAAGACCGACTTCGCGTGCGGGTCGGTTTCGATGTCGATCGACAGAACCTTGAGGTTGGGCTTCCAATGCGCCGGGGTGAGTTCGGGGTTACGGACGATCCGGCCGAGGCGGGCATGGTGGTCGACGTGACCGTGCACTTCGAAGGCGCCGCGGATGTTGCGATCGATGAGGTAGCGGTAGGCGAAGCGAAGATCGGCTTCGAAGCAGCGGATGCCGCCGCGTTCGAGTCGGCTGCGCAGCGGCGGGATGTCGTCGGGGAGGCGGACGAACACCTGGACCACGGGGTCGCTGGCGAAGGACGACAGGTTGGTGGGTTCGACTTGGATCTGCGGCGCTATGGCGCGGGCGCGCGAGACGTCGGCCTCGCGGATGAAGAAGTAGGGCCGGACCCGATCGTCGATGAGCAGGCAGGGTTCCCCGTCGTCGAGAACGCCGTAGAGATGGATCTCCGGTCGCCCGTCGACGATACGGTGGGTCGGATTGAGAATGAAGCCGCGCACCGTCCATCTCTAGCCGAAAGCGCGACCCCGAGGCCACACTGCGGCGAGGGTACGCCAAAAACCGGTCGTTGCTGCGCACGCGCGACGCCAGGCCGGATCGGGAGTCTGCGCGACAGTCGTCGAAACATCTGCTTTGACCCCATTCCCGCACGTTGGTACGTCGCTGCCATGGGCAACGCATTTCACGACGGCACGCGGGTTCAGCCGCTCGAACCGGGGCGCTATGCGGCGGAGATCGCCGCGAGTTGGAATCTGCGTCCTTTGCCCCAGGGCGGGATCGTCACCGCGCTCGCGTTACGGGCGATGGCGGCCCAACTCGGCGAACCCGCGCACCGGCTGCGGACGTTGCACACCACCTTCGGGAGACGTTGGCGCACGCCTTGCCGCGTGCGGGCAAGGCCGGGATGAAGTGGCGGCCGAACACGGTACTCGCCGCCATCGGCGACCGCGCGATTTACGACGGCCACCTGGCCGGCGCCGCGTGCTGAGCGGACGACGCTTGGTCATCTCGCGATATTTTTCGTCGACGTGAGAGGCGATTTGTCCGCGATCAGGCCTCGAACACCGTTCGCGGTAGGCCCGACTGCCGTATGATCGACAGGAGCGTTCCGAGTCGAATTTCCGCGTGGTCGGGAACTGGAATGGAAACGGTCGTATTGTTCGCTCGTTTTTGCACGATGATATGGCTGCCCCGCCTACGGACCTCGACGAAGCCGTGGCGCGCGAGGACCTCGCAGACTTCGGCGCCCGACAGAACCCGGAGCCTAGCCAACGGCGACCTCAACCTGCGTGACGTAGACATCTCTGCGCAGACGGTCGGCAATTTCGGCTTCCGAAGCCGTTTCGAAGAAGAGTTCTAGAGCCTCCTTGAGATTGTCGCGTGCCTCTTCGACCGAAGTTCCCTGACTGGCGATGTCCAACTCGGGGCAGAGCGAAACGAATCCGTTTCCTTCCCGTTCAATGATTGCGGTCAGCTGCTTCATCATTTGAGTGGCTCCTCTGGCGACGAAGTTGAACCTATACCCGCATCAACCCGTGAGTCGAGTCCTGGTTGCGTGGGCATCATTGGCGGCCTGCTTCGGGCAGGGAGAAAGCAATCGTACGGACAAAACCGTCAGTCATGGGAGCGGATGAGCGGAAAGGTCTCTGTCTCCCGAAGGATCTTGCGAGCACGACAACCGTTCGGAAGTACCGAGACACCCAGGATCAAGCCGTGGAAGAGACGAGGAGCTCGGCCCGAGCAACCGCAATTGGTTCGCGCCGAGTGTCGACCTGACGGTGCATCTGCTCGACGAGTGTCGCTCGGACTGGGTGCTTGCCCACAACCAGGCCCGCCACGCCGGCGACGGCTACGCCTCGGGCGACATGGCGCTTTGGGACTGTGGCCAGGACGGCGCCGCGGAGCCGCGGTTGGTGGCATACGCGACCCAGCTCGTCCTGTTCAGTTTCCCTGAGTGAACCCGCCGCGAAGGAGCACGCAGGCGGAAAAATCTGCGTCGGCAAGGTTGATTGCGACGTCGTGCCGGCGCGGGCGAACGCGGCCTCCTCGGCCACGCGTCATCCTCGGGGGCCTGGATGGCGACCGCGACCAAGGCGAGATCGCCGCTAGCCCGGATATTTCAGTATTCGGGGAGAATCGTCGGTTGACCGGGTTTCAGCGTCGGAACTACCCCTCCGAGGTAGGAGAAACCCACGGCGGAGCTTCTGCGCCGGGACGAAATCGAAACAAACAGCGCGGCGACGCGCCCTCGACGAACATCCGATACTCGGTGTTGTGGCTTCGTCCGCAGCTAATACGGCCTAGCCCAACCAGGCCAGGGAGGCTATGCTGCAACCGCGGCACACGTCGCGTGGAAACATCAGGATCAGGCTGGGACGGAGCACGGTACCGGCGCGGCTATTTCGACGACGGAACGCGGCACGAGGTGCTAGCCACCCTCGGACAACGGACGGAAGCGCATGAACGGACCTGAACATGGCACGGTCGTCTCGGTGCGCGGCAGCGTCGTCGAGGTCCACTTCGAGCACGCGCTGCCGCCGATCTATTCGCTGCTGCGCGCAGGTGCGGACGGAAGTATCGCCATCGAGGTGCTGGCGCAGGTCGACGCGCAGCGGGTTCGCGGCATCGCTCTCACACCTACCCAGGGACTCGCCCGCGGCATGCCGGTCGAGGATACGGGCGGGCCCCTGAAGGCCCCTGTCGGCAAGGGCATTCTGGCGCGCATGTTCGACGTCTTCGGCAAGCCGATCGATCGCGAGGGCGAGGTGGTCGACGTCGAGTGGCGCAGCGTCCACCGGGAGCCGCCGTCGTTGGCGCGGCGCTCGACCAAGACGGAAGTCTTCGAGACGGGCATCAAGGTCATCGACTTGCTGATGCCCCTGGAGCGTGGTGGCAAAGCAGGCCTGTTCGGCGGTGCGGGCGTCGGCAAGACCGTGCTCCTGACCGAGATGATCCACAACATGGTCGGCCAGCACGAGGGCGTCAGCCTCTTTTGCGGTATCGGCGAGCGCTGCCGCGAAGGGGAAGAGCTCTATCGCGAGATGAAGGAAGCAGGCGTGCTCGCCAACATGGTGATGGTCTTCGGCCAGATGAACGAACCTCCCGGCAGCCGCTTCCGCGTCGGCCACGCCGCCTTGACGATGGCCGAGTATTTCCGCGACGACGAGCGCCGTGACGTCCTCTTGCTGATCGACAACATCTTCCGCTTCATCCAGGCAGGCGCCGAGATCTCCGGGCTGATGGGGCAGATGCCATCACGTCTCGGCTACCAGCCGACGCTGGGGACCGAGCTGTCGCAGCTGGAGGAACGCATCGCCAATACCGACACCGGCGCGATCACCTCCATCCAGGCCGTGTACGTGCCCGCCGACGACTTCACCGACCCCGCCGCGGTGCACACCTTTTCGCACCTCTCCGCGTCGATCGTGCTGTCGCGCAAACGGGCGAGCCAAGGGCTGTACCCCGCCATCGACCCGCTCCAGTCGAACTCGAAAATGGCGACGCCGTCCATCGTCGGCGAGCGGCACTATCGGCTCGCCCAGGCAGTTCGCAAGACCCTCGCGCAGTATGCGGACCTCAAGGACATCATCGCCATGCTCGGCCTCGAGCAGCTGTCTCCCGAGGATCGCAATGTGGTCGCCCGAGCGCGCCGCCTGGAGCGTTTCCTCACCCAGCCGTTCTTCACCACCGAGCAGTTCACCGGAATGAAGGGCAAGGTCGTCAGCCGCGACGACACGCTGGACGGCTGCGAGCGCATTCTCAACGACGAGTTCGCCGAAGTGCCCGAAAGCGCGCTCTACATGATCGGCCCCGTAGACGAGGCACGGGACAAGGCGAAGACGGCGCCGAGCGCCGCCGGAGCGCAGCCATGAATCTCAAGATTCTTCTTCCCTTCCGAGTCTTCGCCGAGAAGTCCGCCGTCTCGCGCATCGTCGCCGAAACCCGACAGGGGTCGTTCGGGATCTTGCCGCATCGGCTCGATTGCGTCGCCGCACTCGCGCCGGGCATCCTCAATTACGAAGATGTAGAGGGCGAAGCGTTCGTCGCCGTCGACGAAGGTGTATTGGTGAAGACGGGCGCCGACGTGGTCGTCTCGGTGCGCAACGCCATCGGCGGCGCACAACTCGCCGACTTGCGCGCCGCCGTCGATCGCGAGTTTCTCGACCTGGACGACCACGAGCAGAACGTGCGAACGGCGCTCGCGAAGATGGAAACCAGCTTGCTGCGTCGCATGGTCGACTTACATCATGAGTGACGACTCGAAATCCGCACGGCAGACGCCGAAGCCAGTGCTTGCCGACGAAGTCGGTGCGAAGGCCGAACGCAAACTCCGCGCACGCCGACACGTGACCCAGAACGTTTGGTTCGGCCTGGGGATGATGGGGCTCGTCGGCTGGTCGGTGGCGATTCCGACGCTGCTGGGCGCGGCGCTCGGGATGTGGCTGGACCAGCGCTATCCAGAAAGTAGGTCCTGGACGCTGGCCTTGCTCGTCGCCGGACTGACGATCGGCTGCGCCAACGCGTGGCATTGGGTCTCGAAGGAAGACAAGGCGATCCAGGACGAAAGGCAGGACGGCGATGGCTGACGTAGCGGTTTTCGCGCTCGCCGGCGTTGCCGGTGTGTTCCTCGGCGTGGTGTTCTTCGGCGGACTTTGGTGGACGGTGCGCCAGGGGCTCGCGTCGCCGCGTCCGGCACTCTGGTTCCTCGGTAGCTTGCTGGTGCGGACGGCGGTCGTCCTTGCCGGGATCTACGTCGTAGCCGCCGGCGACTGGCGGCGCATGCTGGCGTGTGTGGCCGGGTTCGCCATTGCGCGCGTCGTCGTCACCCGCCTTGCCGGTCCGCCGATCGCCGGCTCCGACCTCGCGCTAGAAGAGTCTCGTCATGCATCTTAGTCCGGACGAGATCGTCTTGTGGCGGAGCGGGTACATTACGCTCAATGCCACCATCGCCTTCACCTGGGGCTTGATGTTGGTGATGGTCGTGGGTTCCCGGCTCGTCACTCGAAGGCTGTCGATCGGCCTCGAGCGTGCGCGTTGGCAGAACCTTCTGGAGATCATCGTCATCGCCATCGAGAACCAGATTCGCGAAGTCGGCATCCCCGAGGCGAGAAAGTTTCTCGGCTACTTGGCTACGATCTTCCTGTTTCTGGCGATGGCGGCGCTCTGCACCATCTTTCCTGGATACGTGCCACCGACGGCGTCGCTATCGACGACCGTCGCACTGGCGCTGAGCGTCTTCGTCGCAGTACCGTTCTTCGGTATCCGCGATCGCGGCGTGATCGACTATCTCCGAACCTATGCGCAGCCGACGGCGATCATGCTGCCGTTCAACATCATCAGCGAGGTTTCCCGGACCCTCGCTCTGGCGGTTCGCTTGTTCGGCAACATGATGAGCGGCGCGATGATTCTCGGTATCCTGCTCAGCATCACCCCCTTCGTCTTTCCCATCGCCATGATCGCGCTGGGCCTGCTCACCGGCATGGTCCAGGCCTACATCTTCTTCATTCTGGCCACCGTCTACATCGCGTCCGCAATGCGCGTCCGGAAGCCCCCGCCGGCGACGGAAGCCGCCAACGGAGCCCAGCAAGGCCAACAGCCGAGGTAGCAACTATGGATAGCATGACCACTATCGCCGTCGCGTCGATCGTGATGGCCGGACTCACCACCGGTTTCGGAACCCTGGGGCCGGCGCTGGCTGAAGGCCGAGCTGTGGCGACGGCTCTCGCTTCTCTGGCCCAGCAGCCCGACGCCTCGGCTACCATCACCCGCACGCTGTTCGTGGGATTGGCGATGGTCGAGTCGACGGCCATCTACTGCTTCGTCGTCTCGATGATTCTCATTTTCGCCAATCCGTTCTGGAACCACGTCATCGCGCAGAACCTGGGTCGGTAGGCCCATGCTGATCGATTGGTTCACCGTCGCCGCGCAGCTGATCAACTTCGTCATCCTGGCGTGGTTGCTGAAGCGCTTCCTCTACAAGCCGATTCTCAACGCCATCGACGCCCGCGAGGAGCGGATCGCCAAGGAACTCGCCGACGCCGCGACCACGCAGAGCGAGGCCGAGGGCGAGCGCGACGACTATCGACGCAAGAATGCGGAGATCGACCGGCAGCGCGACGAACTGCTGCACCAGGCGACGGACGACGCGAATGCAGAACGGAAACGACTCGTCGCCGAGGCACGTACCGCGGCGGAAGCCTTGCGCGCCGACTGGCAGGCGGGCCTCGAGCGCAGCCAGCGGAGCCTGGGCGAGGAGATCACCCGCCGCACCCAGGAAGAAGTCTTTGCCATCGCGCGAAAAGCGTTGTCGGATCTCGCCGGTGCAAGCCTGGAAGAGCGCATGAGCGAGGCGTTCGTGCTGCGCCTGCGCGCGCTCGACGACGAGACGCTGCACGCGCTCACCGGTGCCCTGCCGTCCGCCTCGTCCCCGGCGCTCGTCCGCAGCGCGTTCGCCCTGCCCTCGGAACAGCATGCCAAGATCCGGCAAGCGATCGACGCGGTCTTCGCAACCCATGTCGAACTTCGCTTCGAGACCAGCCCAGACTTCATCAGCGGGATCGAGTTCACGGCCAACAGCCGCAGAGTCGCATGGACGATCTCCGAGTATCTGGCTTCGATGGAAAAACGTGTCGGCGAGTTGCTGCGGCAATCGCCGGATGCGAAACGCGCACCGGGGCCGGCGTCTGGCGACCCGAATACGGCGCCGGCGAGCGACCCGTCCCGCACTCCGGAGCCTGTAGGCGGCGAATGATCGAGTCACGCGAGACGCTCCAGCGCGCCTTCGAACGCGCGTTCGCGGGGCTGCGCCAGGGTCGCGAGGCATCCGTGCCACAGCTCGCGCCACGCGACGTCGGCACGATCACCAACGTCTCGAACGGGATCGCCACCGTTGCCGGCCTGCCCGGCGTCGGTTTCGAAGAGCTGTTGCTGTTTCCCCGCGGCGTCTCCGGTATCGCGTTCAATATCGATGACGACGAAGTCGGCGTCGTGTTGCTCGGCGAGCACTGGCAGGTGAATGCCGGCGACGACGTCGAGCGAACCGGTAGGGTGATGGACGTCGCCGTCGGCGACGAACTGCTCGGGCGCGTCGTCGATCCGCTCGGCAGGCCTCTCGACGGCGGCGCGCCTCTCGACGCGCGCGAGCGTCTGCCGATCGAGCGGCCGGCCGCGGCGATCATGGATCGCGACCCGGTCACGGTGCCGCTACAGACGGGCATCAAGGTGATCGACGCGCTCATCCCGATCGGCAGGGGACAACGCGAGCTGATCCTCGGCGACCGGCAGACGGGCAAGACCGCGATTGCGATCGACACCATCTTGAACCAGCGCGGCAAGGACGTGCTGTGTGTCTACTGCGCCATTGGCCAGCGGGCATCCGTCATAGCGAAGGCGGTCGCCATGCTGCAGCAAAAGGGAGCGATGGACTACACGGTGGTCGTGGTCGCGGAAGGAAACGACCCGCCGGGCCTGGCTTACATTGCGCCCTATGCCGCGACCAGCATTGCCGAGCACTTCATGGAGCGCGGCCGCGACGTGCTCATCGTCTATGACGACCTCACCCACCACGCCCGGGCCTACCGCGAACTCTCGCTGCTGCTGCGGCGACCGCCCGGGCGCGAGGCGTTCCCCGGCGACATCTTCTACATCCATTCCCGGCTCCTGGAACGGGCGACGCATCTCCGTGCGGAGTTGGGCGGCGGCTCGCTCACCGCGCTGCCGGTCATCGAGACCGAGGCGCAGAACATCTCCGCCTACATCCCCACCAATCTGATTTCGATTACCGACGGACAGATCTATCTGTCGCCGGTGCTCTTCCAGTTGGGGGTATTGCCGGCAGTCGATGTCGGGATGTCGGTCTCGCGGGTCGGCGGTAAGGCACAGCGCGCGCCTTACCGGGCGGTGGCGGGCGACCTCAAGCTCGCCTACGCACAATTCGAGGAACTCGAGACCTTCGCGCGATTCGGCGCCCGGCTCGACGAAGCCAACCGCAAGACCATCGCCCACGGACGCCGAATCCGCGCTTGCCTGCAGCAGCCGGAGTTCGCTCCTGTCGCCGTACCGGAGCAGATCGCGCTGTTGTTGGCATTGACCGCAGGGCTCTTCGATGACGTGCCCCTGGAGCGGATGACGCCTGCGGAGATGGCGGTGCGCGAGGCTGCCGCGGAGATTCCTCCGGATGTGGCGAGAAGACTGGATGAAGCCGATGCGTTGAGTGCGGCGGATCGCGCGGCGATCGTCGACATCGCACGCCAAGCGCTCACCGGAATCCCGCGCGCTGCGGATCGGCCCGGCTCGAGCACCGAACCGGGTAAGGTGGCCGGCGAGAAGGCATGAGCAACACCATCGCCAGCCTGCGCCGCAAGCTCGAGAGTGCCGGCAACCTCCAGTCGGTGGTGCGCACCATGAAGGCGCTGGCGGCGTCGAGCATCGGCCAGTACGAGCAATCGGTGCGCGGCTTGGGCGACTACTACCGCACGGTCGAACTCGGCTTGGCGGTTTGCTTGCGTGGCAGCGGGATGGCGCCGATGCCTCCGGTCGCGAGCGGCGCTGGAGCGGACGACGGGGTCGGCGCCGTTGTCTTCGGGTCTGACCAGGGGCTGGTGGGGCAGTTCAACGACGTCGTGGCCGACCACGCGGTTGCGACGCTGAGCACGCTGCAGGGCACTCATGAGGTTTGGGCGGTGGGCGAGCGGGTACACGCGCGCTTGCAGGACGCGGGGCTCGCGCCAGCGGGGCTCTTCGCCGTTCCGAATTCGGTCAACGCCATCAGCCCGCTCGTCGGTCAGGTCCTGCTGGAGAGCGAGGCGTGGCGCAGTCGCGGCGAGGTCCGCGAACTCTATCTCTTCCACAATCGCCCGCAGTCGGGAGCCGTGTACGAGCCGGTCGCTCAGCGGCTGTTGCCGCTGGACGAGACATGGAGTCGCGCCATCGTGGGAATACGCTGGCCGACGCAGAACCTACCCGAGGTCATAGGGAGCCGTGGCGCGACGGTGAAGGCGCTAGTGGGGGAGTATCTGTTCGTATCGCTCTTCCGTGCTTGTGCCGAGTCACTCGCGAGCGAGAACGCGAGCCGCCTGGAGGCGATGCAGCGCGCGGACAAGAACATCAGCGACCTCCTCGACGAGCTCAACGCAACCTACCACCGCCTGCGCCAGAGCGGCATCGACGAAGAGCTTTTCGACGTGGTCTCGGGCTTCGAAGCGCTGAGCAGACACTGAGGGGAGAAATAGTTGTCGCTCAACACCGCGCAGGAGTGCTCGCAAATGCCAGCAGCTGTAGCGGAACGAAACCTACCCCTTTGCCAAGAACCCTCACCCTGCGCCCTCTCCCACTCGATTGTGGGAGAGGGGAATCCTGGCTGCGACGATGTGCGTCGCTCGTCGCGAACGCGCTCCGCATCGAAAAACTCGCTTCCGCAACGGTGATCGCTTCAGGAACGCGATCTACTTCCATCTCGCGTGGCCTCGATCTCTACCCGAGACACGAATCAGCTACCCGCACAACTTCCTGAACCCCCGGACTGATGACCTCGTAAGAAATGCGGACTAGCGCCTCGGCCCATGAAGACTGCCTCTTCGCATCAGCGGGAGTGACGGCAGCTCTGTTCGCCGTTCACCTTCGGCAACATCATGTGAAAGAAGTCGTTCTACCCGTCCAGAATCAGCACCGTCCGCATGTGCATCCCCGGCCAGAACTGACGACCGCGAGCATCATACCCGAGGGGGTGAACTCAATCGAAGTTGGCAGTGACAATCCGTTGTCACTGCTTCGCAACTTGCAACCCGGCGAGCATTTCCATCAGGGCTCGCGGGTCCACCGGCTTGACCATGTGGTGATCGAACCCGGCCTCGAGGGCGCGGCGGCGGTCTTCGTCCTTCCCCCACCCGGTAACGGCGATCAGAACAACCTCCTTGCCCCATGGCTCATCCCGAATGCGGCGGCACGCCTCGTAGCCGTTCAGCTTGGGCATGCCAATGTCGAGCAAAACTACATCGGGCCGGAACTGCGCGGCCACGTCCACACCATCCTGCCCGTCGTAGGCTGTGCGGGTGTCGGCGCCCATGACGCGTAGGATCATCGCCAAGCTATCGGTAGAATCGCGGTTGTCGTCCACAACGAGGACGCGGAGCGACGACTCGACGGGCTTCTCCTCTTCACCGCCCGACGCTTGTGTTGTCGCCGCCTCGATTATGATCGGCAAACGCAAGACGAATTCGCTGCCCTTGCCCGGCCCCTCGCTCTTGGCCTCGACCCTGCCCCCGTGCATCTCCACCAGACGCTTCACAATCGTCAGCCCGATCCCCAGCCCGCCCCGCTCCATCTCCAACGACCGATCGACCTGCGTGAACATCTCGAAGATGTAGGGCAACTGGTCAGCGGCGATGCCGATGCCTGTGTCCTTCACCGTCACCACCACGTGACTCTCTTGACGTCCGACGTGCAGTTGGATGTGACCACCCCGGTCGCTGTATTTGGCAGCGTTGTTCAACAGGTTCAGGAACACCTGTGCCAGTCGGGTCAGGTCGGCATCGACCATGAGCGGTTGCTGCGGGAGGGTGACGGTGAGTTCCTGGCCCATCCGCTCGATCAGCGGGCGGATGGCTTCCACGGCACTGTTCACGACCGCCGCCAATGGGACGTGCTCCTTGCGCAGTAGAAGGTGCCCTCGGGTGATGCGGCTCACGTCCATCAGGTCATCGATCAACCGCACCATGTGCGTGAGTTGGCGATCCATCATGGAGCGGGTCTGCTCGACGGCCGCCGCGTGCACACCCGGCATCTTCATCAGTTGCAAGCCGTTGCGGATGGGGGCCAGGGGGTTGCGCAGTTCGTGGGCCAGCGTCGCCAGGAAGTCGTCCTTGCGGCGGTCCGCCTCGAACAAGTCGGCGGCAAACTGCCGCAACTGAATCTCCACTGTTTTCCTGTCGGTCACGTCCAGATTCGTCCCGACCACCCATTCGGTTTCGCCTTGCGCATTCGTCCGCGCGGTTTCCACGGATTCGATGACGCGGACTTCGGAGTCGTGGCGCCGGCCGATGCGGAATTCGTGGCGGCTCTGCCCGGCGAGGCGCACGGTGTCCTGCAGGATGCGCTCGCTTTCCCGCAGATCCTCCGGTAGCACGGCTCCGCTCCAGTCGCTGTATTCCACGAAACCATCCGGCGTTGGAACGATGCCGTAGAGTTGAAACATCTGCGCGTCCCAGCGAATCGCGTTGGTGAGCACATTCCATTCCCAGATGCCCACCCCCGTCGTCTCGGTCGCCAGCCGCATGCGCGTCTCGCTCTCGTGCAAATTCGTTTCGTACTGCTTGCGTTCGGTGATGTCCTCGACGATCGCACCGAAACCCAGGATCTCACCCGCGCCGTCGCGCGCCGGATACCAGCTTTGACTCCAGAAGCGCGTGATGCCGGGCGCAGAGGACGTTTCACCGGAAAACTCGTGATTCAACACGGCTTCGCCTGTCGCCAGGATGCGGCCCGTCACGGCGCGGAGAGTGTCGAAGAGTGTGGGCACGATCTCGGATACGTGCCGGCCCAGGTGCGCCTCGGCGGAGATGCCATTTATCTCCGCGAGAATTTCATTGATGCGCACGTAGCGCAGATCCCGATCGAGGAAGCAAAAGCCGATGGGCGCGGTGCGGAGAAGGGTGTCGAGCAAGACGCTGACACGCTGAAGTTCCGCCGCACTGTGCTGGCGCTCGGAGATGTCGCGGATCGCGGTAACCATCCCGGCGTCGGCGCCGGCGGCGTCGCGAAGCCGGGTCTGCCACGCTTCGACCTGCAACTCACGGCCATCGTGCGTGCGATGGATGACCTCGCCGCGCCATTCGCCGTGCTCGCGGAGGGCAACCCACGTCGCGGCTTCCGCCTCAGCGGACGGCCACTGCCGGGAGAAGACGTGGCTGAGCTGACGTCCGAGTACGTCGCCGGCGGAGATCCGGTATTGCCGCTCGGCGGCGGCGTTCATGTAGGTCACGCGCTGTTGGAGATCCATGGCGATGACGGAGTCGCTGACTTGCGAGAGAATCTCGCCGCGGAGTCGATTCGACGTGGCGTCAGCGCTGGCGAGCGTGAAGATCTGCGGGCCGTCCGCGGTCTCGACCACGAGCGCCTCCACCTCGCCGCTGCGGATGGCGCGCAAGGTTTCCTCCGCCTCCGCCAGCCGCGCGCGCAGCTCCGCATTTTCCGCGCGGAGCTGTTCTTCGGGAGATGTGGCGGGAGTCATGGTGGTCAACGCCTATTGCGCGGGGGAAGGGTGTGAGCTTTTCATCTACCGCAGATCGAGCCCGAGCAGGATGCGCTCGGTCTGCGACATGTCGCCGATGAAACGGCGCAGCGGCAGCGGCAGTCTTTTGATCAAGGTCGGCGCGGCGATGATCTGCTCGCCCGCAGCCAGCGTCGGGTGCTGCAAGATGTCCACGACCTCCAGCTCGTAGCGCCCTTGCAGATGCTCTTCGCAGATTTTGCGGATATTCACGATGGCCCGCATGGAGTGCCGCGTGGTGCCGGTGACGTAGAGTCGCAGGACGTAGCGAGCCTTGTCGTGCGCGGCGGCGGCTTCAAGGGCCGCAAAGTCATTTGGAGGTGCATCCTTCTTATTCATGCGGCTCACCCCGGCAGCGGTTGCACATCGAGGCCGACGAGCACGCGTTCCTCGTTGGAAAGATCGCCGATGATCTTTTTGATCGGCTCGGGCAGCCGCCGCACCAGCGTCGGCAGGGCGAGGATCTGATCGCCCGCGGCGAGCTGGGGCGTCTTCAGCAGATCGATGACCTCGATGCGGTACTGCCCGGCGAGGTGCGTCTCGCAGATGCGCTGGAGATTGGCAAAGGCTGCGAGCGATTTCGCGGTCTGGCCGGCGACGTAGAGCCGCAGTTCGTAGGTCTTGGTCTTGGTCTTGGTCATCGTGCTCATCGATTTTTTTTCGTGGCTTTCTTGGCGGTTGTCGCGCCACCGCGCAATTGCGCCATGGCCGCGCTGTTTTGCTGCGTGGTCGATTCCTGCAAGCTCTCCTGCGCGATGACGAATTTCGCCTCGGCTGCCTCCGCCTCGCCTTCCGCATACAGCGCGGCGATCTGCGCCTCGATCGCCTTTCGCTTGGCGGCGAGCTGCCGCAGCTTGCGCTCGTGATCTTCCCGGCGCAGCTCGGCGGCGGAGCGTTCGTGCGCCGCCTGCGCCACGCGCGCGGTGCCGGTGAGCACGCGGTCCGCGCCGAGATACACGTCCACGAGATCGATACCCGTGTCGCTGAGCACGAACTCGCGCACCTGGTTCGAGTGCGCCATGCCGCGCGATTTCAGCACGTAGATCAGGCGGTTGCGCTCGCCGTTGAACTCCACATTGCGCAGCAGCAGCCACGTATCCATGAGCGAGGACACGCCGGCCTGCGAATCCTCCGGCGCGCTCGAGCCGCTGCCGCCCGTGGTGAGGCTGGTGAAGAGCGAGGTGATCTGCTGCTGCTTGAGGAAATCAATGAGCCGCATCAGCGTCGGCATCACCTCCGTCTCGCTGTGTTCGAGCGTGAGATTGCTGATCGGATCGACCACGACCACCGCCGGGCGGAAGGCTTTCACCATGTCGTGCATCGCCACGAGATGCTGCTCCAGCCCGCTCAGCGCGGGGCGCGAGGCGTGAATCTGCAGCAGCCCCTTTTTCACCCACGGCGAGAGGTCCATGCCGATGGAGCACATGTTGCGCAGGATCTGCGCGCTTGATTCCTCGTAGGCGAAAAGCAGCGCCCGCTCGCCGCGACGGCACGCGGCGTCCGCGAATGTCGCGCCGATGCTGCTCTTGCCCGTGCCCGGCGCGCCGGAGACGAGCACGCTGCTGCCACGGAACACGCCCGGGCCGCCGAGCATTTGATCCAGCCGCGCGATGCCCGTGGAAAGGCGCTCGGCCGGCGCCGCGTGATCGAGCCGCAGCGAGGTGATCGGCAGCACCGAGAAGCCGCGCTCGCCGATGAGAAAGGGGTATTCGTTCGTGCCGTGCGCCGAGCCGCGATACTTCAGCACGCGCAGCCGCCGGGTGGAAATCTGATCGTGCACGCGGTGGTCGAGCGTGATCACGCAATCGGCCACATACTCCTCCAGCCCGTAGCGCGTGATCGCGTTGCCCTCGCCCCTCTCGCCGGTGATGATCGCCGTCATCCCGCGATTTTTTAGCCAGCGGAAAAGCCGGCGCAATTCCGCGCGGAGAATGGCGTGATTCGGCAGCCCGGCGAAGAGCGCCTCCACGGTATCGAGCACCACCCTTTTCGCCCCGATGGAGTCGATGGCGTGCCCGAGCCGGATGAAGAGCCCCTCGAGGTCATACTCGCCCGTCTCCTCGATCTCGCTGCGCTCGATGTGGACGTGATTGAGCGCGATCTTTTTCTGCTGCACGAGCCGGTCCAGATCGAAGCCGAGCGAGCGGACATTGGCCGTCAGCTCCGCCGCATTTTCCTCGAACATCATGAAGACCCCCGGCTCGCCAAACTCCACCGCCCCGCGCACGAGGAATTCCATGGCCAGCATCGTCTTCCCGCACCCCGCGCTCCCGCACACGAGCGTCGGCCGCCCGGCAGGCAGCCCGCCGCCGGTGATTTCATCGAGGCCGGCGATGCCGGTGGGGG
>Ga0163153_10002095_pt1 | contig 29952 bp, 23 predicted proteins | sample OliLakLV19MP6IB1_FD_148629 | JGI IMG/M metagenome (GOLD analysis project Ga0163153, IMG submission 148629) | Freshwater microbial mat bacterial communities from Lake Vanda, McMurdo Dry Valleys, Antarctica - Oligotrophic Lake LV.19.MP6.IB-1 | ecosystem: Environmental > Aquatic > Freshwater >...
GTCTTTTTTGTTTCAATATTATTTCCTTCATCATCCATTTCACAACCGTTCACTACACCAATAGTATTCGTTTCAAGAAATCATCAGCTTAATGGTAACGTTCTTTACCCGCAATCCGGCTTGCTTCCGGGAATGGGTGCCTTTTCAAGATTTAAGGTTACCGGCGGCAGACTAATGATGCGCGATTCGCTTGGCAATACGGAAGTTCTGATAGACAGCACAATGACCTTCGGAAGCTTAAGCTTTGTTGATGTTCAGCAGCCATGCGTACACTGGAACGGGCACAAGATCCTTTTCGCGGGTATTGAAAACCGCGACAGTAACTGGCGGATCTATGAATTTAATCCGAATAATAACAGAATTAACAAGGTTACCTTTACAAACAGGGAAATAGATCTTTTGCAATTCGGTAAAGCAGCATACAAATTTGAAAGGTATGATGATATAGATCCTGTTTATAATCCGGATGGAAAAATAATTTTTGCCTCCACCAGATTTCCGTCTCTCTCTCAAATAGGAGGAGTGAATACAACCAACCTTTACATTGTTGACACACTTGGTACAAACATGTACCGCATTACAACCGAAAGGAACAGCGGGGAGAAGCCGTGGATAGATCCGCGTACAGGAAGAATAATTTATTCAAGATGGTGGGTGAACATTGACAGACCCAGCAATCTCAGCGGAACAGGATTCACCAGGCTAGATTCGCTCGCACTGACATCAGATAATGGTAACATTTGGCAGACAAACATTATTCATGCCGACGGCGACGCGCTGAAACAATATGCTACCGATTCAAGAAGCCGTAAGAATTTTTTTTCATACAGAGGTAGGATAATGCCTGACGGGAAGCTTGTCAGTCTCTACATTCCGAACAACTCAATGTTCCAGACAAGCGGTAGTCCCGGAATAAGATATTATAACCTCGGCTTTTCAGCAGCGCATAAAGTGATCGGAGTTGACAGCACCACATCTTTATTTGTGCAGAATCCGCCTTCCACCGGAACAATGCAGCCGCCTTATGCGACTGATCCTTTACCATTACCTGATGGAAGAATTTTGTTTTCATACGCGACATCTGTCGTTCAGCAGGATTACGGGATATACACCTGTGATCTTAACGGCAACGGACTTTCACTCGTAGTTGATCTGCCGGGAACACTTGAGCTGAACGCTGAATTATTCATACCAAAGCAGACACCGCCTCTTGTTCCTTATCTTACTTCTTACGATACTAATCTTGTACCGCCTACAACCGATCCCGGAACATTCTATCAGGGCGGTTTATTCAGATTTGACTGTCTGAATATTTATTCAAACGCGCCCGTGGATGCGCCAATAGATGATGCTCCGCCGATTCAGAAGAATGCTAAGTTCAGGTTCTTTGTTAATTTTCAGAGAGAAGATGAAAACGGTCAGGACAATCCCATACTGTTCAGGGAAATAGATCTTGACAGGGATGGTAAGATCGCAGAGGGAGATATTCCGGCGAATATAAATCTTTTCGAGCAGGTGGTTGACAGTAACAGCAATGTGCTTGTGAACAGAAAAGGAAACATCGGTCACGTACTCGGCATGAACTTCGGGAATAACGGTTCAGGTACAAAGTGTGTCGGCTGTCACGTTGGGCATACGATGATCACTGTTCCGCCAAATCTTACCGAAGGATCATTTACAAATCTATCGACATCGGCAGATGTAAGAGAAAGCAGCTTTAGGAATTCCAATGGCACAGATTACAAAGGAATAAATGTGGTGGACAGGAAAGCCAGAACATCGGATCAGAAAGTAAACTGGATCGCCGGTGGAGATCAAAATGAATATGTAGTGTTGAAATGGGAGATACCTGTTGATGTGAGAAGATTCGTATTGTATAATGTTTTTCCTAATTCAAATAACGGTACTAACATAAAGGTAACTGATTGTGAAATGTTCCTTTATAAAGATAATGTTGTAGCGAAGCATATACCTTCGACCGGCGCGATCGATTCGGGCGGAACGACTATTACAGTAAGTCCGATAACAACAATTGACAGTGTTAAGATCGTAGTAAAAAGCTTTACGGGACTAATTAACAATGAGTCAAGAGCAGCGCTTGCGGAAGTTGAAACTAATTCAAGAGTAAGCTCAATTGATCTGTTGGGCGCGAACAATAATTCCATCAGCGCGATCGATTATCGTCTTGATCAGAACTTTCCCAATCCCTTCAATCCTTCGACCTTAATCAGGTTTGCATTGCCAAAAGCACAGAATGTTGAGCTTGAGGTTTTTGACATAACAGGAAGGTCAGTAGCGAAGCTGATCAGCGGAAGGATAGAGTCGGGTGTTAATTCAATTCCTTTTCATGCAAACAATCTTTCATCCGGAATTTATTTTTATAAGATCACTGCTGAGAATTTTGTTGAAACAAAGAAGATGGTGCTCTTGAAATAAAATGAGCAATGAGCAATGAGCAATGAGCAATGAGCAATCATAGATAGCATTGAGAGTAAACTACCGTTTTAAACTTAAAAATCAAAAAAAATTCTAATTGTTACACAAAACACAAAGCCACTAAGAATTTCTTTTAAAAACATTTTACCTTTGAGTCTCCGAGTTTTAGAGGTAAGAAAGTTTTTTCAATATGTTGGGACGGATGTGCAGCAATCTAAATCTGAAATCAAATTTGGTCTTGAAAGTCCTTCTTAAACAATCTACGTTAAGCTTACCCCATCTTTTATAATTTCAAATTATAAATACAAAATTATAAATTAAAAGTAACTTCCTTCTTTTAATTAACCTCTAAATAATACGTTATGAAAACTACCTTCATTTTTATTTTTATTCAAAGTTTTCTGATCATTAACATTTGCAATTCAGCGCCGCCTGTAATTGATAACCATATTAAAGTTGACCAGTTCGGATACAGACCGATAGATAAAAAATTTGCCGTGATCAGTAATCCTGTCACAGGTTATAACAACGGCAGCCCGTTTACACCCGGTACAAATTATCAGATCAGAAGTTGGAGTGACGACGCAGTGATCTTTTCCGCTAACATTGCCTCATGGAAAGCAGGCATTACCGATCCTCAAAGCGGTGATAAGGTATGGTGGTTTGATTTCTCGGCAGTAACTTCGCCTGGCTCTTACTATGTGTATGACGTTACAAAGAATGTCGGCTCTTATCAGTTTGAAATAAATGATAACGTTTATCTGAATGCACTAAAGATCTCCTTCAAAGCATTTTATTATCAGCGGTGCGGTACTGCAAAAGTTAGTCCGTACGCGGGGACTGGATGGACTGATGCATCCTGTCATACCGGAGCATTTCAGGATAATGACTGCAGACTTTTTAACAACACTAACATTTCAACTTCAAAAAATCTATCCGGCGGATGGCACGATGCGGGTGATTATAACAAGTATGTAAATTTTGCTTTCGAGCCGATGATAGATATGCTGTTAGCTTATAAAGAAAACTCAGCAATGTGGGGCGACAATTACAACATTCCCGAAAGCGGTAACGGCATACCGGATATACTTGATGAAGCTAAGTATGAGCTTGACTGGCTTTTGAAAATGCAGGCTGCAACGGGTAACGGATCAGTGCTCAGCATTGTGGGTGTTTCTAACTTTGCATCCGGAAGTCCTCCTTCATCGGATCTTGCTCAGAGAGTTTACGGACCTGCTACTACTTCGGCAACATTTACAGCAGCGGCAGCATTCGCTCTTGGCGCGCTGCAGTTTAACAGTATCGGTCAGACTGCTTATGCGAACACTTTACAAACTGCCGCTATTAACGCGTGGACGTGGGCGAACGCGAATTCAAATATTGTATTTCAAAATTCAGGACTTGTCGGAGCAGGTGAACAGGAAGTCGATAATTACGGTAGGCTCATAAGAAAAATGGCGTCAGCGTGTTTCCTATATGCGCTGACCGGCAATTCAACTTACAAAACTTTTTTCGAAAGTAATTATACACAGATACATCTCATACAATGGACATTCGCGTATCCTTTCGAAAGCGGAGCACAGGACATGATGCTTTATTACGCTTCATTACCGGGAGCCGGAAGCGCAGTCTCAACTGCAATTAAGAATGCTTACCGCAGCTCAATGAAAACTAATACTCCCGAAAATCTTCCAGCACTTTTGAATAAAACGGATGCATACCGCGCGTATCTTAAAAACCAGGATTATACCTGGGGAAGCAATACGACAAAGTCGAGGCAGGGGATCATGTTCAACAACATGATTACATACAAGCTTGATACTGCTCTAAACGCAAGTTATCGCGAAGCGGCTCTCGGTTTCATAAATTATTTCAACGGGATAAATCCTACTGCGTTTTGTTACCTTACAAACATGTCTTCCTCCGGTGCAGAGAATTCGATCAATGAGATCTATCATTCTTGGTTTGCTGACGGAAGCTCTTTATGGGACAGAGCGGGAACATCAACTTACGGACCCGCTCCCGGATTTGTATCAGGCGGGGTAAATCCAAGTTACGCACTCGACGGATGCTGTCCTTCGGGATGCAATCCGCAGAATGCATTGTGCAATACCTCTCTTGTTACACCGCCGCTGGGGCAGCCGATCCAGAAATCATACAGGGACTGGAACACAAGCTGGCCGCAGAATTCATGGACGGTCACCGAGCCGGGAATTTATACACAGGCAGCTTATGTCAGATTGATCTCGCAGTTCGTCTCATCATCATCACCTCTTGTGATCAAAACAGTAATAGAAGGATTTTATAATTCTTCTCTTAATAAAATGAACATTAAAGATACTGTCAGGATATATGCAAGAAATATTACGGCACCTTATAGTGTTGTTGATTCATCAAGGTCAGTTGCAGACTCAATTACATTTGACGGAAGTTATTTATTCTCAAATCTTACATCGGGCACTTACTACTTTGCTATAAGGCATAGGAATTCAATTGAAACATGGAGCAGGACAGGCGGAGAAACTTTCAGTGCCGGAAGCGCTTTCAATTATAATTTCACAAATGATTCATCGAAGGCATACGGGAGCAATGAGGTGAGAGTGGATCTAACACCTCTGACTTACGCTGTTTACAGCGGGGATGTGAATCAGGATGGTACTGTGGACGCTTCAGATCTTATCATGATTTATAATGACCAGACAGTCTTTGCTTCGGGATATCTTACAAGTGATGTTAACGGGGATAATTTTACTGATGTAGGCGATCTTGTGATCGCTTATAATAATTCGGTGAGCTTTGTTTCAAAAATAACGCCATAAGTTAAATTTATTTGAAAGCAATATTTCATAAAATATTATAGAACTTTAAAAATTCAATGAGATGAAGAAAGCAATTGTATTATCCGGAGGAGGATCTAAAGGAGCGTTCAGTGTCGGAGTTGCAAAAAAGCTTCTGCAGCAGGGAAATGTCTATGATATCTTCTCAGGTACTTCTACCGGCGCACTGATAATACCTCTGCTCGCGACCGGTGAGATAGAACTTCTTGAGAAAATATATACTTCCGTTGAAGAGAAAGACATTCTCATAAAATTCAGTAATGAACAGCTTGCATTAAGGATCCTTACTTCAAACTCCCTTTATGAAGTTACTCCTCTAAACGAGCTTATCAGGAAGACTATTACAAAGGAGCGTTATGAAAAGATAATGTCCTCCGGTAAGATATTATTTTTCTCAACAGTTGCGCTACAGAACGGAAAGATAACTTACTTTACTAATTCAAATCTTAAAGGTTCATCTAAATACAATGTCAGTAAATGGAAGGACAGAGAAGAGCTCATAAAGATCATACTCGCGTCAAGCGTTCAGCCGGTCATAATGCCTCCGGTCAGCATCAGCGGTCAGCAATATGTCGACGGGGGAGTCCGGGAATATCTGCCTGTCGATGCAGTGATCGATGAGGGCGCTGAAGATGTAACTTGCATTATGACAACGACCGGAAATTCTTACTACGACAAAAGTAAGTTTGATAATCTTAAGGACATTCTTTTGAAGACCATCGAGATCTTTTCAAATGATGTGAGTGATAATGATGTGCGTCTTGCGGAAATTTATAATAAGGGAATATCTTATGTCGAAGAGTGTAAGGAAAGAGTAATTAGATTTACCGGAATAAGTGAAGATGAAGCTCAAACGCTGTTTACCTCTGACAAGAATCCGTTCTTCGGTAAAAGGAAGCTTGATCTGAAGATCATCCGACCGAAGAAAGAGCTTGGTGACGGACTGCAATTCAGTAAAGCGGAAATGAGAGAGCAGCTTAATTATGGTTATGATCTTCTGAAGGATCCGGATTCTGTTAAGGACCTTTCCTGACCTATCTTGTTAAAACCATCTTGTGCGTGAATATATCTCCGTTCACATTAAGCATATAAAAATATATTCCTGAAGAGAGTCCGTTTGCATCGAATGTAATCGTATGACTGCCAGCTGTGTAATTTTTATTATCAAACAGGTTCTTAACTTCCTTTCCAAGCATATCGAATACTTTGATCCCGACAGTTGAAGAAGAAGGCAGACTGAAATTAATATTAGTAACGGGGTTAAACGGATTCGGATAATTATTTGTGAGCACGAAATCCGGTGGAATAGAATTGTTCTGCCCCGGTGACCAGTCAAATCTGAAAACTCTATAGCTGAAGTTAGTCGAATCAAATCCGAATTCATAAACAACTTCATTATTTGAATTTACTTCTGTAAAAGCAACAGGCACAAAGCCCCACGATATTGTAGTGTTTCCGTTGGCAAGTCTTTCAACATATCCCATCGCGAAAGAATATATCGATGGAGTGTGTCTGTATTCCCAGATCAGCTCCGCTGTCATAGTTGTCTCATTCAATCTGTATTCGCAGCCGCGTGAAAATTTAGGTGTGTGAAAATTACCATTGTCATAAAGTGTATAAGTCCCTGCCTGCGTTCTTCTAATCGCGTGCTGATAAGAAAATTTATCCGGGTCATTAATGAATGTGAACATATTATTCTTACCGCCCCATCTCCACATTATCTGACCGTTAGTCTTATTTATCTTTGTAATTTCAGACATGTTGCGGCTGGAAATTACATAGTTACCATCCTCAGCAATCTCGATTGCGTTGCCATGCGCATAATCAACCACACCCAGCGACAGGTTTATGCTGTCTGCATCAGTGATCCGGAAGTGATCCCAGCTCCTCCACTGAAAAACTACATTTTTATCCGCATCAATCTCCTGAATAATAAGTCCGGTTACCATCGCATCTTTCTGACCGCCCGGAACGATCACACTCATATCGACGATCTGAACATCGTAGCTCATCAACAGCGCGTTACCATTATTTAAGAATCGCAGGTCATGAAGATCGGTCTCATATCCATTACCTGTATAAAAGCTGTCTGTGACATTACAGGAAGAATCCATAGCATAGAATTTATTCGAACCGTTCATGAAGTATGTAAGCATGCCGTTTGAATTAACTTTGAAATCATAGCACACCTCGGGCATTTTTTTGGACCAGTATGGCGTGCCGTCATTATTGAGGATCATCAGGTAAGGAGAGTAGGAGCTGTCACGTATGATGTTGGTGCAGAAAATTTTTCCGGAAGGATCATTATTGGTCATCACATTTATACCGGGAAATCTTCCTCCGAATGAATCGGTTTGGGAATGATCATAACTTTGAGTTTTGTAAAAATTGTATTCCTCTTTAAGAACTTCATTGAGGACAATTGCTCTCTCCTGAGGTGAGACTGTTCTTGAAATGATCTTAAAATTAAAATCACAGACAGGCAAAGAACGCTCTGAGTTTGATTTATAGAACAGCTTAACATTTACCTTCTCATCCGCTTTGAAATCTTTATATGGATCGAATACGATAACGGTTTCGTCTTCAATCAATTTGACAGAACCATTTACATTATTGCTTTTCGAGCCGCTGACTTTAATAGTAATATCATTCGTCAGGGGTAATAAATTATTTTTGAATTTAAATACCAGGTTTGTGGACTTCAGCACCAGAGCTGCATTGGTAACAGGTGAATGGTAAATTACTTCCGGAGTTTCTGAGTAAGCTTCAATTGAAACAAAGATGAATGAAATTGCAATAATGAATCCGGAGAAAATGATCATAGGATTTTTTTTTGATAACATAGCAGATTTATAAAAGCAAATAAGTGTAAATTTTTTGTGATGAAACACTTTTTTATCAATAATAAAAGTCTGTCCAAATAAAAACCACTCAACCACTCAACCACTCAACTACTCAACCACTCAACTACTCAAATTAATATTGCAATTAAAAATGATTGAGGTTAATTTTAACAAATACATTTCTAAATCTAACTTCAGGAAAATGAAAAAACTTTTGTCATGTTTTTTTCTTTTTGCAATTCTTTGCATATCAGTAAATAATTCTTTCGCTCTGGGCTTTAACAGCATTTACACACCTGATGGTGTGAACGTGATCGCTGTCGGCGATGCAGGCAAAGTTTTCCGTTCAACAAATGCGGGAAATATATGGGCAAGCTATACTATAAATTCGGAAGATCTTAAATCCGTCTATTCCATCGGTAATGATGTATGGATCGGAGCTTCAAATGGAAACGTTTACAAAACAGGTAAGACTGTTTCCGCTATTACTAGTTACAATGTCGGAGCAAGCTTCACTATCAATTCGATCTGCTTCTACAGCCCGAGCATCGGCTATCTCTGCGGTGATAACGGAAATGTTTATAAGACTGAGAACGGCGGAGTCAACTGGTCGCCTATCAGCTCAGGAATTATGAATGTAAAATTAAATTCGATATCATGCATTGATGATCAGAAGCTTATAGTTGTTGGAAATGAAGGAACAGCATATATGACCGATAACAGAGGTTCATCATGGAGCTTAGAGTCAACCGGCACAACAAAAAATATCCTGAAGGTAAAATATTATATTGACGGCATAGTTGCTGCGGGTGAATATGGAACACTTCTTACAAAGACAACAACAGGAGCATGGACGCCGGTTGTTACCAGAACTGATTCCGATATCAGAGGTATCAGCGGAACATCCTTCAATGATATTCACGTATGCGGAGGCGGCGGTTTTATAAGGAACAATACAAACGGTTCAGCGAATTTTTTCAATTTTGAATTGAATCCGATGCTCGCAAATCTTACTGATATTTTTTATTATGATGCAAATCTCGGCTTTGCAGTTTCAGGTTTAAACAGTACGATCATTAAAACTACAAATGCCGGACAAACATGGGAAATGCCCGCGGGTACTTCTATCGCAATGAACTGGGTTCAGAAAACACCTGCCGGCAGCGGCATCGGTAATAATCTTTGCAGACACCCTAAAGTAAGAGATACTTATTTTGTTGTTTACGGAAATAAAGTTTATGTCAGCAGAAACAAAGGTGATAGCTGGGTACAGATAGCAACTATCTCGATAGGAACAAGAGCACACTCATTTTATGTAAGCGCACTTGATTCCAATGTCTGGATGGCGGCAATTGAAAGCACACCTGACAAAGTTGTAAGATCGACAGATTACGGTGCAACCTGGAATACTATTTTATCATATAACTTCAGCTCCTACGGACAGCCGCTTGAAATGGACCAGAATAATCCCGGAACATATTATTACGCTCCGGACGGTGTATCAACAGGGTTCTTTAAATCAACAGACGACGGCGCTACATTCACTAACATAAACACTAACAATCCTTTCACAAGTGCATGTGACATAATATGCGAATGGGATAATTCGAATACGATCTTTGTCGGTGATGACGGAGCTGACATTTATAAATCTACTACCAATGGTACAAGCTGGAATCTGGTAAAGCCGACTTCATCATCAGAAGTACCTTCAATGTGCAATTCTGTTTTTGATACAAAGATCTGCTATGCCACAACCTGGAGCAGCACTCAGGTATTCAAAACAATAAATAAAGGAGACAGCTGGAATCAGGTTTCAAACAATTCCGGAAGCGGCTGGGGATCTGATCTGTGTCATGAAGATCCTAATGTTGTGCTGACCGGAAATTACGGTTCGCAGTCATATCTTACCACCAACGGAGGCGCAACATTCTCAAGTGTTAATACAGGCTTAAGCGGTGCCGGAGCAGGGATCATGGTACCTGACAGGGGAGTATTCCTTAACATGCAGACAGGCAGCTTGTATAAGCTTAACATAGTTTACACTACTCTTACTTCGAATGAAAATATTATTTCAACTGTTCCGGCAGGATTTGAGCTTTCACAAAATTATCCTAATCCATTCAATCCTTCGACAAGCATTAAATTCGCATTGCCGGTGGCAGGAAGTATTTCTCTCAAGATCTATGACCGACTGGGAAAGGAAGTAGAAACTCTCGCTGACGGATTCAGAACAGCAGGAACTTACGAAATAAATTTTGACGCATCAAAGCTCACTTCCGGTGTTTACTTTTATAAGCTTGTAACTGACGGCTTCACCAACACAAAGAAGATGATCCTCGTTAAATAAAAATCTTAGCAGTAATAAATTCAAAAAGGTCTGTAAGGAGTAAGTTTCTTGCAGACCTTTTTTTATTGGTAAATTCAAATATTTTTCAACTTTCAACTTTCAACTTTCAACTACTCAACTACTCAACTACTCAACTACTCAACCACTCAACCACTCAACATCGCGGCAATTAATAATTACAAACTGAATTATGCTCAGGGATATTACGGAGATTTTGCCATAAAGAAATTCAACCCTTCCGGTGCAGTTGTATTAAACAAAATTCTTTACGGTAAGCTGCTCGTAAAAAAGATAACCACCGATCATGAGGGCGGCATTTACCTTCTTGGATCTTTCATGGATACTCTTAAGATCGATTCGGTTAATTATATTTACAATACTTGCACAGGTTTTAATCTTAATTATTTTTTAATGAAGCTCAGCTCTGCGGGTGATTTAATCTGGAAAAAGAATATTAACATGATATACTCGGAAGATCATAATATTGAATCATTCAGGATCAGAAGAAACAACTTATACGTAGGGATGAATAACAGTTTCACCAGCTATCTGAAAAAATTTGATCTGAATGGTAATGAGCTGATGACGATGGTTCAGACCAATACACGCGGCATCTCAAGCATCGACTCCGATGAGAAAGGAAATATTTATGCAGGCGGACCCTGTACCAGCGGAACGGTTAATTTCAACGGCCATAATGCTTCAACTGAGTACTTTTATAATATTTATTTGTGAAATATAATTCTGCAGGAGTTTGTCAGTGGGCGAGATTTGTTCAGGATTTAACATTCAAGCATGTGGACATTGAATGTGATCATCAGGGAAATCTGATCGCAAGCGGAGATCTTTTCTGGAGCTTTATGTTCGGAACAATTCAGTCGCAGGGACCACAATGGATTCATGATTTTTTCATAACAAAGATAGATGCTTCGGGAAATTTTCTCTGGCTTAAGGAAGTTCCGCAGACTGCAACGATCACAGGTGACGCCGGCAAAGCTGACATAAACGGCATTGCAGTTGATCTTCAGAATAATATTTATTTTTGCGGTTTCCTAAGGAAGACAATCGACTGGGGTAATAACATCATAACCACAGCGCCGGGCTTCAGTCCGGATGTTTTACTGCTGAAGCTTAACAGTAACGGAAATATTATTTACGGAAAAACAGCGGGAGGTAATTCGAGTGACAGGGCTGACTGTATTTCTCTTGACAACGCTGGTAATGTTTTTATTTCGGGAAACTTTGCCTCGACAGCTTCATTTGATACTGTGTCTGTTACCGGGACTGGAAATCTGAATTCATTTCTTGCAAAGATGTCCTCATGTCTTACTTCAGGTTCGGTTAATTTGTCTCTGATAATGGAAAGGGTTTTATGATCAGGCTTCAGATAAGATGAGCATGAAAGATACTGTCAGAATCTATCTCAGAAATTCTGCTTCATCTTATTCGAGTTTAGATTCATCTGTTTCGGTAATTGATAAGAATACATTCAACGGAGTATTTAACATTTCAAACGCGCCTTCAGCTTCTTACTACATTCAGATCCGGCATCGTAATTCAATTGAAACGTGGAGCAGCATCGCAGTGAGCTATACACAGGGAGGTATTATGAATTATAGCTTTGCGGATGCAGCCGCGAACGCGTTCGGAAATAATCTGAAGCTGCTCAATCCATCGCCGGTAAGATTCGGCATTTACAGCGGTGATGTGAATCAGGATGGAACAGTTGATGTGAGTGATCTGCTGAATGTATATAACGATCAGGCAAGCTTCTTATCCGGCTATCTGCCGACCGATCTTAACAGTGATGATTTTACTGATGTAAGTGATCTCATTATAGCGTATAACAATAGCGTTGACTTTGTGGGTTTGATTAGACCTTAGGTTAATTACTAATTAATTACAAGTTACAAGTTACGAATTTTAAATTAGTTCAGTGATTCTAATTACTAATTAATTCTTAATTCTTAATTCTTAATTCTTAATTCTTAATTCTTAATTCTTAATTCTTAATTCTTAATTCTTAATTCTTAATTCTTAATTCTTAATTCTTAATTCGTAATTCGTTAGTAATTAGTAATTATCATAAGAGAGTTCATAAAGGTATTCATCATTGCCGGTTGAAATAGCTTTGGTCAGCTTTACATTCTTAAGAGCGTATTTATCCCTCAGCATGTTGATGAGCTTATCATCAGTGACTTCATCTGTCGATTGAAAAAGTACTTTTTTGCCTTTGATGAAAAAGGTATTGATGTCAAATGAAGGATTGATCGAATAGATAAGATTGGCTCTGGAGTCATACCAGACTTGTTCTGGAAAACGTTCGTTGATGATGCGGTTATATTTCTCCTTTGAATTTTTTGCCGCATAGAAATAGGTCATTATCAATCCGGTGTATTCATTCGTTGTTCCTGATGAAAGAATGATGTTCGGATCGTTATAATTTGAACGTATGTAATTCAATATCTTTTCTGATTCAGCGCTTCTGTTGTTAGTACGCGCTAGCAGCTTCCGGGAATTGTAGATACCGAAAAGCATAGTCAATATAAGGATACCTCCTAAGACAAGTTTTGGATTGATCTTTATCCTGTTAAGATATTGTTTACTAACGATCGTAAAGATCAGGTAGACTGCGGGAACGATAAGTATCAGCGCAGGAAACATATATCTATGCGAGTAATGCTTCGCTACAAGAAGCACATTGATGCTCATTGCAAGAAAGACAGCAGTGAGGAATTTTACTTCGGCGGAATACTTCTCGTTAGCTTTTTTAGTTTTCCTTCTCTGAACAAATTGAAATATCAGAACTAACACCGAAAGAAAATATGTCAGCGAAAAGAATCTTTCATTATAAAATATTTTCATGACATTTGAAAAGTAACTTGAGGTATCTATTACTCCGGCATCACCTCGTCCGTAACGGTCGTCGTGCATAATCATTTTCCCGATCCATCCTATGAAGTAATCAAGATTTGCAAGCGCGGGAATTATGAAAACAACGAATGAGCCGGCTATCACCAAAAGAAATATCATCTTCCTGTTCAATCCCGGAAGAAGGATCAGCGGAAGCATTACAAGACAGAGGAAGCTTATCTTTACAGCCAGTATGAACCCGCACAATATTCCCGTTACAATTGTATATTTTAAAATTCTCTTCGGTGACCTGTCCTCAGTGAAAGTAAATCTTAACAACAGCGCTATCAGAAGCATCATCGCGAAGAAGGCGAAGTTCTCCGTCTTAAGCTGTGAGTAAACTCCGGTAATATTAATTGAAACAAATGGTATAAGCTGAAATAAAAGCGAAGCAATGAGGTCTTTTCCTATGCCGAAAATAATAAGCCCCATTACATACAAGCCGAGCGCGTTGAGAAAAATGAATGCGTTATCGATCACATTGATATAAGCTTCAGGACGATAGAGTACATCTTCCGCGAGATCGTCTTTTTCATGACCAAAGGCATGAAATATTTTCGCGACGACTGCTCCCGCCATCTGCACGGGCGTTCCCGGATGATCAACGTGACCGACACCCTCGAGCTGAGCCATGCTTATCGAATTAATAAGGTAAACATAAGACGGATCCGAAAGTCCGTAATAATAAAAATAGCCCTGCGCTGAACGAAGGTTCATTGAATATAAAATAAAGCAGACCGGTATTATCAGAAGGTATATGTATTTCATTTAGTTTATCAGTCGGTGGAATTAAATAATTAGGAATTAAGAATTAGAAATTTAGAATTAACTATTAACTATCTTTTCTCTGAATGCAGCGTAGATCTTTTCAAGCAATTTGATTCCGCTGTTATTTTCTATCTTTCTTCCGTCGATCTCATGCACAGTTGTCAGCTCACCCATCGTGCCGGTAGTGAATATTTCATCGGCGTTGTAAAATTCAGAAACCGAAATATTTCTTTCGGTACATTTTATTCCGAGCTCATCAGCGATTTTAATTACCAATCCACGTGTGATCCCCGGAAGACATGCATCCGGCAAAGGTGTATGAAGCTCACCATTGTTTGCAATGAAAAGATTGGTCGCATTTGTCTCCGCAACGAATCCATAAAGATCAAGCATTATCGCGTCATCAGCACCTGAAAGATTCGCTTCGATCTTAGCGAGGATATTATTAAGTAAATTATTGTGATGGATCTTTGAGTCAAGACATTGAGGTGAATTCCTTCTTATAGATGAAGTAATGAGCTTTATGCCTTTAGTGTTGTCATAGACCGGAGGTTTCCATTCAGCGAGTATTATAAGACACGAACCGCTTTGATTGAGTCTCGGATCCATACCTGAAGTGATCTTCACTCCTCTGGTAAGTGTCATCCTCGCGTGTGCGCCGTCTTTCATTGCGTTAACTTTAAAAGTTTTGTAAACAGCATCGGTTATGTAATTCAAATCCGGTATGTCAACAAATGAAAGTGTCTTTGCCGAAGCCTGTAGTCGCGCGATATGCTCTGCTAAGCAGAAAACCTTTCCATTGTAAATGCGCAGACCTTCCCATACGGCATCGCCACCCTGAACTGAACTGTCGAAAACGGAAACCTTTGCTTCATTACGTTGATAAAATTTCCCGCCGATGAAAACCATTATGTTGTCATTCCGCGGATCGGATGTCTGCAGCATAAATTTTTTATCGGTGAAAATATCTAATTTAGTTGAAAGTTGAAAGTTTGTAAGGTTGTGGAGTTTGTTGAGTGGGTGGAGTGTATAGAGTTTGTTGAGTTTGTGGAGTAAGGTGAGTTTGGTAAGTATGGTGAGTATGGTGAGTTTCAGAGCAGATATGGAGCTTACACAGTCAGATATGGAGCTTACACAGTCAGATATGGAGCTTACACAGTCAGATATGAAGGTTGCGCTGTTAGATATTTAGAATTCAGAAACAGATATTCAAACTCACCATACTCACCATACTTACCATACTTAAAACCATACTTGTTAATTCTGAAGCTTATTTTTTCAGAGCATAATATACAGCATTCATGAACAGACCAAATTCCTGTATATGTGGAATATGACCTACGCCGGTAAATTCAATTATCTCCGCCACAGGAATTTTGATTGTTAATTCACGCGCAAGCTCCGCAACTCTTCCGCGCGATTCCTGCATCTCCTTTGTCAGCAGACCCTTTCCTACAATGGTTCTGTCCTCAACACCAATCAGAAAGCACACAGGGACTTTCAGATCCTTAAACTCATGAACAACCGGCTGCTCATAGATCATCTGATAAGTGACCGCGTTAACAAAAGCGATCCTTTCAAAATCAGGATTGCTTAACGCGTCCGCCTGTGCCTGTACATACTGTTCATACTCAGGTTTCCATACAGGATAATATGTCTGCTGATATTTTTTGTAAGATTCGTATGTAGCTCCGACCTCTTTCTCATATTGCTTTTCCACCGTCTGATAAGGAACGAATGTCTTATAATCTTCAAGACCGATGGGATTTTCAAGGATAAGCTTGTTAACCGTTGCGGGATAAATCAATGTGAATCTTGTTCCGAGCATGCCTCCCATTGAATGCGCGATGATATCAGTCTTATCAACACCCAGTGTATCAAGCAGCTTCTTCATTGTCCACGACATCAGGTGAAAGCTGTAATGAATATCAGGATAGCCCGACTTTCCCCAGCCCGCCTGATCTGGAACGACTACTCTGAAGCCGCTGTCAGAAAGTGACGTTATAACATCCTTCCAGTAATATCCGTTGAAGTTCTTGCCGTGAAGCAGCATTACTGTTCGTCCGTTGGCTGCAGCCGGCTTTACATCCATGTATGCGATTCGCACCGGAACGGATTCTATGGTTATGTCCAGATAGCTGACCGGGTATGGATATTCAACGTCAGTTGTTTCAGCGTAAGTAATGCCAAATGGATCTAACATCAGAGCTGTAAAAAGTATCAGGAATATTATTTTCATTAGTTTAATGTATTTATCGAATAGTTTAAGAACCATTTTTTTTAAAATTACGAATTACGAATTACGAATTTTAAGTTACGAGTTACAAATAGTTATCAAAAATTACCGGTTAAAATTTTTAAGTTAAAGGTCATTCAAATCAATTATCAACTATCAATTATCAACTATCAATTTAATAATTAATAATTGAATTCCTTAGTTTCGACTTCAATGAATTCTTCACTTCACTCCGCTTCGTTCGTTCAGAATGACAAAAGTATAATGTCAGCATTAGTAATTGGTAATTAGTAATTAGTAATTGGTAATTAGTAATTAGTAATTAGTAATTAATATTTGAACATTAAACATTGAATTGATACTGCCGTTGGCGAAATTTATTTTTACAACTTAAAACCAAATACAAGTGATCTACAAAAAAACAAAAATAATCTGCACTATCGGACCGGCTGTTGATACAGTTGAAAAAATATCAATGCTTATTGATGCGGGAATGGATGCCGCGCGGCTGAACTTTTCGCACGGCACTCATGATGTGCATGAGATTTATATAAAGAATGTGCGCGAAGCGGGAAAGCTTAAGAATAAAATGATTGCGATCATTCAGGATCTTCCCGGTCCGAAGATCCGTGTTGGAAATCTTGAGAATCAGAGTATTGAACTTGTTGAAAATCAGACGATCAGTATTACATCCGTCCCTGTTACCGGCACTCAGAAAGTTTTCTCAACAAATTATCCCGAACTAATCTACGATGTAAAGAAAAATGAGATGATACTTCTTGATGACGGTAAATTACGGCTTCGTGTGATTTCAGCCGAACCGTTCGATGATCGCATTGAATGTGAAATTATGACCGGAGGTATACTGAAAGAGCATAAAGGAATAAATCTTCCTCATACAAACCTTAACCTCCCGCCATTCACTGAAAAAGATATGATAGATCTTGATTTCGGGCTGAAGCATGATGTTGATTTCGTTGCGATGAGCTTTGTGAGAAAAGCCGAAGACATAAGGTTTTTAAGAGATCTGATAGAGTCAAAGGGGCACAATAAACCTATCATTGCAAAAATAGAAAGACCTGAGGCGGTTGAGAATATTGATTCGATTATTATGGAAACAGATGTTGTAATGGTGGCAAGAGGGGACATGGGAGTTGAGATCTCGACTGAGGATGTTCCGCTGATACAGAAGAAGATTATAAGGAAGTGTAATGAAGCTATTACTCCGGTCATAACCGCGACTCAGATGCTTGAGTCAATGATAGAGCATCCGGATCCCACAAGAGCAGAAGCTTCAGATGTTGCTAACGCAATACTTGACGGGACGGACTGTGTGATGCTTTCAGCGGAAACTTCAACAGGAATGTATCCGATCCTCGCGGTGACAACGATGAAGAAAATAATTCTGAAAACTGAAACGATAAAGAAGACAACCTACTTCAAGGATATTTTTATAGAAGACTCACCGGAAAATACTTTACATACAATATGCAATTCCGCCATTGAGATCGCGACAAGGGTAAACGCGAAAGCGATCATTACCGTTACCCACACCGGAAAGTCGCCATTGCTGCTGTCAAATCACAGACCTGTTGCACAGATAATCTCGGCAACTCATGATAACAATATAATCAAGAGATGTAAACTGATGTGGGGAGTGGAATCGATTCTTATTGAGCAGCATGAGAGCTATAATGAAACTTTTGAAATGGTAAAAGAAAAGATCCTCGCCAATGGGATCCTCACCAAGAATGACAGAATACTGATCATCGCCCCGATGCCCTTCTCACAAACTGAGTCCGCGAATATGATACAGGTGACGGAAATATAATTACTAATTAACAATGAACAATGATAAATGATAAATGATAAATTTTGTTAATTTCTATTATTGATAAATGTATTGAACACCAATTTCGAAATAAAACATTGCTCATTGTTCATTGATCATTGATCATTGAGCAAGCCATCTTCTTACGACAAACTTTTTCACTCCGAATTTATCCCATTCATTCGATGCTGTCCTTTCATTCATCACACTTATTAATCTTGATGAAAGATCGCTTTTATGAACACCCTCAGAAGGCGTGCTTTCTATTACTGTATTCTCGTCGAGAACAATTATGACGTGCCCGCTCCATACAATAAGATCAAGCGGCTGAAGCATTGAAATTATTTCCTGCGAAGACTTGCCTGCAATATCGAGTCCTTCACCGTATTTAATGAGTGAAGATGTATTCCTCGGAGTCGAACCATCGGTCGCCTCGTATATCAGTCCCGAGCAGTCAACACCTTTAAGACTCCATAAGCTTTTCTCACTTTCGGAAATTTCACTCTGCGGCTTGTAATACTGAACAAGCTGCTCAATACCGTCACCGTAATTTCCTCCCCACATATAACCGTATCCTTCAAGTGAATTTAATTTTTCAAGTATGAGCTTTTTATCAGGCATTACCTTAGGTCTTTCTGAAGGAAGTGAATCTAATGTCTGTACAAAACGGCTGTCAATATACAGGTCGGTCGACGTATATGGATAATCGCTTGTAGTGATCCTGTAAATGTCATGATCTCCTTTCGGAATGATCTCAAGTATTTCAAAAACAGTATTCGGGAACGCGATGAATTCCATCTCACCGATCAGCCCTCTCTTATCAAGCTTAACATTATTGTTTGCACCGCCGAATACAGATTCATAATCACTTGTATTTAAAACCGGTGTATTTAATATTGCCACTGCGTAACGCTTTTCCCCGCTTTGCGCTGTACAATATGTATAAGTCAGGAGAAAGATCAGAAATAAATATTTTCTTAAATGCATTTTCACAAATCCGTAAATTTAAGTTTTCTTTTATAAATTATTTAAATTAAATTGTCAAAAATATTGATTGCTTTCAATGGACTTTAATAATTTTCTCTTAGCTTTCATACCAATGTTCGTTGCCTTTGACGCTATCGGGACAGTCCCTATGTATATGACACTGACTCAGGGCATCAGTGATGTGGAAAAAAAGAAGCTTGTGATACAGGCAACAGTTGCAGCGCTTGTAATATGTGTACTTTTTATCTTTGTCGGCGATGCAATACTTGATTTTCTCGGTATTACTGTCAATGACTTCAGAATAGCGGGTGGTCTTATTCTCCTTATTATATCAATTACGGATCTCCTGTTTTATGCGACAAGAGTTCGTGATGTGCACGCTGAAGATATCGGAATTGTTCCGATCGGTATCCCGCTCATCGCCGGTCCTGCTGTGCTCACCACGATTCTTATAAGCAATGATACATTCGGAATTTCCACAACCGTTATATGCCTGGCTGTGAATATGCTCATTGTGTTCCTCTCATTGGCAAACGCAAAATTCATAAAGAAAGTAGTAGGGGAGAATGGCTCTAAGGCGATTGCGAAAGTTGCATCACTCTTTCTTGCAGCCATTGCAGTGATGATGATAAGAGTCGGGCTTACTAATTCAATGCAATGAACTGACTGAAAATGTTTTGCGCTTTTTATTGTACAGATACGAACTTATAGAATTGTAATTATGCTAACCTTAAACAAACGACACCATGAAAAAAACAATTGTAATGATTTTAGTTTTATTTTTTGTGAATGCAAAATGTTATTCGCAGATTGTAAATGAAATAATGTACTCGCCGGCAGAGGCTTCAAATGAATGGTTTGAGATCTTCAATACTTCCTCTTTCGCTGTTGACCTTCAGAACTGGAAATGGAAGGATGCCACTTCATCACTCCGCACAATTACCACACAGAATACCGTCATTGATACAAATTCATACCTTGTAATATGCCAGGACTCTGTCAAATTCAGAAATCAATTCACAGCATTTAACGGAAAGTTTATTCAAACAGCGTGGAGCCAGCTTAATAACTCAGGCGATAATCTGATCCTTATAAATCCTGCCGGAATAAGAGTCGACTCGATAACTTTTTCATCGTCATGGGGAGGTAACACCGGCGGATACTCTCTCGAAAAGATCAACTCATCCGGTCCGCAAAATCTTTCTTCAAACTGGGGAACATCAATTGATCCCGATAAGGCAACTCCATGCAAAAAAAATTCAATTACACCCAAGCCGTTTGATTTGCTGCTGAAGTCATTTAGGACTGAACCGTTGTTTCCTTCAACTGATGAAACGCTTACTCTGATTTCAGTAATAAAGAATCCCGGAGTGAATACAGCACAAAATTTCCAATTGAAATTATACCGTGACAGTAATCTTGACAGTGTGACTCAGCCTGCCGAGCTTATTAATTCACAAAGTACTTCATTGCTCAATAGCGGTGATTCTATTATTCATGTTTATACAATTCAGGATCCCGACACAGGTACAGTTCAGTTCATTTCAAAAATAATTTATGCCGATGACTATGACACTCTGAATAATCAGGTCATCAAACGTCTTTATGTCAGCAGTCAGTCCGGAAGCGGTGGTATGGTAATAAATGAGATCATGTATGATCCTCTCACAAATCAAAGCGAGTGGATTGAGTTTTACAATGCTTCAGCGCAGGCTATTAACATTAAGAAGTGGAAGTTCAAGGATGCGTCCGTTACTGTTACTCTTTCTGATTCCGATGTCTTTTTAAATCCGGGTGATTATCTCATACTTGCTCACGACAGTTCTGTTTATCAAAAGTTTGCTTACATAGCATCCACGCAGAATTTGAAAGTAAAAATTTTCGCTTCTGTAAGCCTCAATAATTCCGGAGAAGATCTGTCTTTAACCGATAGTATGAATAACGTTGCTGATCGTGTTGCATATTTTCCCGGCTGGCACAATTCAGAGTTGATCGAGACCAAAGGTATATCGCTTGAAAGAATCAACCCTGCGTTTACTTCAGGTGAGAAAAGTAACTGGAGCTCGTGCGCTAATACGCTGGGTGGAACACCGGGCTTGCAGAACAGTATTTTTACAAAGAGTATTAACACTAACGCAGAAATTGGAATTACGCCAAATCCTTTTTCCCCTGACGGTGACGGTCTGGAAGATTTTGCATTAATAAGGTATAAGCTCACTTCACCTTTTTCACAGATGAATATAAAGATTTACGATATAAAGGGGCGTCTTGTCAGGAACCTGGCGAATAATAATATTACAGGAAGTGAGGGGACAATTGTTTTCAACGGACTTGGAAATGATAATCAGAAGCTGAGGATCGGTATTTATATCTTGCTGATCGAAGCGATCGATGCAAGAGGAGGCAGAGTGAATAATGTGAAGGCTGCTATGGTGATCGGGGGGAAGATGTAGAACTATGTGTATCTATGTGGCTATGTGGTGGATAGGTGAAGATTTATTCTAAATTTAATAGGTATTAATAAAAAAAAATATTAAGTTTGTATAAACAGTAATTACCAATTGACCTAAAATCCCCACCCCAAGATATCCCAAAGTTTTATTGAAATTAATTATAGGAATGTTAGTCTCTAATATTGCTACGAAATCTATTCATCAAATTTTAATTTGCTTTATGATTTTTAACCTGCTCCAAAATTTTTTCTAACCTTAAAAATATTATCATGAAAAAAACATTACTTGTTCTTCTGTTGTTAGTTTTTGCTTCAGGATATTCATCAGCTCAGATATCTACTTATCCTTACATAAACAGCGGAGGAAATAACATAGGATGGTTTCCTATTCAGGGACCAATACTCTGGTATCTCGGACCTGCCTTCAGTAATCCTGCAGGTGTTGCTCTTGACACAGCGTTGATCTGTAATTTTTCAAATAATGCCGCCGGGACTCAGGGTTATATTGTGTCACCGGCTTTTAATTTTACTGCATTAACCAAACCGGTTATTTATTTCTATACAGCTTACCGGTCACGAAATGATCAGAATGATTCACTTCAGTTCTTAATCTCAACTGACGGCGGCATTACTTTCATTGATGTTCCGACGCCATATAGAAAATCTTTTAACTCTACTCCTTCACTTGCGACCGGACCTTCACAAAATGCTCAGTACAATCCATCCGCGCCAAATCAGTGGAGACATGAAACAATTGATCTCACAGCTTATGCAGGACAAAACAATCTTCTCTTTGCATTCAGAGGTGTAAGCGCCTTCGGTAATGATCTTTATATTGATGATTTTATTGTCACAAATAATGATAACTATTGTCAGTCAACTGTAATTTCGCCGGGAACTGTTTCATGCTCTTATGCTTCGGTAATTTTCAACACTGTTGGTCTTGTATCTCCGCTGTTCACAAATAATGACAATCCCGCAGGAGGTGTCATTTCTTTTTCAGAACACCTGAATCAGTTTCCTGTACCTTCAGCCAATGCTACTCCTATTGCTGTCAATACTACCGCTACCACACAGGACGGTTCAATCTTTACACCAAATCTTGTCGCTCCCGATGCATGGTTTACTGTTTCATATACCGGCAATGACAGATTAGGATATGCAAACTATAACATCAGCATCAATGTTGGAACATTCATTTCTCTTTTGAACATAAATAAATTATACATTGTAAAACGTTCGGATCTGACAGGAAGATGGGTCTCACAAAATACTACTGTATCCGGAACATCGCTCATAGCTTCAGGGCTTACTACATTTTCCGACTTTGCAGTTGCTGGTGATTCTACAAACAATCCGCTCCCCGTTGAGCTGACTTCTTTTGTTTCAATTGTTGGAAATAATAATGTAGATCTGCTATGGACAACTTCTTCAGAGATTAACAATTCAGGTTTTGACATAGAAAGATCTTCATCGTACGGTCAATGGGCAAAGATCGGCTTTGTTAATGGAAACGGAACTTCCTCATCAGCAAACAATTATTCCTTCAATGACAGAGGATTAGCTGCAGGAAAATATAATTACCGGCTGAAGCAGATTGATTTCAATGGCAATTATGAATATTATGACCTTGGTAATGAAGTAATAATTGGAATTCCTGAAAAATTCGAATTGTCACAAAATTATCCAAATCCCTTTAATCCTGTCACAGTCATAGCATATAATATAACTTCAGGAAACAATGTGAACTTGAAAGTATTTGATTCAAATGGAAAAGAGATTATGACGCTGGTAAATGAAAGAAAGGAAGCAGGCAGTTATTCTGTTCAATTTGACGGAAGTAATTTTGCAAGCGGAATATATTATTACAGTATTCAGTCAGGAAATTTTACGGACACAAAGAAGATGATAATGGTAAAATAAAATTCAGATTCAGCTATCAGTTCGTTTTTGTAAATTAGTTAAAGCCGGTTAAATTTTGCCGGCTTTATCTTTATAATTGTTAATCATACTTAACTTAACATCCTTCCAAAATAAGGAAAAAACTTAACACGAATTCCTCGAATGATTACGAATTAAAAATATTGTCACTAATTTTAAAAACAGAATTAATATAAATTTAGTTGGACAGCAAAAGTATATCTTCAAGGTTATTTAAAGGTTGATTTTAAAGATTCGATATAGGTGTAGAAATATTACCAAAGCAGATTGATTTAAAATTATAAAATTTTTCAAAAACATTTTGGACTGCAATGGTAAAAAATTTGTAAATCCCTTCAAAGTCGAATTGATTTTAAAACGCAATTTCGTTAATTTTGTAATTGCAAACAAATTTATGGGCAAGGATCCAAAAAATTCTGAAGAGAATAAGAGTTCTTTAAAAGATCTGATCACCAAACCCCTTTTCAAAACAGACTCCAAAGCTATCCAGTACTCAGGTATGGGTGTAACTTTGGTAGTGACAATACTGATTTTTTTTTGGATAGGGAGATGGCTCGACGGTAAATTTGATACGAATGTTACTTTCACACTGATACTTACTTTTACAGGCTTTGCAGCAGGATTCTATAGTTTCTTCCTTAATGTCAAGAAGCTAACTGAAGAAGAGAAAAAAGAAAAATCTAAGTTAAATAAGCCCTGAAAAGTTTAGATTTCAAAAAGTTTGCTATTAAGATAATATTAATAAGTGTAATACTTCTTGTTACAGGTTTTGCAACGATATTTGTTCTTGATCTTAAGGTATATTCAGTTCCTCTGCTACTTGGATGGCTCCTTAGTTTCTTAAGTGTCATGACGGGAAGTCTGATAATTTCAGGTGCATTCAAAAAACCGGGTATCAGTTTTTTCAACACAGTCCTTTTGAGTATGGTTGTAAGGATGCTGATAACAACCGCTTTGGTATTTCTGATGGTTTATGTTTTGAAACTTGATAAAATTGGTTTTGCTGTAATTTTCTTTTTCTTTTACTTTTTGTTCCTGATATTTGAAATTAATTTCCTTTCTGCAAATATTAATAAAAAATAAATTCCGGTTTATAAATAATTGATAAAAAATTTGAGTATTAAATCTTTAAGCCGCTGTAACAAATCATTCCTTAAAAAACTATTCTTTATAGTAATACTATTAATAACTGTTACCGGCAATTCTTTCGCTTTTGACAATTCGACCGATAAAAAGGAAGATGTCGTCCAGAAGACAGAAGGCGAGGGTGAAAAGCTCGTACATGAATCCGAGGAGAAGTTTGATATTATAGAGAAGATAGTGGACCACGATTATGTTGATTTTTACTTCCTCGGAAAACTTCATTTACCGAAATTTGCTCCTGTCAATGTATTTGGAGTAAATATAGATTTTTCAATTACAAAGAGCACACTAATGATGTTCCTTTCGGCTGTCATTCTTATCATTGTTCTGATGTATGCAGTTTCAAGTAATAAGAAGAATAAGATTCCTCGCGGTATTGGAAACGTAGTTGAGTCACTTGTTGTGTTTGTCAGGGATGATATTGTCAGGGCTAATATGGGAGATGCCGGTCTGAAAATGATGCCGTTCTTTCTTACATTATTTTTCTTTATAATGTTCGCAAACCTGCTGGGTCTTTTTCCTTTCATGGCTCAGCCCACAAAAAATATAAATGTTACCGCAGCATTGGCTCTTACAACATTTGCTGTAACTCAGTACAAAGGTATAAAAGCCCACGGTTTCGGTGGATATGCAAAATCACTCGTTCCTCCGGGTGTTCCTGTGTTTGTTCTTCCGATCATGATCATTGTTGAGTTCATTGGTTTGTTTACCAAACCATTCTCACTGCTTATGAGGTTGTTTGCAAATATTACCGCAGGTACGATCATCATTTTTTCATTAATAGGTTTGATCTTTGTGATGGAATATACAGGATCGGTTATAGCCGTACCTTTTGCTATATTCATTTATCTGATCGAGATATTCATCGCATTATTGCAGGCATATATATTTACTTTGCTTTCCGTGTTGTATGTTAATATGGCAATGCAACACCACTAGTCAATTATCAATTATCAATTATCAATTATCAATATAAAAGTATTTTTAAAAAATATAATAACTTAAAAACAAAAAAGGAGAAGTAGTAAAAATGGATTTAGCATTTTTAGGAGCCGGAGTTGGAGCCGGATTAATAGTTATCGGAGCAGGTTTGGGAATTGGAAGACTTGCAGGATCAGCTCTTGAATCCATCGGAAGACAGCCTGAAGCAGTCGGTGAAATCAGAACAACGATGATCATTGCAGCTGCTCTTTTAGAAGGTGTTGCGCTGTTCGGTCTTGTTATCTGTATTCTTTTAGCTACAAAGGCATAAGAATCTTTTCGGATTTACACGGAAGATTCTTTGTCTTTGTAAATATATTTTTAACATTTAAATAAAAATCAGGTAATGTTTTATTATCTTACTTTACTATTTAATTATTCGTTTGTCTTTTTGGTAAGCGAACCCGGTCAGGAGAAACCGTCGCTTTTATCGGTAAATCCCGGGCTTATTATCTGGCAAATCATAATCTTTGTTCTTTTAGTTATACTTCTCAAGAAGATCGCTTGGAAACCACTGCTCACAGCTCTTCATACACGCGAGCAGACTATTAAGGATTCAATTGACCAGGCGGAAAAGCTTCAGAAGGATGCAGAAGCACTTATTGAGCAGCATAAAAAGAATCTTACCGATGCGAATGTTCAGTCTATGAAAGTAATCAATGATGCCAAAGAAACTGCGAATAAAATGCGTGATGAACTGATGAACAGAGCGCAGGAGGATTCAAGAAAGCTTATCGAACAGGCGAAGGTTGAGATCAGGCAGGAGAAGGAAACCGCAATGTCTGAACTGAGAAATGAAGTTTCGGATCTGGCAATTAAAGCTGCCGAAAAAATAATTAAGGATAATCTCGATGAGAATAAGCAAAGAAAGATTGTAAACGATTTTATCTCTCAAATCCCAAATAATTAATTAAGCTATGTTATCAAAAGCAGCGAGAAGGTATTCGATCGCGTTATATGAAGTTGCTGAAAGTCAGGGGAATATAGAGCAGGTTTCAAAGGATATTTCTGACATACTTGGACTTATCAATTCAAACACTAACTTTGCGCTTTTTCTTTCAAGTCCTGTTATAAACAGAATTAAAAAAACTGAGATCGTAAAGGAAATTTTCGGAGGGAAAGTATCCGAGCTTACAATGAGCTTTATGGTTCTTTTACTTTCAAGAGGAAGAGAAAAGCTTACACGGGATGTGTTCTTTGATTTTCTTAATCTTAAAAAGGAAAAGAACGGAATTGTTGATGTATCGATAAGATCTGCTGTTGAGCTGAACGATGAAGAGAAAGCGCGGATGAAGGAAAAGATAGACGGTTATACACATTTGAAAAGTGATATGACTTTTGAAATTGACAAGAGCATAATCGGAGGATTTATCGCAAAAATTAATGACACTGTCCTTGACGCAAGCATCAAACGTCAGCTTGAGAGACTTAAGATAAAATTCAGGGAAGGCGATTTTATTCTTAATTGATCTTAAGACAGTAGATATTTATTAAACCGGTTACAATTTATTTTATTAAAAAAATTTATACAAAAAATATTCAGGAGAAATAAATAATGGCAGAGGTAAAATCAGACGAAATATCCGCGATACTCAGAAAGCAACTATCGGGTTTCGAAACGGAAGTCGATGTGTTCGATGTAGGAACGGTGTTGTATGTAGGTGATGGTGTTGCGCGTGTTTATGGATTATCAAAATGCGAAGCAGGCGAGTTGATCGAGTTTCCTAACGGAGTTTTCGGGATTGCGCTTAACCTTGAAGAAGATAATGTAGGCTGTATCCTGTTTGGTGAATCATCACTTGTTAAAGAAGGTGACACAGTAAAACGAACCGGTAGAATCGCTTCAATGCCTGTTGGTGAAGCAATGCTCGGAAGAGTTATAAATCCGCTTGGTCAGCCCATCGACGGAAAAGGCGAAATTAAAACTGATAAATTTCTTCCGCTTGAAAGAAAAGCGCTTGGAGTTATTCAGAGACAGCCGGTAAAAGAGCCGCTTCAGACAGGTCTTAAAGCTGTTGACGCTATGATCCCGATCGGAAGAGGTCAGAGAGAACTTATCATTGGTGACAGGCAGACAGGTAAGACCGCGGTTGCCATTGACGCTATAATTAATCAGAAAGGCAAAGGAGTTTTTTGTATATATGTCGCTATCGGTCAGAAGGGTTCGACAGTAGCGCAGGTTGTTAAGAGCTTACAAGATGCCGGCGCAATGGAATTCACTACAGTCATTGCAGCAACTGCTTCCGATCCTGCTCCGCTTCAGTATATCTCAGCGTTTTCGGGTGCGACACTCGGAGAGTATTTCAGAGATTCAGGAAGACACGCACTGGTAGTTTTTGATGATCTTACAAAACAGGCGGCTTCATACAGAGAGGTATCTCTATTATTGAGAAGACCTCCGGGACGTGAAGCTTATCCGGGAGACGTTTTCTATCTTCACTCAAGGTTGCTTGAGCGTGCTTCAAAGCTTTCAGATGATCTTGGCGGCGGAAGTTTAACAGCTCTTCCTATAATTGAAACTCAGGCGGGTGACGTATCGGCATACATTCCGACAAACGTTATCTCAATTACTGACGGACAGATATATCTTTTGTCAAATCTTTTCAATTCAGGTATCAGACCGGCTATCGACGTGGGTATCTCGGTCTCCCGTGTAGGTGGTAACGCTCAGATCAAAGCAATGAAAAAGATTGCAGGAACGCTGAGACTTGATCTGGCACAGTTTAGGGAGCTTGAAGCTTTTGCAAAGTTCGGTTCAGATCTTGATAAAGCTACTATGCAGCAGTTAAGAAGAGGTGAAAGGCTTGTAGAAGTACTTAAGCAGAAACAGTATTCTCCGATGGCTGTAGAAAATCAAGTGGTAATAATTTATGCGGCTGCTAAAGGTTTTCTTGATGAGATACCGATCCCGGATGTGCTGAGATACCAGACGGACTTTATGATGGAAATTGAGAACATGCATGGAGACATTCTTCAAAGCATAAGAGATACAAAAGACCTTACACCGGAAAATACTGAAAAGATGAATAAAGTATTGAAGGATTTCACTGAAAGATTTAAGAGTACTTTAAAATCATAAATTTTAATTTTCTTATTATTAAGGTCACGGCGTTTGGCATTCAAGCAGTATTTATTATTTACCATTGAACAATTTATAATTAGAAAAACTTGGCAACACTTAAAGAATTAAAAACAAGAATTACCGGTATCAAGGGAACGCAGAAGATCACCAAGGCAATGAAGATGGTGGCTTCGGCGAAGATGAGACGTGCTCAGGAAAGGATTACTTCGATGAGACCTTATGCCAAAAAGATCGATGAACTTCTAAGCGATCTTATTGAAGCTGCCGGTGAAGAGGTAAATAACATCATGGAAGATCGTGAAGTTCGTAAAAAGCTTGTTGTGGTAATATCATCAGACAGGGGACTTGCAGGCTCATTCAATACTAATATTATAAGATTTGGCTTAAATTATATTAACAGTTTGAGCGCTGACACACAGGTTATTCTGGTCGGAAGAAAGGTAAACGATTCACTTAAAAAGAAAAATCTCAATATCATAAAATCTTATGTGAATATTTTTAACGATCTGTCTTTTGAGATATCCAATGAGATCGTTAACTTTATAATTGACGGTTACAGAAGGAAACAGTATGACAGTGTTGAGATCATTTATAATGAATTTAAGTCAGTTGCAAAGCAGGTAGCTGTGAAAGAGCAGCTTCTGCCGTTAAAGAAACCTTCAACAGCTAAAGCAGAAACAAAAAGTAAAAATAAAGCTGATTATATATATGAACCAAGCGCTGCTGAAATATTAAAGGAGCTTATTCCGAAGCAATACAAAGTTCAGTTTTGGAAAGCACTTCTCGAATCCAACGCTGCAGAGCAGGCAGCGAGAATGACAGCTATGGAAACCGCAACTCGAAACGCTACAGATCTCTTAAAGATACTCGAGCTTTCATATAACCAGGCAAGACAGGCAGCTATAACAAAAGAAATTCTCGAAATTGTTGGTGGTGCTGAAGCGCTGAAGGATGCATAAGAGCCGCGAATTATGAGTCAAAGTTTTTTAGAAGCGGGATTGAAGTCCCGCTTTTTTTTTATATGCTATAAATAGTAATACCAAAATTTAATTTTCCTGAGAATGATTTCAGTGCTGTCCAAAAAAGTTTTTTAAAAATTTAAAATAATTTTATATTCAATCTGTTTGGTAATATTTTTGCACTAATATCGAA
>Ga0163153_10002105_pt1 | contig 29884 bp, 31 predicted proteins | sample OliLakLV19MP6IB1_FD_148629 | JGI IMG/M metagenome (GOLD analysis project Ga0163153, IMG submission 148629) | Freshwater microbial mat bacterial communities from Lake Vanda, McMurdo Dry Valleys, Antarctica - Oligotrophic Lake LV.19.MP6.IB-1 | ecosystem: Environmental > Aquatic > Freshwater >...
CGGCGATCGCCAAACATCCACGGATGGGGATCGAGCGTATTCCGAATGGCACCAACCTTGCGCGCGTGACGTTCAAAGGTGTGAATCCCGCCGACGTGGCTCGGCGCCTGGCCGAGCGCGGCATCGCGATGACCGCGCCCCCCGGAGCGACCACCCTCACGTTCGGCGTCAACGAGACGTGGAACCGCATGACCGCTCCGGAACTGGTCCGGGCGTTTGAAGAAGCACTCGGCTAATCGTCAGGGGGAGTGCGCGCACGATGCGCCCAGTGCCCGGGCGTTGTCGCCCGGCTGCCGCAGCGGGGGCTTGCCAAAATCCCCCCGACGATGGCATCGTCGTCGGTGACGGGTGGGTATCACATTCTGCGTGCTCACGCCGACTCGGCCCTGGAAGAAAGTGCGACGTCCGACGACAGCCTGCTGACCGTCGGCCGGGTTTTGGGAGAAACGACTTCGGCACGCTATCTGCTGGTAACAGGGCAGGAGACGGCTGATGGCAACGATTGAGCAGCGGATGGTGGCAGTCCGAGGTGAAGACAACCGGCTTGGAGGGAACCATGGCAGACACGAGTCGGGCGATTATCGCGGTTGATGCAGATCTCAAGACGATGATTGCCGCGCTGGATGCACGGATGGAGAAGAGGTTCGACTCGCTCGACCGGCGCTTCTTGTCGGTGCTGGCGGTGCAGTTCACCACGCTGTTCGCCATCCTCGCGGCGGCCTTCGGCGTGATCACTCGGCTGTTGTAAGAGCGGCGCGCTGCCTCAGCGCGATACCTGCCCCTCAATACGGTTTATGCTCAGTCGCTATGAATCTGATCGAAGAGAAGTTCGCGAAGCTCGGCACCGACCACGCCCCCGGCCAGGAGGTGCGTCAGGCCGGCAGCCCTGCGGATGCGGATCTGCGCGGGGAGTCGTTGCCTGGTGTCCCGGTCGATTTTTCACATGGCGATGTGAACGACAACGCCTTCGCGCCCACACCCGGCGCACTGGAAGAATTTGCCGAGGGAGTGCATCGCGGCGGCCCACAGGCCTACACCGAGTACCGTGGGGGCGGCGAGCTGCGTGACCGTGTCGCAGAAAAGCTCGCGTCGTTCACCGGCCGGCCGGTGTCTGGTGCGCGGGAACTGATCATCACCCCCGGCACGCAGGGGGCGCTGTTCCTCGCGTTGGGGGCCACGGTGACCGTTGGTGACCGGGTGGCCATCGTCCGGCCCGACTATTTCGCGAACCGCAAGCTGGTGGAGTTTCTGGGCGGTGACGTGGTGCCCGTCCGGATGGACCACCTGGCGCACACAACTGGCGCAGGCCTGGACCTGGAACAGCTCGATGCCGCATTCCAGTCTGGCGTCCGGACGTTCCTGTTTTCCAACCCCAACAACCCGGCCGGAGTGATTTATTCGCCGACGGAGATTGCGCGCGTCGCGGAGTTGGCGAATCGATACGGCGTCACGGTGATCGCGGACCAGCTCTACTCGCGCATGCTTTTCACCGGAGAGGTCTACACGCACCTGCGCGCATCGCCCATCAACGCCGACCACGTCGTCACGATCATGGGACCGTCCAAGACCGAGTCGCTGAGCGGGTACCGGCTTGGTGTGGCCTTTGGCGCGGCGCACCTCATCGACCGCATGGAGAAACTGCAGGCCATCGTGTCGCTTCGGGCGCCCGGTTATTCTCAGGCCGTACTGCGGACCTGGTTCAACGAACCGGCCGGGTGGATTCAGAACCGCACCGCGAAGCATCAGGCGATCCGCGATGATCTGATGAGGGTGTTCGGCACAGTGCCGGGGTTGGCCGCACGCGCGCCACAGGCGGGCAGTTACCTCTTTCCTCGCCTTCCGGCGTTGGGAATTTCGCTGCACCATTTTGTAAAGGCACTTCGTGTCCAGGCAGGCGTCACCGTCACCCCCGGCACGGAGTTCAGCCCTGACACCACCGACAGCATTCGCCTCAATTTTTCGCAGAACCACGACGCCGCAGTGCAGGCCGTGGAGCGTACCGTCCAATTAATCGAGCGCTACCGCGCCTGACCGACAGGAACCCATCGTGACCCGCAAAACATTCACCAGCGACCGCGCGCCGCTACCGGCTGGCTCTTACAACATCGCCGTCGAAGCCGGCGGACTCGTCTTCCTGGCGGGGCAGATACCCCGCGACCGGGACAATGTCCGGCATGGCGACAAGCCGTTCGCCGTTCAGGCGCGCATGACGCTGGACAACCTCGAGGCCGCAGCCAATGCGACGGGATTGTCGCTCAAGGACGCCGTGCGCGTCGGCGTGTTCCTCCGGAACCCCGCGGACGCCAAGGAATTCGACACCATCTACAAGGAGTACGTGGGCGATCCGCTGCCGGCGCGCACCCTGACCCAGTCCTCCTTTGCCGGCTTCGACATTGAAGTGGATGCCGTGCTGGTACGGCCGTAGGGCTGCCGCAGGTAGTGGCTTGCGCCGCGCCACGCGACGGCTGTCCAAACGAGCACAGGCGATTCGTCGCGCGTGATGTAGATTCTTGGAAAGTCGCGCACGTGTCGTAAATCAGTCGCGATGCGGAAGGTGGGTCACAATGAAGAAGTATGGAATTGCCTGGTTGCTGGGTGTGCCGTTCTCGCTGTTGGTGGTGATTTACGCGTTCAACCAGGTCGCGTGTCGTTAGCTCGGGCACAGTGCACACCTCCCACAACCCGCACATTACGACGGCCGATGGCATCCGCCTCTATTACAAGGACTGGGGTGCCTGACAGCCCGTCGTGTTCAGTCACGGCTGGCCGTTGAATAGCGACGCGTGGGACGACCAGATGCTGTTCCTCGCGTCGAACGGCTATCGCTGCATTGCCCACGACCGGCGGGGCCACGGGCGCTCAAGTCAGCCGTGCGGGCCACGACATGGATACCTACGCCGACGACTTGGTCGCGGTGGTCAACGCGCTGGGAGTGACCGATGTCGTGCATGTCGGCCACTCGACGGGCGGCGGGGAAGTGGCCAGATATATCGCGCGCGCCATGGCACCAACCGGGCGGGCTCATCGGTCTCACAAGGACTCAGAGATGCATTCTGGATGCAGGGCATGCAGGCAAGCATCAAGGCCGTACTCGATTGCGTGAAAGCCTTCTCGGAAACGGATCAGACCGAGGACCTGCGGGCCATCGACGTGCCGACGCTCAACATTCACGGCGATGACGACCAGATGGTTCCGATTGGCGCTTCGTCGCTGGCCGCAGCCAAACTGGTGGTCGGCGCGACGTTAAGGGTCTATCCCGCGCACCTCATGGTCTGTGTGCCACCCACAAGGCACAGATCAACGACGACCTTCTGGCGTTCCTGCGACCGTAGGCCACGACAAGGTAATTGTTCCGGCGCGACCGGAACCGCGCCCCTCGCCCTCACCGAAAGGTCTCTGTGCCGCTGTGGAGACAGTGGTGTAGGCTGACCGACAAATGCGCAGACTGCGACCGGACCACGGTACCCTCCAGAAGCCATGACGCACGAATACGAGAAGCGTGAAGGCCTGGCGTGCGTGACACAGGACCCGGCGAAGACCCTGGTCAACGTGGTCTTTGCTCACGGGTTGGGCGGTGGTGGCTATTCCACGTGGCACAGCGGGCCGCCGCCTGGTCTCGGCTTCTGGCCAGAGGCAGTGGCCGCCGACCATCCGCGCTGCTGCGTCTGGACCGTGCACTACACGGCCCGAATCCTTGAGTGGAATCCGTTTGCGCGCAGCCGGTCAGTCGACCTTCTTGATCGCGCCGCCTGGCTCACCGAAATGCTGGTGCTCAAAGAGATTCCAGCCAAACCCGTTGTGTTCGTCACACACAGTCTGGGTGGTCTGCTCGTAAAGCAGGTGCTGCAGTTCTCACAGTTTCTGGGACCTCCCCGGTGGCGGTTGCTCTGGGAACAGACGCAGGCCGTGTTGTTCCTCGCCACCCCGCATGTCGGGTCAGGGCTCTCGAATGTCGCCACCGCACTCGTGGACGCCGCGCGGACATCAAACCCGTTGACGCGCCTGTTCCTGCGGCCGTCACCTGCGCTCGGCAATCTCAGGAGAGACAATCCGATTCTGAGATATCTGGGTGACTGGTATCGCGATCACTCGCAGGCCCAGGGGATACAGACCATTGCGTTTTCCGAAGGCCGGACCATGAGGGGCGCGGCGATGGTCGTCTCCGAGAGCAGCGCCAGTCCCCAGGTGGCAGGCGTGATCGCCATGCCGCTGCCCGACGAAGATCACAGTTCGATTTCCAAGCCCGCCGACAAGAGCCGTCCCGTGTACCTCAGCCTGGACAAGTGCCTTGCCGACGTGGAACAGCGCGCGTCCAGTTGTGGCGTGGGGCACGGAACGCTCCGGGCACCGCTCGATAAGGAGACGCTTGCGCACCTGACCGAGAACCGGCGGCTCATCAGCCGTATTTCCGGAGCCTGGTGGGAGCGCATGTCCACCGACGGCGCCAACAAGCTCAGTTATTTCCAGATCCTGCCCGACATGCTGTTCAATACCGTCTCACTCTTGGGCACGTCGTATGACAGTGTCGGCAACAAAGCCGCCACCTGGAACAGTGTCATCGCGCGCGTCGACAAGGCTGACAACAGGATCGTTGTCCGCTACCTGTGGAAGGGCGGACACGTCGATCCGGGAATCGCCAACGTGCCCTTTCACGGGTTTGGTGCGCTGGAGTTCGTCGAGTCGGCCGGCACGGTCGGGACGATCACGCGCGGCGACGGAAAATTCTGGGATGTTGATGAATTTCATCCGGAAAAGACCGTGCTCAAACCCATCCAGCTCCGGCGAGTGCTGGCGCAGGATCAGATGCTGACCATGACCGGAGGCACCGACAACGCGGTCAAGGCGCTCGTGACCGAGATCCTTGGAAGTTGGAACGGGTCGTAACGGTCGAGCCACGCCGGCGACCGCACCCGTCGTATCCTGCGTTGGCCGAGGCCATTCCACAGTGACGACGATCATCCGATGGCTCTTTGCCGGCCCTGGTTCTGCCAGGATGCTTCAGCTGGATCTGTTGCGCGGGGTGGCGATTCTGCTGGTGCTGTTCACGCATGCGGTCGTGCCACCGACGGCATCGGGGTCGTGGCAGCGTGTGCTCGGCTATCTTCACCACCTGGGACCAAGCGGCGTCGACCTCTTCTTTGTGCTGAGCGGGTTTCTCGTCGGCGGACTGCTATTCAAGGAACTCCGCGCCACGGGCGGCCTCGACGTCCGCCGCTTCCTCGTGCGCCGCGCCTTCAAGATCTGGCCGTCGTACTTCGCCTTCGTCGGAGCGATGTTGCTGTGGTTGCTGATGGCGAACCGGCTGCCGTTGGCAGCCAGCGTGGGCGCCGTTCTCCCAAACCTCCTGCATGTACAGAACTATTTCGGTTCGCCACGCGAGCACACCTGGAGCCTGGCGGTCGAAGAGCACTTCTACCTCGTCCTGCCGCTGCTGCTGGTACTGGCCACGCGTCTGGGCCCGACGTCAAAGGCGGTGCGCGCGGTGCCGTGGCTGGCCCTGGTGTTGTGCGTGGTCTGTGCGCTGCTTCGGTTGCACGCTTACGCCGTTGAGATGCCGTTTAATCCGCACTACGCGACACACTTGCGAGTCGACTCGCTGTTCTTCGGCGTCCTGCTCGCCTATTTCTATCATTTCGCCCCGCACCGGCTGACGTTTGCGTCGACATACCGGCGGGCATTGCTGTGCGTCGGAGTCACGCTGCTGTTGCTCTACCCCTTGCTGGCGATGACCGATCACGGAAACCTGATTGTGGGTTCCCTGGGGTTCGTGGTCCTGTATCTCGGGTATGGATGCTGTCTCCTGGTCGCGATCCATACACCGATCGGCGTCGGGCGTTTGGGACGTCAACTTGCAGGAGTGCCGGCGCGTACAGCCGCGTTCATCGGGTATTACAGCTATCCAATCTATTTGTGGCATATCGACGCCACGAGGCCCGTCGGGCACGTGTTCGCGCTGTCCTGGACGGCCGACTGGTGGCCGGAGTTGCGGTGGCTGGTCGCCTTCATCGTCTACGTGGTGTTCGCCGTCGCCGCAGGGATGGTCTTCGGAATACTGCTGGAAAAACCTTCGTTGGCCGTCCGTGATCGCCTGTTTCCTGCGCGCAGCGGGCGGATCAGTCGCCCAGAAAGTCCCCCCACGGCTTGAGGTCCTGCACATGGTCGGAGACGGCTTTCACCACCATCATCATCGGCACGGCCAGGAACACCCCCCAGAAGCCCCAGAGCCAGCTCCACAAGATCAGGCTGGCAAAAATGGCGACCTGGTTCATTCGCGCGGCTCGTCCCATCAGGGCCGGCGTCAGGAACCAGCCCTCAAGAGTGGTGATGAGCAGGGCCACGCCGGCCACCGCCATGGCCATCGAGATCGTCCCGAACTGCATGAAGCCGACCATGCCCAGGCCTCCGGTCACAACCAGCGGTCCCAGGTAGGGAATCGAGTTCAGCACTCCTGCGGCGACGCCCCAGAAGGCGGCCTGACCCAACCCCAGTCCCCACAGCGAGACACCCGTGACCACTGCCACGAGCACGCTTGTGGTCAGTTGCACCAGCAGAAATCGCGCGATTTGCGTCTCAATCTGATCGAGAATTTGCTTCGTGATTTTCTTTTCAGACAACGACGCGGCGAAGTTCTTGATGAGCTTTCGCTTGAAGAGGTCGTCGCACACCAGCAGGAAAAACGTCAGCAACAGGATCATCAGGGCCTGCGACGTCAACCCGGCGATCTGTGCAGTCCCCCACCGCAGGAAATCAGCCGCCCGCAAACCCGGCTCTTCAACCAGGACCCGCACGACGCCTTTCGGCACGGCCGGCGCCGGCATGGCTGCGGTCGTGGTCTTGTCGATCTCCGTCGCCGCGCGCTGGATCTTCTCGATGGTGCTGTCAGGCGCTTGATTCGGGCGCAGCGCCATGCGAAGAGTTTGGGCCGCTTTGGGCAGGCTCTCGATGACAGAAAGTGCTTCATCGCGAACGCAGTAGGTGGTCCAGCCGGCAACGCTCAGCAGCGTCAATAGAACGAATGCCGCACCGAGAGCGCGCGGCACTCTGCGTCTCTGCAACCAGTCCACGATCGGGCCCAGGGCGTAGAACAACAGGCCGGCCAGCACCAGGGGAATGAACACCTCTTGTGCGTACCTCAAAAACACCAGTACCGCGATCACCGCGATGATCGAAATGCCCAGACTGCGCCCGTGACGCGGCGTATGTTCCAGAAGACCTCCGGTCGTGCCCGCGAGACGCGGCACTCCAGCATCAGCGTGCGCCAACAGGCGTCGGTCGGTCTGTGCGTTTCGGCACTCTGACCAGGCCGCCCTACGTGCCATGCGCTGTTGGACCGCGGGGCGTGTGCGGGATTCAGCCGTCGCCGCGCAGCGCCCCGACCGGCGAGATCCGAAGCGCCCGCCGCCGCGAGGAGTGGTTGCCCTCGGCTTGAAGTTCAAGCCGAGCTTCGTGCGGAGGCCAAGCTACCTGGTGACCCCGGACGCGTCCATTCGCGCACAATTGTAAATTGACTGAGTTATGATCTATCGTGCCTGGCATGGGACGCGCCAATCTTGGAGAACTTGAAGAACAGGTTCTCCTCATCCTGATCCGCCTCAAGGGCGAGAGTTATGCCGTGCACGTGGCCGAGGTGCTGGCCGACTTGACGGGCCGTGAAATGTCGGCGGCCACGGCGTTTATGGTCATGCGACGTCTCGAACACCGCGGCCTGCTGCAGTCACGGGTCGGGGGTCCCGATCCAGAGTGGGGAGGTCGCCCACGCCGCTTCTACAAAGTGCGCATGAAAGTGGTGCAGCCCCTGTTGCAGTCATCACGAAAGGCGCGGCTGACGTTGTGGAACGGCCTCGAGCACCTGTGGCGATGACTCCGTGGATCCTGAAACTCGCGGTGCGGCTCCTTCCCGAGGACGTCCGGCCGGAAGTCCTGCGCGAACTGCTCGAACAGCGAAGAAATATCCGCCGCATCAGGGGCCGGCGTGCTGCCGCGTGGTGGACGAGCCGGCAACCCTTCGTGATCGCGGCCGCCGCGGACTCACCGCCGGGAGGCTCAATGTGGACAGGCTTGCTGGATGACGTGCGTGTCGGGCAACGAGGCGTACGTCGCCGCCCGGCACTGGCTGCCACCGTCATCGCGACGATTGCCATCAGCGTCGGGGCCATCGCGGCGATGGCCAGTGTCATCGAGGCCGTGCTGCTGCGGCCGCTGCCGTTTCCCGGTGAGGATCGCCTGGTGTGGGTCAGTGCCTATGAACGCGCCCCCGACGAGCCCCCCTTCGTTCGAGAGGAAGCCGCCCGCGCATATGCCAATCCGATGGACGTCGTGGACTGGGCCGAGCGCGAGCGCCACCTGACCGCCCTGGCACCATTTGAAACGTTCGAAGCGACCATCCGTGCCGGCGACCGCCCGTTGAGAGTAGACGGCGCGACCGTGCGCGCCACGATGGCCGCCGTCCTGGCCGTTCCCCCGGCCTACGGGCGCCTCTTCACCGAGGCGGACTATGCGACCGGCGTTCGGGCCGTCGTGCTGTCGAATTGGCGAACGGCCTTCGGGGCGGATCCCGCGTTGGTCGGCCGGTCCATCCTCCTGGATGAAGTGCCGCACGAGGTGGTGGGCGTCCTCCCCGCGATGGGCATGCAGTTTCCGCAGCCCGATACCGACCTCTGGTTGCCGTTACCTCCTCCGTCTGCGTCGTTTCAGAATCGCGGGGGCGTGTGGCAGCGCGTGGTCGCTCGTCTTGATCCCGGTGTGACCGTTGCCGCGGCAGAAGGCGACATGCGGCGGATCGCACGCGAACTCGCTCAGCAGTATCCGGACAGCAACAAGACTCGCCACATCGCCCTCGTACCGCTTCGCGAGGGCCTTGTCGGCGCCACGGGGTCTGTCCTCTGGCTACTCGCTGGCGCAGTGGTGTTGGTCCTGCTGGTGGCATGCGCGAATGTGGGGCACCTCCTTCTCGTCAGCGCCCAGGCGCGACAGCGCGAGCTGGCGGTGCGGGCGGCCCTCGGCGCTCGTTCGTCTCGTCTGGCCCGGCTCCTGTTCATCGAAAGCGCCTGGCTGGCCGCCATTGGCGGCGTTCTAGGGCTTGTTCGTGTCCCTGTACCCGGAGGATTTGCCGGCCGTCGGCGACGTCACGGTGGGGGTGTGGCCTCTGACGGTCGCACTGGCCGCAATCGTCGTGTCGGCGCTTCTTGCGGTCGTTCCGTCGCTCGTTCAGTCAAGTGGTCGCCGACTCCAGCAAGCGATGCGTGTGAGTGAACGGGGTTCCGAGAATCGCAGACAGCGCCATGTTCGCGCCGGTCTCGTCGTCACTCAGGTCGCGGTGTCGACGATCCTGCTGATGGGTGGTGGCCTGTTGCTGCGTACGTTCATCACGATGCGCGCGACCGAGACGGGGTGGGCCGGTGGAACGGGCGTCACCGCTCGTGATCCCCTGACCATCGGTGTCACGGCGGGTGGACTATTGGTGGTTGCGCTGCTTGCGGCGGCCGCACCGGCGCTTCGCGCCAGCCGCATCGATCCGGCGAGCGCCTTAAGGCGCCAGTAGGTCCAGGTGATGTTGACCCGATCACCTGGACAGGCGCCGTGCGGGTGCGATGACTGCGATCACGACTGACAAGAATAGCGGGCCCGGTGCCTGTTGCCACCGGGCCCGTTCAGTTGTTGTTCAGTTCCGCGGCCCTGAATCCCAGCGCGCTTACGCGCCCGGCTTGATCACCAGCAGATTCTTGACGCTCTTCACGCCGTCCGTGCCCTTGGCGATCTGCTCGGCCTTGGTCTTGTCGGCTCTGGTCGCAACCGTACCTCGCAGCGTGACCACATTGTTCTCGACATCCACGTTCAGGCTGCCGCCAGGGAATTCGCCTTCGCCGAGAAGCTGGCTGCGGATCTTCGTGTGAATCCAGGCGTCGTCGAGCGTGTCGCCGATCGACTCGGATGCCTTCGCGGCGCGGTCGCGCGCGTCGCGCGCCATGTCCTCGTTGTAGTCCTTTCGATCAACGTTCCCCGGATTGACGTCGATCTTGTCGGTGATCATCAGCCCCGCGTCAACGGCCTTGGCCGCATCCACGGCTTTCATCCGCAGGCTCTGAGTCGGTACTTTGCCCGAGAGCGTCACGGCCTTCTTGTCCGCGTCGGCGTCCACGCCGAGGTTGTAGGTCGCGAGCACCGCATCGCTGTTGATCTTCGACGTGACCGCCCGATCGAGCTCCTCGTTGGTCATTCGTGGAGCGGCCACCGGTTCGGGTGGTTTACTGTTGCACGCGGACACTCCCATGGCGAGGGCCAGGGCGCCGATGGTTGAGACGAACATATTCTTCTGCTGCATATCGATATCTCCTGAAGTGAGTGCCGGATGTGCGGGCCACAGCCCGTCGCCGCCACTCGTTCGGCTTCTCACTGAGCCGTGTTTGAATTGTAGGAATATCGCTCGGGTGTTGGCTGTGCCTAAACGGACATCTCTCTCGCGCCAGGCGCCGCGACGGCGGTCATGCCCCCCAACCCCCTTGCGGCAGCCGGCTCGACAGTGGAATGATCAGCCCGTCAGCGAGACCCCAGATGGGCAAGAACCGGCTCGAGGCCTTCAGCGATGGCGTGATTGCCATCATCATCACAATCATGGTGCTGGAGAGGAAGGCGCCGCATGGCGCCACGCTCGACGCGCTGCGGCCGCTCGTGCCGGTGTTCCTTCGCGAAGCGGCCATGCCAGACATCATCGACCGCGATCGACGGTCCGGCTCGCGATCCACGTGACCCGCGGGCGACCTGGCTGTCTCGACCTTCGCCAGGAATCGATGCCCGCGGCGGGGCTCCGTCTGGATGAAGCGGGGATCGCCTGCGGTATCACCCAGTGACAATCGAAGCTGGCGAATACTGAAATTCATTCCAGCGTTGAAGTCGACGTAGGCATCGTCACTCCACAGCCGCTCTCGCAACTGATCGCGGGTGACGAGCGCCCCTCCGGCGGTTACCAGGGTCACGAGTACCGTGAATTGCCGCGGAGGCAGATTCACGACGATGCCGTGCCTGGTTAGCTGCTCAGCCCGAAGATCCAGTTCGAAGCCTTCGAAGGTGAGGATGTCGGCAATCCCGGCGGGACTGGTCACATCCCGAGTATAGTTACCGAACTCCACGATTTCAGTTCTGCGGTTCCTTTTGGGTCAGCGCCAGTTTCGATCCGCCGATCCGGAACCAGCCAGACCAACGCGATCAGGACGTAGAGCGCTTGCGAAATCCACTGAGACCAGAACGCCGCCCCGATGGCCGGCACGTACACCAGCGGTCTCACGCTTCGATTCCGCTACGACGACCCGTTCTAGTGATCGAACAGCCGGATCTGGCCGCGGAGCCTCAACGTTCATCCCTCCTGCGAGATGCTGACGACCTGATTCCCAAGAACGATCGTGGAGGTTCGAACGACGCCGGTGTTGTTTGGTGCCACCAGAAAAGTCACCTGGCTATCGCCCACCTGCGGCATCGGCGTCGAGACCGTGATCCACGGCGTATTCGAGACCGCCGTCCACTGGCACTGGGCCTGCGCCCCTGTACCGCACTGACTGGGAGTGGTCCGCTGCACCACCTGAAACATTCCAGGACCTCCTGCGACCGGAACAAGCATGCTGCTGGGACTGACTTCGTAGGAGCAGCCGATTTGCGCCACCTCCAGACTCTGCACTGCATTTCCCGAGGGCCCTCGTACATCGAAGGTACTGTAGCGAGGATCACCGAAGTTGTCCGTGACGCGAAACGAGATCAGACCGGATCCGATCCGGGATTGTCCCCCAGTGATGGTGACCCATGAACTCGTTGGCCCGACGGTCCAGGTGCAGACGGCTTGAGTGGACACCGTGGCGGTCATGGCGGACGGCTGAGAAATACACGGCGTGAAGCTCACCGGCGCCACGGAGAAAATGCAGGACGCGAGGTCGCCTTCCTGGCTCACCGACGCACTCTTCTCGTTGACAACGATGGTACCGCCGCGGGCCGACGGGTCGGTGTTCGGGCCGAGCGCGAAGGCCACGGTGCCATTGCCCGTGCCTATCGTCCCCCCGTTTATGGTGATCCACGACGCATTGCTGACGGCAGTCCACGCACAACTGGGCGCTGCGCTTACGGTCAGGCTGCCGGTGGCCGCTCCGGCGGGAAACGCCGACCCGGGAGATGACAGCGTCACCGTGCAGTCCTGAGCGGCTTCAGTCACGGGCACAGCCTGGCCGCCCACTGTGAGGGTGCCGGTCCGGACGGCGCCCGCTGGATTCGGGCTGATGGCCACGCTGACGGACCCGGTGCCGGTGCCAGTCGCGCCTCCGGTGACGGTTATCCAGTTACGGTCTGACGTGGCGCTCCAGCTGCACTGGCTCGCCGTGGTGACACCGACGGTGGTCGCTCCGCCCGAGGACGGCACTGACAGCGCTGATACGGAGAGCGTGTACGTACATGTCGCGGGGGTTGGTCCATTGGGGGACCCGTCGCTGCAGGCCGCGAGGGCCAGACAGAGGGCCGCGCCCAGGACGAGTCGGGAGTTGAACGGTATCCTCGCCACCATATCGGGAGCGTGCACCAACATGGCAAGTGGCGGCTGTCACATTTCGCACCTTGCGGCCCAGCCGAGGGTCAGGCCGGACGCGTCATCAGCGCGTGGCTGACGGCTCGCAGTAGTTGCCCGTAAAGTCGCGGCACCGATCAAGTGTGAACGCCGGGTCCACCGCCGGCGGCTTCACGGTTTCGGCCACCGTCCGTCCGGTGGCGTACATCCAGCGTGTCATTCTGGTGAGCTTCGCGATGTCGATTCGATCCGGATTGTCGAAAGGCGTGTGGTAATCCGCATGCAGCAGCGTCGTAAAGAACAGCGCCGGAATTCCCGCACGCGCGTAGGGCAGGTGATCACTGCGGTAGTACCAGCCTTCCGCGGTGAGCGGGATCGTCCCAGGTGGAATCGATCTCGAACTGCGACACGGCCTTGTTGGCCGCGTACGCCATGTCAACCAGCTCCGGCGAGTTGCGATGCGGCGCCAGCGCGCCCAGAAGTGCCGCGGTCTTTGGATCGTTGCGCCCCATCATGTCGCCGTTCAGGCACGCGACGATCTGCTTGAGCGGCACGATCGGATGCGAAACGTACCAACGCGACCCCATCAACCCGCGCTCTTCCGACCCATGCCAGATGAACAGCGCCGAGCGGCGGCCAGGTGCCGACGCCATCGCCCGACCAATCGCCAGCAGCGCGACTGATGTCGTGGCGTTGTCATCGGCGCCGTTCCAGATATTGTCGCCGTCGACGGTGTAGCGCTCACCGTCGTGATCCTGATGCGAGCTGAAGAGCACGTATTCATCTTTCAGTTTCGGATCGCGGCCGGGTACCTTCGCGATCACGTTCACGGACGGGTACGTGAAACTGTCCGTGAAGATCGAGGCGGTCAGCCGCGCATCATCGGCGAGCGGCAGATGCCTGTTGGGGGAGGGCGGGCCCAGCGCCGATTCACGCACATAGAGGAGGGGCACACCGGGTGTGGGCGTCCGCTGCTGGCCGGTGCCGTCCGTGTCGAGCGCGTAGGTGCCCCGCGTGAACGGCGCAGAGACGCGCTCCCACTGTGCCTGTTCGTTGTCCGGCACCACCACGACCGTGGCGACGGTATCCCGACCGATCGCCTGTACCACGTTGCGTGCCCACGTGCGGAGCACCATCTGCGAGCCTGGGCCGGCTTGAGGTACGCCTGCGGCGGCCGCTGGCGCCAGGCTGGCGTTGTAACGCACAACCAGCACCTTTCCCGCATGCGGAGACGTTTGCGGCGTACCCGTCGCTGCGGGCGGGTTCGTGCTGATCATCGGTATCGTCTCGGAGGTCATCACGACGATCGCCACTGGCGCATCGACATTTGCCAGCAACGTCGCGTCCGGCACCACATCCTTGCCCATGACGAGCTTCTTGCCGCCGAGCGTGACGGGACTGCTCGCCGATACGCGGTAGCGTTCGAGCGGGAAGAACTGGAAGTATGTGCCGTTGTCGCCGGCGGGTTGCAGCCCGGCTTCGCGGGCGCGCTCGGCCAGCCACACCGAGGCCGCCATCTCATCCAGGGTGCCGCCCTCGCGGCCGCGCATGTCGTCGCCGGCCAGCATCAAGGAGACATTCTCGACCCCGCCCGAGCCACTACTTCCGGAACATCTTGTCCGAAAGCCGGACGTTGACGTCGTAACGGGTCACCGTGGCGTCCTCGACGCGGTTGCCGTCGAGCGTGGTGACGAGCCGATGCGGCCAATTCAGGTGTCCAACTGGCCGGTAGTCGCTGAACTCCGTGACAGCCTGGGTTCGCTTGGCGCTGGACGTCGCATTCGGCGGCACCGGATATGACCACGACATGCGGGTTGGCAGGTGGGTGACGGCATCAAGATCAACCCGCCACTCTCGACTGCCTGCCGCGCGGAACATGATCGCGTTGCCTTCGGATGTCGCCTCGACTGGGTACGAGGTTGGTGTGGCACCCAGCAAGGGCAGGATGAACTCAGCGAGCCGGGCGTGGGCCGAGTCCATCGAGACGGCCGCCGCCTCCTGGTTGCTGGCCCAGTAGGCACGCGAACGCTCCGGGAGCAGCGCCATGCCATCGAAGCCGCTGACGTGCTCGTGGTCTGAGATGTCGCCTCCAACCAGCGCCGGCTCCATTCGCGGCTGCCAGGTGCCCGGGGCATACGCCCAGTCGGTGCTCCAACTCGCGTCCGACCACGAAAAGCCACATATCACCCTGACAAAACGCGCGGGAATCGCGCAGGCGATGTCGACATGGTTCTTGAGTGGTTTGTTGGCGATGGTGCCTCGCGCCCGAATCGTCTGCACATTGCCGAGCGCGGTCTCACCGCCAAGCGCCGCACGCAGGCGCGTCAGCGCATCCTGTTCCATGGCCCCGTTCGGGCTACCTGTCACCAGTACGACTATCCCTGCAACGAACGCCGAGACGACGCGACGACCCTCAAAAAAACGGGCCCGGCGGCTCATGCCACCGGACCCGTCGTGTGTTCACGAAACGCGGTCTTGAGAACCAGACCGCGCTACGTACGGAGACCGCGCTACGTACGGAGACCGCGCTACGTACGGAGACCGCGCTACGTACGGAGACCGCGCTACGTGCGCCGGAATCGCGGCCTTGAGGTTCAGGCCACGCTACGGACGTCTCAGTACATCCCGCCCATGCCGCCGCCAGGACCGCCGCCGCCGGGAGCTTCCTTCTTGTCTTCAGGAATCTCCGAGACCATCGCTTCGGTCGTGAGCAGCAGGGACGCGATCGATGCGGCGTTCTGCAGCGCCGAACGCACCACCTTTGTCGGGTCGATGACGCCGGCCTTGACCAGGTCTTCGTACACGTCGGTCGAGGCGTTGTAGCCGAAGTTCACGTCTTTGCCTTCCTTGACCTTCTGCACGATGATCGAGCCTTCGACGCCCGCGTTGGTCGCAATCCACCGCATCGGGGCTTCAATCGCGCGGCGCACGATATCCGCGCCTGACTTCTGGTCACCCTCGAGCTTCAGACCATCCAGCACCTTCGCACACCGCAGCAGCGCGACGCCGCCGCCGGGGACGATGCCTTCTTCCACGGCCGCCTTCGTCGCATGCATCGCGTCTTCGACGCGCGCCTTCTTTTCCTTCATCTCGGTCTCGGTGGCGGCACCGACCTTGATGATGGCCACGCCACCGACCAGCTTCGCCAGGCGCTCCTGGAGCTTCTCGCGGTCGTAGTCCGACGTGGTCTCTTCCACCTGCATGCGAAGCTGCTTGACGCGGCCCTCGATGGCACCCTGCGCGCCCGCACCTTCCACGATCGTCGTGTTGTCCTTGTCGATCGTGATCTTCTTCGCTTTGCCCAGGTCCTCGATCTTGATGTTCTCAAGCTTGATGCCGAGGTCTTCCGTGATCGCACGGCCACCGGTCAGCACCGCGATGTCTTCGAGCATCGCCTTGCGACGGTCCCCGAAGCCCGGCGCCTTGACGCCGGCCACCTGCAACGTGCCGCGCAGCTTGTTGACCACGAGGGTCGCCAGCGCTTCGCCGTCCACGTCTTCCGCGATGATCACGAGCGGACGTCCGCCACGCGCCACCTGCTCGAGCAGGGGCAGCAGGTCCTTCATCGACGAGATCTTCTTTTCGTGAATGAGGATGACCGGGTTCTCGAGCACGCACTCCATGCGCTCGGGATCCGTCACGAAGTAGGGCGACAGGTAGCCGCGGTCGAACTGCATGCCCTCGACGACGTCGAGCGACGTCTCCATGGAGCGCGCTTCCTCAACCGTGATGACGCCGTCCTTGCCGACCTTCTCCATCGCCTGCGCGATGATCGTGCCGATGGTGTCGTCGCTGTTCGCCGAGATGGTGCCGACCTGGCCGATCATCTCGCCGCTCACTGGCTTCGACATCTTCTTCAGTTCGGCGACGATGGCCTCGACGGCCTTTTCGATGCCGCGCTTGAGTTCCATCGGGTTGGCACCGGCCACCACCATCTTGATGCCTTCGCGGAAGATCGCCTGCGCCAGCACCGTGGCGGTCGTCGTGCCGTCACCGGCCGTGTCCGACGTCTTGCTCGCCACTTCACGCACCATCTGGGCGCCCATGTTCTCGAGCGGATCCTTGAGGTCGATTTCCTTGGCGACGGTTACGCCGTCCTTGGTGATGGTGGGGGAGCCGAACTTCTTGTCGATAACGACGTTGCGGCCCTTGGGACCGAGAGTGACCTTGACCGCGTCGGCCAGGCCGTTGACGCCGCGCAGAATTGCCTGCCGTGCGTCTTCACCGTAAATGATCTGTTTTGCCATGAATGTTATCTCCTCGGTCCGAAACTACTTCTTGGCCTTACCTTCAACCACACCGAGGATTTCTTCCTCGCGCATGATGAGGTATTCCTGGCCGTCCACCTTGATCTCCTGCCCGGCGTACTTGCCGAACAGCACGGTGTCGCCCGCCTTGACGTCGAGCGGCGTGACCTTGCCGTCTTTTTCAACCTTGCCCTTGCCAACGGCAATCACTTTGCCGTGCTGGGGCTTTTCCTTGGCGCTGTCGGGGATGATGATGCCGCCGATGCGCTGCTCATCTTCCTCGAGTCTCTGGAGGATGACGCGATCGTGTAGGGGTCTGACGTTCATGGGTGTCCTTTCGTAGACAAATTAAGTGCGGGGGCGTACCTGGCACTCAGCTTCCCTGAGTGTTAGCAGTCCCTGCGTCCGACTGCTAAGTCTACGGGAGGCTGCCGCAACTCGTCAAGGGCGGCCGCTCGCCGGTGGCAGCTCGCCGGTCCGTGGGTCCGCAGGTCCGTTGGTGCGTCGGTTCGCGGAAGCCGCGCCATTCGGCGCAGGGCTTTGTTTTGAAAAAAGACCCTGCGAAGCAGGCTCCTTGAACCCACGGACGCACGGACCCACGGACGTAATCCGCGCCCAGCGCCTACCGCTTCAGCGTGCGCAAATCGATAGGCGCGTATGAGGCCTTGGAGTATTTGGCCGACGCCTGGAAGGAGAGGCGGGCCCCGGAACGGCCGGTGGTGCCGCTGCGGCTGTTGAAATCCCTGGGCCCTGAGGCGGCTTCGCGTTCCTCGTAGGTCTCGTTCATCTCGGTCGGCAGCACCAGGTTCAGGGCCGGGTTTGGAGCGTACTTGACCTTGATCGTGGCTGACTCGGCTTTGGACTCCAGCCACAGCTCCGTCTCGTGCACGGCACCGGTCGCCGGGTCTACCCAGACTCGCCCGAAGCCACGCGCGTTACCACGGGTGCCGAGCAGATACTTCTTCTCCTGCGCCTGCGGCTCGTCGAAACCGAGGCCCACCGTCTCCACGTTGTTGATCTTCCGCTTGCCGTCGATCTTGTACGTGATGTCGCCGTGCAACGCGGGGGCGATGAACCGCAGCGCAGTGGTGGGCTCGTTGACCTTGAGAATCAGGTCCAGCACAAAGTGCATGGCACCCTGAGCAGGATAGGTGATGGCTGTTTCCCAGTCGCGCAGGGTGGGCGTAGCCGGCGCCGCCAGCAGGGCTGTGATGCGGGGCGTCCGCTCGCGCAGCGGCTTGGTGTCAACCGAGTACGGATCGCGCAACGCCGTCACACTACCGTTGAGATTGACGAACACCACGTCGGAGGCAATGCGAACGGCCGACAACATCTTGCCGCCCGTAATGTCCATGAGCTGATACTGCTCCTCCAGTGTCACGCCGGAGACGCGGTTCACGTAGGCCGTGTGGTACTCGCCGACCATCCGCAGGACGTCGGCCACTGCCGGGTCCTGGCCTCCCCGCGCGCGCATCTCTGCCGAGGCCATGACCAGGCCGATACAGAGGGTGCCGAACAGAAGCCGGTGTACTTTGGACATGCGAGGTTTGACGAAAAACCTGAGACGTTGGTTTTGTGCTCTGCCCCAAGAGAGTTCGGAGGTCCCGGGCTTCAGCCCGGGACGGGCGGCTCGGGCTGAAGCCCGCGCTCTCCGATCCTGCCACGCCGATCTGGAGAAGGTCAGCCTGCGCGTGTGATGCGGTAGGCGCTTATTTTCCGGCTGAGGGTATTGCGGTGCAGGCCCGTGATCTTGGCCGCCTTGCAGACGTTGTAGTTGGTCTTGGCCAGTGCGCGCGTGATGAACATGCGCTCGAACTCCCGCTGCGCATCCTCGAAGAGGATGCCGCGGTCAATCAAATGCTGGACGAGGGTGTCGAGGTCATCCTTGATCATCAGACCTCCAGCTCCCGTCCGGTGAGGACCCGGAAGGCTTCCAGGTACTTTTCCCTCGTCCGCGCCACCACATCGTCTGGCAAGGACGGCACGGGGGGCTGCTTGTTCCAGCCGATACGTTCCAGGTAGTCGCGCACGAACTGCTTGTCGAAACTGAGCTGGGCGCGGCCGGGGGTATAGAGATTCTTTGGCCAGAACCGCGACGAGTCGGGCGTGAGCACCTCGTCGATCAGGACCAGTTCTGCCGCCTCCGCTCCTGCGGCGCCAGGGCGGGCCAGGCCAAATTCGAACTTGGTGTCGGCGATGAGAATGCCGCACGTGGCGGCATACGTCACGCCCATCTGGTAAATCTCCAGTGTCAGCGCCTTGAGCTGCGCCACCCGGTCCGCGCCCAGGATGTTGGCAGCCTCGGCTTCGCTGATGTTTTCGTCGTGGCCCGACTCGGCCTTGGTTGCCGGCGTAAAGATGGGCTCGGGCAGCACGTCCGAGTCGCGCAGGCCGGCTGGCAAGGTGACGCCGCACACCGCGCCCGTCTTCAAATAGTCCTTCAGCCCTGAACCCGACAGGTATCCGCGCGCCACACATTCCACCGGCAGTGGATCGGTCTTGCGCACCCACATGGACCTGCCACGCAGGATGCCGTGGTGCGGTTTGGTGATGGCCGGGAAGTCGTTGACGTCAATCGACAGCAGATGATGCGGCGTGATCGACGCGATGCGGTCGAACCAGAACGCCGACAACTGCGTGAGCACTTTGCCTTTATCCGGAATCCCCGTGCCCAGGACATAGTCGAATGCCGAAATGCGGTCGGTGGCGACGATGAGGAGGGTGTCCCCCAGGTCGTAGACATCGCGCACTTTCCCTCGACGCTGGAGGGTCAAACCGGCAAGCTGTGTTTCGAGAACGACTGGTGTTGTCATGCGCGTCCGAAGAGAGTGAAGCGTAGAGCTTCCGCCTGCGGCGCGTCAAGCGTTTCTGCGTCTTTTTTTTGGACGATTATTTTTTTCTGAGAATGATATCGCCGCGCGCGTTGCGCAGCGTGATCTTGACATCGCTCTTTCCGCCGAAGCTGTGCGACAGCCGCGCATCAGATTCCGACGTTTCCGGTTTCAAATCAAAGTCGACGGCCTGAATCCCCGCGTTTGACGCCGCGGCATCGAGCGCGAACGCCGGAGCGCCCACCAGAATCAGCCGCAGCGGTTCGTCCGACGTGATGAGCGTGAGCGGCACGGCGCGATCGAGCTCCACTTCCACCTCGGCGCGCCTGACGTCGACCCGTGTGTCGGTCTGCGGTTGCCGAATGGTGACGCGGCCGTCGTTCCCGCGTACGGCGATGGGGCCCCGGTGGGCCGTGACCGTCAGGTCGTTACGCATTTCGTCCACTTCCATCGCGCCTGCGCATTCGGTCACTTCGGTATCGCCGTCGCGGACGTCGAGGGTGAGGCCCTCCGTGACCTTCGAGATTCGGCTCTTGGACCGCAACAGCCGCAGCTTCACGGACTTCGCGCCCGTGATCGTCAGGTCGCCGTCCTGATGGGCACCCGTCACGGCACCTGCAACCCCGACCAGTGTCACGTCACCCCGCATGGCTTCAAGATGCACGGACGCCACGTCGCTGATCGAGCCGCCCGAACTGCTTTCGAGGCGCACGGCCAGTCCTGGCGGCACGTGCATCGTTATGGTGGAGCGCTGTGAGCCTGGCTCCGGGTATTTTGCGCGAAACACCAGCGAATCCGCCACATCGTCGCGCGCCAGCACCGTTTCTTTCGCAAGTGCGGTGGCGCCGGCGTCATCCTGGCCGGTGGAGGTGACGGAGAAGTCGTATTCGATCGTGTTCTTCGAGTCGCCCACGATGGTGACGCGTTCGTTGACACCGATCAAGCGTACTTCGCGCAGTCCAGCCGTCACGGGAATCGAGACCTTCGTGGCGTTCACGCCTCGACCAGGATTGCCGCGCATTTCGGAGCGCGCCCTGTTGAAGAAGTTGCCCAGCGAGAAAGCACTGGTGCCTGTGGCCGGTGGTGCGGTGAACTGGAACGCCAGCGTACCCACGACAATGAACCCCAGAACGATGAATAACTCTCGCTTTCCCATAGACTTGCCGCCAATCTTATAGTAGAAAGATGAACACACGGCGCGGGCGAAACGCGCTCCGCCACGTCATGTCCAGTTCCCCACACACATTCCGCATCCCCTGGTCAGGCCTGCTGATCGCGGGCTTGACCGCGCTGTTGTTGTGGGCGTTTGCTCGAAATCTGCACTGGTCAGAGGTGCGGCAGGCGTTCGCCACAGCGAACCTGGGCCTCATCACGCTCGCGGTGCTGACAACGCTGCAGACGTATCTCATCCGCGCCTGGCGGTGGCAGGCGTTGCTCAGACCCCTTGGCGATGTGCCGTTTGGTCCGGCATTCCGGACCACCGTCATCGGATTTACCGCGTTGTTCCTGTTGCCGGCCCGGGTGGGCGAGGTGTTGCGTCCGTATCTGCTGGCCCGCCAGGTTGGCCTCAATTTTTCGGCGACCTTTGCCACGATCATCATCGAACGCGTGCTGGATCTCACGGCGGTGTTGCTGCTCTTTGCCGGCGCCATCCCATTCCTCAGGGTGGACGTGGGGCCCGAAACGCGGATTGCCGGAGTGCTCGCGGCTGTGGCGGCGGTTGTCGGGCTGGCCGCCCTGTTTGTATTTGCCGGCCACCCGGAAAAGGTGGGGCAGTGGGCCGACTGGTTCAGCAGGGTGCTGCCGACCCGAGCGGCCGCAGCTGTGGGGAAGTTTGCACGGAAATTCGCAGAAGGGCTGGCCGTGATGCGCGAGCCGCGCGCACTCGCCGTCTCGTTGGCGTGGTCGCTGGCCCTGTGGGCGTCGATTTGTCTGGGCATCTGGCTGGTGTCGCGTGCCTTCGGTTTGACGGTGCCCTTCTCCGGCTCGTTCCTTATCGTCATGTATCTTGTCGTTGGCGTGGCCCTGCCGACCCCGGGCGGCGCCGGTGGGTTTCACTGGGCCTACAAGTTCGCCGTGACCACGTATTTTGGCGCCACAGTGGACCAGGCGGCCGCCGCGGCGATCCTGTTGCACCTGGTGTCATTTGCTCCGGTTGCCATGGTGGGACTGGTGTTCATGTGGCAGGATGGCCTGACGCTTGGCGGGCTCAATCAGATGCGGCCGGCGCCTGAGCCCGGGCCTGAGGAGGAGACGCGCCGATGAAATGCCCGTATTGCGGTCACCCCGGTGACAAAGTGGTGGATTCGCGCGAAAGCAAAGAGGGCGAGGTCATTCGGCGCCGCCGCGAATGCCTCGATTGCGGCCGGCGGTTCACCAGTTACGAGCGGATCGATGAGATCCCCTACATGGTGGTCAAGAAGGACGGGCGCCGCGAGCGATTCGAGCGGCAGAAACTTGTCGCCGGGCTGCTCAAGGCCTGCGAGAAACGTCCGGTCCGCGTATCGGCGCTTGAGGATGTGGCCGATAAGGTGGAAACAGCCCTTCAGGAGAAGCCCGAGCGCGAAATGTCAACCGAAGAAATTGGCGCTCATGTCATGGAGGCCTTGCGACAGCTCGACAAGGTGGCCTATGTGAGATTCGCCAGCGTCTACCGGAATTTTCGAGATATCGATGAGTTCAAACACGAACTCAACGACCTGTTCAAGTCATGATGGGCACGCTGTGACGCACTGGGGGAGACGGCACGTCGGGGGTGTGGCCGCGCTCGTGGCCGTGGGTGCCGCCACGCTGCTCGCCGCCGCCGACGTGCGTATCACGCCAGTCGTGGCTGAAGACCGGGTGTATGCCAATTTCGCCGCCTCGGCCGCCTTCTCCGGCCAGGTTCGGGAGGCCGTACAAAGCGGCCTTCCCGTCACCTTGACCTACGTCGCAGAGCTGCGTCGGTCGTCCACGCTCTGGTTTGACGAGACCGTGGCGGCCGCCACCGTGGCCTCCACCGTGAAGTTCGACACGTTGACGGGCGCCTACCAGGTGTCGAAGCTGCGCGAGACCACTGTGCAGTGGGCACAACAGACGCAAATCGAAGCCGAGATGCGCCTCTGGGTCACCGAGTTTGAACGGGTGTTGTTGGGGGAGACGTCGCGCCTCAAGACCTCAGGCGAGTATTACGTGCACGTCCGGGCCCGCGACAGCTTACCGCGCGGGTTCTCGCTCTGGCCGTGGGGCCGCGCCGAGATGTCTGGGCGCGTGGAACTCCCCGTCAATCGATAGACTGGCGGAAGGGCACGCTCGCCTCATGTTGCTCGATTCGCCTCCGCCATCCCCCGAACCGGTCACACCACGGCGCCGCGCGCTCGACAATCCGCGCGTGCTGACGTTCGCGGTGATGCTGCTCCTGGGCGTCCTGGCGGCCGCGCTCTGGCTGCCCAGTGTCGCCGGCCTCGACCAGGTTCTTCTCGGGAGCGAAGCGGTGTTCTACGCGCTCGCTGCCGTGTCGCTCACGCTGTTGCTGGTGCTCGTGGCCGTGCTCGGGCGCAACATCATCAAACTGTGGGTGGAAGGGCGGCGCGGGGCCCCGTTCGCGCGCTTTCGCGCCAAGCTCGTCGCGGCACTCTTGGCGATGACGATTGTGCCGGCCACCCTTGTGCTGGTGATCGGCAGCGAGTACCTGCGCAGTTTTGCAGACCGCTACTTCAGCGTCCCGGTTGAAGAGTCCCTGAGCGCCGCGAAGAAGATTGCGAGGCAGTATCACCTCGAGCGACAGGAGTCAGCGAGCCTCCGTGCGTCGTGGCTCGCCACGCGTCTGCCGCCGGGCGACATGGACGCCGGCAACGTGGCGCCGCTGCAGGCCGTGGCCAACAACGAACTCGCGACCATGCGTGATGGCCTGATTGAGATGTATCAGACCGTGTCCACGCCCGGTGGTTTGCGTGACGCGGTGTTCCTGCTGGCACTTGAAGCTGGAGCGCCGCCTCGCGACGTGGTGCGTGCGTCGGCCGATCGCATCGCCGCACGTGTGGCCGCATCGGGGCGCTATGACATGACCGAGGATCACGTCGGCAGTGGCGGCGTCCTGGTGCGCGCGGCCGCGCCCGTGCGCAACGCGGCGGGCATTGTGGTGGGCGTGGTCGTCGTGTCCTTGTACGTACCTGAAGAAATGGCGGCACAGGAACGGCTGGCGGCCGCCCGGTTCGAGGAATACAAGCAGCTGGAAGTGCTCCGGGCACCAATGACTGCCCTCTACCGCGCCGTCTTCTTGACCGTCACCCTGTTAATCCTTGTCAGCGCCACATGGCTCGGCCTCTATGTGGCCAAGCGGATCACGCGGCCCATCCAGATGCTGGCCGAAGGCGCACGCGCCATCGGCGCCGGCCAACTCGACCTTCGGCTTGAGCCGCAAACCAGCGACGAACTCGGGTCCCTGGTTGAAGCCTTCAACACGATGGCCGCCGAACTGGGCACGAGCCAGGAGCGCCTGCAGCAGTCGCGGCTGGCGCTCGAGCAGAAAAACATCGAAGTGGACGCGCGGCGACGCTACATCGAGACCATCCTTGACCGCGTCGCCACCGGCGTCATCTCCCTCGATGCCCGGGGGCGAATCTCGACACTCAATGGTGCGGCCGAGCGGCTGCTCGGCATCGACGCTTCCGCGATCGGGCACGAGGCGAAGGCAGTATTTGGTCGCGAGGATCTGCGCGTCCTCCTGCCGCTCGTAGAAGCGACGACCGAGGCGCACCGGCTGGGTGGGTCGAGCCATGAGCTCGATCGCGTGCTGGCCGGGGCCATCGAAGAAGTCACCCTCGCGCGCGAGGATCGCGAGATTCACCTGGCCGCCGCAGCAACCGTGCTCTCCGGGACCGCGGGCGACCCGGAGGGTGCGGTCCTCGTGCTCGATGACGTGACGCCGCTGATTCGGGCGCAGCGGGTGGCGGCGTGGCGCGACGTGGCGCGCCGGCTGGCGCACGAAATCAAGAATCCGTTGACGCCGATTCAGCTCTCCGCGGAACGCCTGCGGCGCAAGTTTTCCACCGCACCTGCCGCCGACAAGGCACTGGTGGACGAGTGCACCGGCGCGATCATCACGGAGGTGGACGCACTCAAGAGCCTGGTGGACGAGTTTGCGCAGTTCGCCCGCCTCCGAGGACCGAAGATGGCACCCGCCGATCTCAACGCCATCATTGCCGACGTTGTCCGGCTCTACGCGGGTGTGCTGCAGTCGTCGCTCGTGGTGGTGGAGCAGCGGCTGACGCTCGACTCACCCCTGGTGCGCGTGGACGTGGAGCAGATTCGCCAGGTCATCATCAACCTCGTCGATAACGCGCTCGAAGCGCTCGGTGGCCCTGGGGCGCCTCATCGCCCGGATGGGGCGCTGCCGACGATCACGTTGTCCACCGGCCGCGACGAGACCCAGGAATCGCTGCGGTTCAAAGTGGTGGACAACGGCCCCGGTGTGCCGGCCGCTGACCGCGACAAGTTGTTCATGCCCTACTATTCAACCAAGGGGCGCGGGAGCGGGCTTGGCCTGGCCATTGTGCAGCGGATTATCAGTGAGCATGGAGGGCGGATCGAAGTGGGCGATGCCACGCCAACGGGGACGGTGTTTACGATAGAGCTGCCGGTGGAGTCGCCTCAATGGCCGCCATCCTGATCGTTGACGACGAGGCCGGGGTACGCGCCTCGCTGGGTGGAGTGCTGCGCGACGAGGGCTACATGGTGGATGCCGTGGACAGCGGCGAAGCCTGCCTCGAGCAGGTCACGCGGCGGTCCTACGACCTGCTGCTGCTCGACATCTGGCTGCCCGGCCTTGATGGCCTCGACACGCTGGCGCGGCTGCGCGAGCGCCACGTCGAGGCGCAGGTCATCATGATCTCCGGACACGGCAGCATCGAAAACGCAGTGCGTGCCACCAAGCTCGGCGCGTTCGATTTCATCGAGAAGCCGCTTTCGCTGGAAAAGACCATGCTGGTCGTACGCAACGCCCTGCGCCAGCATCGTCTGGAAGAAGAAAATCGAGCGCTGCGCGCGCGCGTGGATCGCCGGTTTGTCATGGTGGGCGAGAGCGGGCTCATCCAGCAGTTGCGGGCGCAAATCGCGATGGCGGCGCCCACCAACAGCCGCGTGTTGATCTCAGGCGAAAACGGCACGGGCAAGGAGTTGGTGGCGCGGCAGATTCATGCGCTCAGTAACCGGCGGTCGGGCGCGTTCGTCGAGGTGAATTGCGCGGCCATTCCTGAGGAGCTGATCGAGTCTGAGCTGTTCGGGCACATGAAGGGGGCATTCACCGGGGCCGTGGCGGACCGCCGCGGCAAGTTCGAGCTGGCGCACGGTGGCACGTTGTTCCTCGATGAAATTGCTGACATGAGCCTGAAGACGCAGGCCAAGGTGCTGCGTGCGTTGCAGGAGCAGGTCATTGAGCCGGTGGGTGGACAAAGCAGCGTACGCGTGGACGTGCGCGTGATTGCCGCCACGAACAAGCACCTCGCCGAGGAAATTCGGGAGGGCCGGTTTCGCGAGGATCTCTTCTTCCGCCTGAACGTCATCCCGATCTCCGTGCCGCCGCTCCGCGAGCGGGGCGACGACGTGGTGCGGCTGGCGCGGCACTTCGTGTCGGAGCTGGCGCAGGAATACGGGCGGCGCGAAAAGCAGTTGTCGCCTGAGGCCGCCGCAATGTTTCGTGCGTTCAGGTGGCCCGGCAACGTGCGTGAACTCCGGAACGTGGTGGAGCGTGTGCTGATCATGGCGCCCGGCGACACCATCACCGAAACGGACCTGGGGTTTCTCGACGTGGTGGCGCCCACCATCCTGCGCGACGCCACGGGCGCGTCGGTCGTCCGGCCGCTGCACGACGCTCGCGATGCCTGGGAGCGCGACTACATCCTGGGCGCGCTTGAGGCGTGCGACGGGAATATCTCAAAGACCGCTGAGGTGCTCGATGTGGAACGCAGCAATCTCTACAAGAAGATGCGCGGGCTGGGAATTGGACCTGTGAGGGAATGAGGCAATGTCATTGGCTCATTGCCTCATTCTTCAGTGAGCGCGTTTTCGAGCACCTGGTTGTCGGAAAAGTCGCTGACTTGCAGGAACCACGCGGCAGACTGGGTCAGGGCGGCGGCCGGGACGAGGCCGATGATTTCGCTTTCCAGAACTGAGACACCGTAGCGTTTGGCCTCGCGCTTCACACACTCGAAGACCCTGAAGAGTGGTGTCTTCTCGAAGTTGGTGAGATTCATTGAGACCTGCACGATGCCGCGGTCCTCGAGCGCTAGGCCCATGGCCTTCACGTAGCGGAAGCCGCCGGTGCTGTGGCGCACGGCGGCCGCGATCTTCTTCGCCACGTCGAGCCGGTCGGTGGCGAGGTTGATGTTGTAGGCGATGAGGGGCATCCGTGCGCCCACGATGGAGGCCCCGGCAGAGGGGTGCGGGGTGGCGGGACCAAAATCGGGCGCCCACTCCGGCTTGGCGATCTTGTCAGCCAACCCCTCGAACTCACCGCGGCGGACGTCCTCCAGGTTTCGGCGCCCGGCAGACGTGGCGGCTTCTTCGTAGAGGTAGATCGGCAACTGGTGGCGCGCGGCCACGGCGGCGGCCACTTCACGAGCCAGCGCCACGCAATCGGCCATGGTCGCGTCTTTGATCGGGACAAACGGCACCACGTCTACCGCCCCCATCCGAGGGTGCTCACCCTTGTGGGTGCGCAGGTCGATGGCAGCCAGGGCCGCGTCAAACAACGCCAGAGCCCCGTCGCGAACCTGGGCCGGTGTGCCGATAAACGAGAAGACGGTGCGATGGTGGACCGCGTCGGGCTTGACGTCGAGCAGCCTGGCGCCGGTCGCGGCAATGGCGGCGGCACACGTGTCGAGGACGTCCCGACGACGACCTTCACTGATGTTGGGAATGCATTCGATTAACGCCATGGGCATGGAGTGTGGCAGGGCCATTCAGATTAGGCAATTGGGCAATGAGGCAATGCGGAGCGAAGTGGGGGGCACTGGTAAAGTTTGAACCGCCCTCTGCATAGATATTCAGGGCTGCATAACCGCTCAAGTATGCGACGATCCTGGCATGGCCAAACGCCCGACTGATCCAAACCAGTTAGCCAAGATGATCGCGGATATCGCGACGGGAAGTACACCTAAAACTGACGACGGGAAAAACCCGTTTGCCGTGGCCCTGGGGAGGCGTGGAGGCCTCAAGGGCGGCAAGGCCCGAGCGGAGGCCTTGAGCCCAGCCAAGCGCAAGGCCATCGCCAAGAAGGCCGCTCAGACCCGATGGAAGGCCGTCGCCGCCAAGAAGGGCGAGAAGTAATGCCCAAGAGGAGGTACGTCACCCGGCTGCAATCGCTGGAATCGTTCATTACGCCCTTACCGACCGAACGCCTGATCTACTTGGCCAAGGTTGCCCTGGACGAAGTGGCCCGACGCGAAGAGACCAAGCGCCTGGGGCCTGAGAAGGCAGCCAAGGAACCCCGCGTGTTCCAACAGCACGGGCGGACGCTGCGCTAGTGGTGGTACAATAAAAACGGCCCGTCACAGTTCTCGCTGTGACGGGCCGGATCGAACCGAGCACCCTATCAGGTGCGTCTGTGGAACTTCTTAACTGGCTTACCCACGACGACCACCTCCTCTCTGGCCCGCACCGACTTCTAATCGGTGCGGGTTTTCTATTTTCAGGGTGTAGCGCTCGCGCGTCAAGTTAAAAGCGCGCATGGCCGGGATAAAACATCAGCAGTAGCGCCTTGCGCTAAGCAGATAAACCCAGTAGTATTCCTGCATGGCCGATGACACTAAGTCCGGGAAGCAGCGCGTTCGAAGTCCTAATTTCCCATCACTGGCACTACCAGACGCGATCAAAAAAGCCGCGACCATCTACGAGAAGGACAAGCGAAACCACATCAGTGGGCCGGTGGCGCTTGAGCACCTGGGTTACGGAAAGAATGTGAGCGGGAGCGCGGGGCGCGTGCTGTCTGCGATGCGGCAGTTCGGGTTGATCGATGATGTTCCAAACGAGAAGTACAGGGTGTCAGACTCCGCTTACCACATCATTGCGCTGCCAGACGAGTCCAAGGTCAAGCAGGATGCCGTCAGGTCGGCGGCGCAACGTCCCGCCGTGTTTCGCGAGGTATTTTCGAGGTATCCGGACGGTCTGCCTTCAGACAGTTCATTACGGGAATACCTCCTCGTTGAGCGCGGTTTCAACCCCGTGAGTATTGACACTTTTATCAAGTCCATAAAATCAACAGCAGAGTTTGCCAAGCTCTACCATGAGGCGTACACTGGAGGTGACCCAGAAGGGTCGGAAGGTGAACCCATGCGTGAACAAACAGTTAGCGGCGGCTCAGGCACCGCCGGTCCCGCAGCGATGCCGGCCGTGATGCCCACAGCCCCAGGAGTGGCGCGGGAGGTGTCATCCCTACCAGAGGGAGAGGCTATTTTGCAGTGGCCAGCCTCAATGAGCCTTGAGAGTGTCTCTGACCTTGAGGACTGGCTTGCCTTGGTCGTCAAGAAGATGAAGCGCCGATACGCCCCAGAATAGCCCTCCTAAACCCACAGCTTTAAGCGGAGGCCTTCCCCGGCTCTAGGGGCGGCCTCCGTTTTCCTTTTCCACGTCCTCATAACTGTCTCTATTAACGCGCTTCGGATACGTGTGCCCTTCGGGAGTTGACAATGCTTAACCGCTCAAGCATAATACAAAACATGAACAAACTGACGACGGCCAAGCGGGTTGCGGTAGTTGGGGCACTGGTAGAGGGCATGGCCATCAACGCCGTGTGCCGCATGACCGGCGTGAGCAAGCCCACCGTCCTCAAGTTGCTGGCCGACATCGGTAAGGCCTGTGAGGCCTACCAGGATGCCCACCTGACGAACCTAACGACGCAGCGCGTCCAGTGCGATGAAATCTGGTCGTTCGTGTATGCCCGCAAGAAGAACGTCCCGGCCGAGAAGCGCGGCGAGTTCGGGTTCGGCGACGTGTGGACGTTCACGGCCATCGATGCGGACAGCAAGCTTGTCCTGTCCTACTTCGTTGGGAAGCGTGACGCGCAGTCAGCCACCTACTTCATGCGCGACGTGGCGCTACGCCTTAAGAACCGCGTCCAGTTGACGACGGATGGCCTCAAGGCCTATCTGGAAGCGGTAGACGACGCTTTCGCTGGCGACATCGACTACGGGATGATCAAGAAGATCTACGCGAACGACCCCGGCACGGAGAACCGCTACGCTCCCCCCGTGTGCATCGCGTGCGAACAGCACACGATCACGGGAAGCCCG
>Ga0163153_10002108_pt1 | contig 29878 bp, 21 predicted proteins | sample OliLakLV19MP6IB1_FD_148629 | JGI IMG/M metagenome (GOLD analysis project Ga0163153, IMG submission 148629) | Freshwater microbial mat bacterial communities from Lake Vanda, McMurdo Dry Valleys, Antarctica - Oligotrophic Lake LV.19.MP6.IB-1 | ecosystem: Environmental > Aquatic > Freshwater >...
TACTTGTGCAGAGGGACTTGTGAAAAAAAATAAAAAATTTCTGTTTCAAAGACGACTGATGTATGGGGGGAGTTGTGAAGGGACAGCTTATAGGATTTATCATTATCAGACAGGGGCTATGTGTTTGCCATTAGGGAATTATCATAATATGTCAAAAAGTGGGAAAATAAGGGCTGAATACGTGGATTTACGCGATTTAAAGGGATTGATTTCCTTGCTAAATCAATATGCCAAATATCTCGGCGCGCAAATTGCTGACAAAGAATTAAAAAAAAGGCTGGATGAAATCTGGGATAGGAGTAAGAGGAAATTGCTCAATCCCAATAATTAACGTTTGACTTCTTACTTTGCAATTAGTAGAAAGTCGCCATTACCAAACCAATCAAAAGATGAAGAAGATTTTATTAACCATTTTCGCGATGCTTGTTGTTGTGCCTCTCTGGGCACAAAACCAGACATCGACCTCACAACCTGATGGCGCGAATTCCGGACCGATCGTCCGTGAAATCGAAGTCCAATACGCTGGCCCCCAGACTGTCACGAAGAATGTGATTCTCTCCAATATGAGGACCACTGTCGGGCAAGGTTTCAGCCAGACAGCCATTGAAGAAGATATCCGTAACCTTTATGCTACAGGTTTCTTCACAAACCTCCGTATTTATGACGAACCCCTCATGGACGGCGTGAAAGTCGTCGTCATCGTCCAGGGCAAACCCACCGTGAAAGAAGTCGTTGTCCAAGGTTTTAAATCCCTGAAAGAAAAAGCCATCCGTAAAGAAATTAAAACTAAACCGGGTAGTGTGATTGACGAAAAACAAATCTCCGATGATGCCCAGAAAATCACCGAGCTTTACGAGAAAAAGGGTTTTCCAAATGTCGCTGTGACCTACAAGATCGATACGAATGAACAATTTGGGCGTTCCACAGTGACCTATAACATCGATGAAGGCGGTAAATACGTCATCAAACAAATTAATTTTGACGGCCTTAAACAGCTCGATGCAAAAACCCTCCGCAAGGAAATGAAGACCAAAAAAGAAGATTGGCTCTCGTGGATCATGGGTACGGGCAAACTCAAGAAGGAGCAATTTGAAGCTGACTTGGACAAGCTAAAAACCTACGTCATGAATCAGGGCTTTATTGATTTCGAGATTAAAGACATCCAATACGAGTACCTCAATGACCGCGAAATGAATGTGACATTGGTTGTTTTTGAAGGAATCAAATACAAGGTGAATTCCATCACGGTGGAAGGAAATGAACTTTATACCACTGACAAGGTCATGGCCAAGATCACCATGCCAGCGGGAGCGACATTTTCACCAAAAGGCAATGAAGAGAATATCAAGTCCATCCAAGACCTCTATGGCATAGACGGGTATATTGATACCCGTATCCTGCCCGAAGTGCAGGCCAATATCCAGACAGGTATGATGGATGTGGTTTATAAAATTAAAGAAGGTCCGCAATCTTTTGTCCAAAAAGTCAAAATCGAGGGAAATACAGTCACCAAGGATAAAGTCATCCGCCGCGAGCTTGCTGTTAAACCTGGTGATGTTTATAACTCCGTGAGTGTGGATGCCAGTAAAGCCCGCCTCCAGAACTTAGGTTATTTCTCCAAGGTGGAAACTTATCCTGAGGAAACCAGTGTCCCCACCCGCAAAAACCTCGTCATGAAGGTCGACGAGCAAAAAACAGGTTCATTCACTTTCGGTGCCGGTTTCAGCTCCATCGACTCAATCCTCGGGTTTGCCGAGTTGACACAAGGTAACTTTGATATCGCTAACTGGCCGAAATTCACCGGTGGCGGACAAAAAGCCCGTTTACGCGTTCAGTACGGTGCTCAACGTTCCGATTATACCTTGGCCTTTGTCGAGCCTTGGTTCTTGGACAAGATGCTTTCCTTAAGTGTGGATGCTTGGTACCGCACGGCCAGTTATTACAGTACCTTGTACAACCAAAGCACATACGGTTTTGCCACACGCTTGGAAAAACCTTGGGGCCAATTCTGGCGGACGGGTGTTGGATATCGTTTGGAGAATATCAATATTTATAACCTCCAAACCACGGATCCTTTCTACTTGAGCCAAGCAGGCAATTACACAAAGAGTTCGATCAATGCAAATGCTGTTTATGATTCGCGCGACAATGTGTTCCTGACGCGTAAAGGGAACCGGACTGAGGCTTTTACCGAGTTAGCCGGTGGTCCTTTGGGCGGGAATGTACAGATTTACAAAATGACCGTGGAAAGCTCACAATACTTTGAAATCTTCAAGGATAATATCATCGTGCTCAACGGTGGCGCCGGTGCTGGGAATTTCTGGGGGGCTGGGACACAAGTGCCGATCTTTGACCGCTTCTACTTGGGTGGTGCAAATAATATGCGTGGTTTCGCCTACCGTGCGGTCAGTCCATATGACTCCCAAGGTAATGCCGTTGGTGGTTTGAGCTTTGCAAATTTCACCACAGAATATACATTCCCGATTATTGAACGTGTCCGCGGTGCAGTATTCTACGACGGAGGATTTGTAAATTCCGGGGCGTGGGACTTTTCACCGGATGATTATAACTCCGATGCGGGTATCGGGTTACGTTTAAATTTACCTATCGGTCCGATCCGTCTTGATTACGGTTATCCGCTCCAGTCGAACCAGTATAATAAATCCCATGGTAAATTCCAATTTAATGTTGGATATCAATTCTAAAAGTAGTTAACCTTCTGGAATAATGAAATTTATGATTAAGAAGCTTATCCTTATGGTCTTATTAGTGGGTACTGCGCATTTTGCACAGGCCCAGAATGCAAAGTTCGCCACGGTCGACATGAATAAAATCTTTGAGGGTTATTATAAAAAGGCTGATGCTGAAAAACGCCTAAAGGAACAAGCCGAGAGTTATAATAACGAGCGTAAGGTGTATGTGGATGGCCTCAAAAAAATCATGGATGAAATGAATGTCCTGCGTAACGAAGCAAAAAACCAAGCCACCGCCGAAAAGGTCCAGGAAGAAAAGAAAAAAGCTTTTGTCATGAAGGGTGCCGAATATGAGCAACGCATGAGGGAGCTCCAAGAGTTTGACGCCACACGCCGCCGCCAGCTCGCCGATGCATCCGATCGGATGCGCACAGGCATCGTTGATGACATCCGCAAGGTCGTCAATGATAAGTCTAAAAAAGAAGGATACACAATGGTTTTTGAAATCAGCGGATCAACGGCAAATGGCGCGCCTACTGTCCTTTATTCCATGACTTCCATGGATATCAGCGATGATATTTCGAAGACATTGAATGCCAATAAACCGCCAGCAAGTGCTACTCCCGCACCTGCAAAGAAACCATAATTTTGTCACGGGAAATCCGAGTGGAAGTATCCTTGGAAAAACTGACAGGACTGGTCCCCGGACAAATCGTGGGGACTTACGGGTACCCTTGTATTAATGGGGTCAACAGCCTGAAGGCGGCCACCGAGACTGAAGTGTCTTTTTTGGGAAATAAAAAGTATTTACCACAAGTGGCCCAAAGTACGGCAGGGATTATTATCCTCCCAGAAGATTACAACGGATTACCCCGCCCCGGCCAGGCATTCATTAAAACACAAAACCCTTCCCAGGCCTTTTCCATTGTCGCAGGCCTTTTTGCCCCCATGGCCATTGTGTATGACCAAGGGATCCACCCGTCGGCTGTCATCCATCCTACTGCCAAGGTGAGTCCTTCAGCGTGTATCCAGCCAAATGCCGTCATTGGCGAATATTCTGTCATCGGCGACCATACGGTCATTGGTGCAAATTGTTATGTAGGGGCATTTACCCAGATCGGTGAAAATTGTCTAATCTACTCAAATGTCTCTATCCGAGAACGTTGTAAGGTCGGCAATCATGCGGTGATCCACAGTGGTGTCGTGGTTGGTTCTGATGGTTTCGGATTTGATTTACAGAGTGCTAATAGTAAGGTTCCCCAGACGGGGATAGTCCAGATCGATGATCATGTCGAGATCGGTGCTAATACGACAATCGACCGCGCCCGCTTTGGACGCACGTGGATACAGTCGGGAGTCAAAATCGATAACCTCGTGCAGATCGGGCACAATGTCGTGGTAAAGAAGAATACAATTATCGTCGCCCAAGTCGGGATCTCTGGCAGCACGGTGATCGGTGAAAATGTGATTATCGCAGGGCAAGTCGGCATTATCGGCCATATCGAAATAGGAGACGGCGCCATTGTGGCCGCGCAATCAGGGGTCAGTAAGGATGTCCCCCCCAAACGAATCTGGTCCAGCCAGTTCCACGCCCGCGAAATGAAAGATTTTTACCAAATGGAAGCCTCCATGAAGAGGTTACCCGTCCTCCGCAAAAAAGTCCTTGAGTTGGAAGCGAAATTAAAACAGCTCGAAGCAAAATTCCCCGCGTCGGATTCCTAAATCTAGGGGGGAGGTTGATGAACCTCATTTCAGCTTGGAAAAAGCATCCCCAAAGGCGCTGCCGAAACCGGAGGAGGAGCTGCCGCGACTTGGGTTACGCTGTGCACTGTCAGTTTTAGGTTTTGGTCCCCCGCCACCGGCACGGTTCTCACCGATAACAGGATTTTTCTTCATGGATAGGGCGATACGTTTACGTGCGAGGTCGATTTCTGTGATGGTGACTTCGACGCGTTGGGCCACTTTGACGACATCGGCAGCATTTTGGACAAATTGATCTGAGAGCTGGCTGACGTGGACGAGGCCGTCCTGGTGGACACCGATATCTACAAAGGCACCAAAAGCGGTGACATTGGTGATGATGCCCGGCAGTTTCATACCGGTCTTTAGGTCGCTCATTTCATTAACGCCCTCGGCGAAACTAAAAGCTTCAAATTGCTGGCGCGGGTCGCGTCCGGGTTTGGCCAGCTCATTCATGATATCCTTGAGCGTGGGGAGCCCTACCTTATCATCGACATACTTGTGGAGATCGATTTTTTTGCGGAGTTCCTCCTTCGACATAAGGTCCGTGACGGAGCATCCCAGATCCGTAGCCATTTTTTCGACGACATGGTAACTTTCGGGGTGGACTGCACTTGAGTCCAGGGGGTTTGTAGCCCCGCGGATGCGCATGAATCCTGCGGCCTGCTCAAATGCCTTTGGCCCGAGGCGCGGGACCTTTTGCAGGTCGGCCCGGGATTTGAAGGGACCGGTTTCATTCCGGTGATTAATGATATTTAGGGCGATTTGTGCGTTGAGACCGGAGACATAACTCAGGAGTTGTTTACTCGCGCTATTCACCTCGACCCCGACATTATTCACACAGGAAATGACGACATCATCGAGCCCGCGTTTCAGGAGTGTCTGCTCGACATCATGCTGGTATTGGCCGACCCCGATTGATTTTGGGTCGAGCTTGACGAGTTCCGCCAGCGGGTCTTGTAGGCGGCGGCCGATGGACACCGAGCCACGGACGGTAATGTCGTGGTCGGGGAATTCCTCACGGGCGACGTCCGAGGCGGAGTAAATGGAGGCACCACTTTCATTGACCATGACCACAGTAATAGAGGGGGCGAGTTTGAGTCCTTTGACAAAAGTCTCTGTTTCACGACTGGCAGTGCCGTTACCGATGGCGATGGCCTCGATTTTAAAATGTTGGCAAAAGCCGCGGATTTTAACAGCGGATTCTTCGACCTCCATTTTCCCCATGGCTGGATAAATAACATCATTGTGGAGCAATTTGCCTTGGGCATCGAGGATCGTGAGCTTGCAACCAGTGCGGAAGCCTGGGTCGAGGGCGAGAATACACTTTTGACCGAGGGGAGAGGCTAAAAGCAATTCACGCAGGTTCTCGGCAAAAACGCGGATGCCCTCTTGATCAGCCCTTTTTTTCCCATCGAGCCGGGCTTCTGTTTCCATCGACAGGCTTAATAACCGTTTATAACAATCACTAATGGCCGCCTTGACTTGGAGGGCGCCGGCAGATTTGCCTTTGCAGAAAAGGTCTTCGAGGATATTGATCGCCTGGTCTTCGGCTGGCTGGATACGGTAATAAAGGAATCCTTCGGCTTCCCCGCGGCGGATCGCCAGCAAACGGTGCGAGGGGATCGAACGGATCGGCTCGACCCATTCAAAGTAATCCTTGAATTTGGACCCTTCCTCTTCCTTGCCCGGCACCACCCGGGATTTGATCTCGGCGTGCTGGAGGAAAAGGGCGCGGATTTTCTCGCGCGCAGTTTTGTCGTCGCTGATTTTTTCGGCAATGATATCCCGCGCCCCGACGAGGGCGTCTTCCTCGGTTTTCACTTCTTTTTCAGGGTTGATATATTTCCGGGCTTCCGTGACCGGATCCACCGTTTCTTGTGAATCAAAAATAAGATCGGCTAGGGGTTCGAGATCCTTTTCCTTGGCGATTTGTGCGCGGGTGCGTTTTTTGGGTTTATAGGGCTGGTAAAGATCTTCAAGTTCATTGAGGTTTTGGGCGGCTTCGATTCCTTTTTTCAAGGTGTCGTGGAGCAAATTGCGTTCGGTCAGGGATTTGAGGATTGATTCACGACGGGAGTCTAGGTCGACTAGCTCAGTGAGACGGTCACGGATTTTCGCGATTTGCACTTCATCGAGGGAGCCGGTGATTTCCTTACGGTAACGGGCGATGAATGGCACCGTGGCCCCCCCTTCAATCAGAAGGGAAACGGCTTTAACCTGAATGGGTTTTAGTGAGAGTTCCTTAGCGACTTTTTCAAAATGAAGATCAACCATGGGTAATTTTTTAAGTTCAAATCCCGCGCCCGCAAGTCCAAATAATTTTTTCTAATGACATATTTAGACGTAAAAACACGGCGTATAATCGGGGATTGATGTTTTTATATAAATAATAAAACAGGACAGACTTCTACCGGTTTATCGGAGGGAAGCCCCCTGATTTGAGTTGCTATAGTGGCTAATCGTCATATACCGGAGGGGAAGATTTGATCATGACAGGAAGAAGTATTTTGACATGAACTCCCAGAAGAAAAAGAAACGTCCCTTTTTCCAGCCCAGAATCATTGATGTTTTTAAGCAGGGGTATAAGGGGAGGGATTTTACGAGTGATCTCATGGGCGGCATTACGGTCGGGCTGATTGCCTTGCCTTTGGCGATGGCCTTAGGAATTGCCAGTATCCCCGCAGGAGTCGCCACAAATTATCCTGCGCCTGCCATCGGGCTATTTACCGCGATTTTTGCTGGGTTCCTGATCTCATTGCTCGGTGGCACCCGTGTCCAGATCGGGGGACCTACCGCGGCATTTATTCCTGTGGTCCTGCTGATTGTCGAAAAACATGGGTACTCCGGCCTTGTGGTAGCGACTTTGATGGCGGGAACGATCCTTGTCATTATGGGGATTACTCGGATGGGAACACTCATTAAATTTATCCCGTGGCCGGTGACGAGTGGATTTACGACCGGTATTGCTGTGTCGATTATGGCGACACAACTTGCAGACTTCTTCGGGATCACAGGAAAGACCCCACCCCCCCGAGAATTTATTGAAAAGCTCCGATGGTTTTATGAAAATATAGGGATGGTCAATCTGGCGACCTTGGGTGCATCCATCGTTTGCCTGGGACTCATTTTAATGTGGCCGAAATTTGGCTGGAAACGTTTACCCGGTTCGATTGTTGCGATGTTCTTGGTAACGGTCGTTGTCGCGGCTTTTGGGTGGGGAGACTCGTCCGGGATCCTGACGGTAGGGGCGAAATTTGGGACAAACGCGATTCCTTCCGGATTACCGGAGTTTCATCTACCTCATTTTGATTTGGCCTTGATCCGGAGTTTGATTGGTCCGGCTACAGCTCTGGCTTTACTGGGTGCCATAGAGTCCCTTTTGTCCGCTGTTGTGGCCGATGGCATGACGAATGACCGGCATGACAGTAATACAGAACTCATCGCCCAAGGCATTGCCAATATTGTTTGCCCGTTTTTCGGAGGGCTGCCCGCCACCGGTGCCATTGCCCGGACGTCGGCTAATATTAATAATGGGGGGAAAACCCCTGTTTCGGGTTTGATTCATTCGATTACCCTTTTACTGATTGTTATTCTTTTTGCCCGTTACGCAGTTTATATCCCGATGGCGGCTATGGCTGCGGTGTTGGTGGCAGTATCCCTAAGGATGGGGGAATGGCATGAGATCAAGCGTCTCGGGAAGATGCCGCGGAGTGATGCTGCGGTGTTACTGACGACATTCTTTTTGACCGTGATTTTCGATCTGGTCGTCGCAGTGGAAATCGGCATGGTCCTGGCCGCCATGCTTTTTATCCGGCGCATTTCAGAGACAACCGAGGTTTCCCTCGTGACCGGTGAGGATATGCTCGAGAGCCCCTCGCAAATGGCGCAAGGTAAGGACATCCCGAAAGGGGTCTTAGTTTACCGGATTTTCGGGCCGTTTCTTTTTGGGGCAGCGGAAAAAATGGAAGATGCCATGGAGGGAATGGGTGAATTACCCAAAATACTGATTTTAAGATTACACCTGGTGACAGCAATGGATGCCACGGCATTAAACGCACTGGAGAGCGTCGTGGAACGCCTGAAAAATGCAGGGGGCACTGTGATCATCAGTGGCATCCACCTTCAACCCCTCAAGCTTTTGCAGAAAGCAGGGTTTATTAATGTTATTGGGAAAGAAAATTTTCAGGCTACTTTTGATGACTCATTGGAAAGGTCCCGGGAAATCCTCCAGTTGACCGGGGATAAGACGAAGTAAATTTTTTGTTTCTTTAGTCGTCAGTAGTTCGTTTTTTGCTAATATTTAATCGTATGAGTACTATTATTCCTGATCTTTATGTAAAGCCCGGTTGCCCTTGGTGCGAAGAAGCGATTGATTTCCTCGATAACCATGGAATTCAATACAACCGTATCGACGTGATCTCAGACCAGAAAGCGTTTGTGGAGATGATCCGCATTAGCGGTCAGAGTAAAGCCCCCACTATGACATGGGGGGAAGACATCCTCTCTGATTTCGGGGCCGCCGAGCTGGAGCCATTCCTCCGAAAACACAAAGTGATTGAATAATAAACAGTTCCGCCGGGCTTATTCGATGGCCTTGTGGGTGGGGATGTGATTTTTTTTACAAAAAGGCGACTATGATAACTCTTGATGATGTACTATTAGAAACCGACGATAAAATGCAGAAATGTATGGATAGCGTGGAGCACGAAATGTCCTCGATCCGCACAGGCAAAGCAAACCCCGGCCTCGTGGAGAATCTCCATGTGGAAGCTTATGAAGGCGTACTGAGCAAATTGCGCGAGGTGGCGAGTATATCCACACCAGAACCCCGCATGATCCTGATCCAACCGTGGGACTCGAGTATTCTTAAAGCCATCGCCATGGCGATCCAAAAAGCCAATATCGGATTGTCAGCAAATATTGACGGAAAAATCATCCGCATTCCGATCCCCGAGCTTTCACAGGAACGCCGCACGGAAATGGTGAAAGTCGTCCGAAAAATGGCGGAAGACGGGCGCGTAGCTGTCCGTGCCGTGCGCCGCAGCGGGATTGAAGACCTCAAAAAACTCCAAAAAGACGGAAAGATCACAGAGGACAACTTAAAAACCGCTGAAAAAGAAATCCAAGAATACACCGACAAATATGTAAAACACATTGACGGCCAGCTGGAGAAAAAAGAAGCTGAACTACTCAAGATTTAAGGTTGAATGTACCAGATTCCGCCCATTACGCGGGGCGGGATTTTTAAACAAACAAAATGGATAAAGGGAGATAAACCATGTCTGAAGAAACTGATAAACTCAAAACCTCCTTAAAACTTGTTCAAAAACATGAGGCGTCAAAACCTCAGGTCGCGGCCCCAGCACCTCTTGGATCCTCGCCGCAGAATGCCCCACTACCTCCGACTCCCCCCTCACTCGGAGTGCCTCCGATTACTCCTTCACAGGATGCATCCGCTGTAAATATCACTGAAGCAAATCCTGAAATGACGAATGTGGCTAAACCTTGGGCCAAATTAAAATCCTCGGGAGGACTCAATAAAATTCTTTTACCGGTCATTGCTCTTTTAGTCGGGTTAGGCCTAGGAGCCGGAGGAGTCTTTTTCATGTTATCCTCAAAACATGAGGAGGCTGTAGCTGATTTACAAAAGGAAATCGATAAGGCCAAAAAATCAGCCACGACACTTGTCAGTGAAGAAAAAAAGAAAACAACTGAGGCGGAGGCAGCTACAAAAGCCAGCGAGGAAAAAGCCCGGATAATCGAAGAAAAAATCAAGGCTGAGAGTGCTGATTTACTGGCACGTAAGGACGTGGAGATCAAGATCGCAAAGACATCAGCCGCCATTGCAGCTAATTCCAAAAGAGAAGCCGAGCAGCTGAAGGCCCAAATGGAGGAAATGGAAAAAACCATGGCTGATGCCGTAGCCCTTGCCGTGATTGAACGTAAAGAAAAGGAAAGGCTCCGTTACATCGCTCAGCAATATCAGACGGAAATGAAAAAGTTTAACCCAAAATTTTCCCCGTCTGCGCCACCCGCATCCCAGTCTGTCCCTACACCGGCTCCCTCTCCAGCCGCCACGACCCAGTAATGCATAGGTGCTGCAAATTTTTTCAATCTCGGGAAAATTACCCCGGCAATCAATAGCTCGGGCTGTTCTTAAATCTTTATTCTTTGTTTGAATCAGCGGCGGAGTGCTGTTGTTCTATCGTGGTGGGAGAATAGCGGTTCCGTTATTCGCTTTTTGGTGGAGTGTTGTTTATTGCTGCACTCCTCATACTGCCCGGGCGTAGGCCCCAAGGGGAGCAACTTGCTGCAGATACTTGTTCCTTTGCCCGGATGTATGTGGGACGGCCTTATTATTGGGGCGGGGAAAATGATACAGGTATCGACTGCTTCGGGCTTCCCCGGAAATCCCTCATCCTTGCCTGCCTTAAGAGGGGAGTCATTATGCTGAATCCCTCATTGATCCGTGAGGGGATTGATCTCTGGTGGAATGACCAGTCGGCGCGGAGAATGGGCCATATCACAGGAGATAAAACCACATTCATCGGTGAAGATAAGAATCTTAATATGGTGGATTACACATCGAGAAAACCCGGTGATCTCGCCGTGACACAGGACGGCATACACATGCTTATGTATCTGGGGAATCAAGAATGGATCCAAGCCGATCCAGGGGCGGGTAAAGTCATTATCAGTCATGTTCCCTCCGAGAATGCCTGGTTTTCATGACCAATCATGATTCTCCGCTGGAAGATTACCGAGTCATGAATAGGGGGGGGCACTCCGGATTTTGATCGTTTCACTACCCGAAACAGCTTTGCAATATTAAGGACAATTTGCGGCGGAAGAATCAAAATGGAGCGTTATTTGAAAGTTTGAATAGGCCATAAAATGAATGAGTCGGGTTTACCCATATATCAGGTTAAATCTGAAATAACTCTGACAGTATTATACTTGAATGATGGGCTAAAATAGTTAAATTTAGTTTAATTTTATAATATTTTGATTAAAGTTATCGCATTAACATTCTTTGCCTTCGGCATAACACTGCTTTTAGTGCCTTTTGTCAGGATTTGGGCTATACGCAGGCGTTTGGTAGATCGCCCGGATCGGGGCAGGAAAACCCATCGCAAACCAGTGCCGAGGGTGGGAGGATTGGCTATATTCATGAGTTTTCTCGTGATTCTTTTGGGCATGAGTTATTTGAGGAATAACCATTTGGATATCGAGGTGCTGAGTCTGGCGTTGTCTTCATCCCTCATGTTTGTAGTCGGGTTTTGGGATGATATTCGACCGCTGGGTGCAAAGGTGAAATTGGTTTTGCAGATTTTGGTGTCTGTCGTGGCCTTTTTATTGGGGATACGCATCGAGATGCTTTTCGGGCATTCGATTGGCTTTTTGAGTTTGCCGCTGACGATTATTTGGCTTGTTTCGACAGTGAATATTATCAACCTCATTGACGGGATTGACGGGTTGGCCGCCGGCGTCTGTATTTTCTTGATGATCACCCTCGGGATATTGGCTTCGAATACCGAGCCCTTGACATTGATTTGTTTCGGAATGGTCGGAGTGCTTGGGGGATTCCTGTTTTATAATTTTCCGCCAGCCCGGATTTTTCTCGGGGATGGGGGTGCTTATTTCCTGGGATTCTTGATTGGTTCGATCGCCTTGGTGAATTCCCGAAAAGGCGAGGTGGCCTTGGCCCTGATTGCCCCGTTCCTCGCCTTAGGCCTCCCGGTATTAGATACGGCACTTGCGATTATCCGGAGGGGAATGCGCGGGTTGCCCCTTTTCTTTGGTGACCGTGAACACATCCACCACCGTTTGGTAGATATAGGTTTTTCGACGAGGCGCGTGATTTTAATCCTGTATTCAGCCTGCGGCCTTTTGAGTTTTTCGGCTATGCTAGTCTTTTGGACTCAGGGACGTTTACTTCCCCTATTTATCGGGATTTCCCTCCTGAGTATCCTCGTACTCGTCCGGCAGCTCGGTTATATCAAAAGTTATGCTAGTCTCGGTGCCCAGATCATCCGCAGCCTCGGCCGGCGACGTGAATCGAAAGCAGCTCAGGAACAGATGATGTTCTGGCGGCAAAAATCTATCGTGGCGGGTTCCTCATTCGATCCGTGGAAACATTTTGAGATTGTCTTGGCCCGTTTGGAGGTGGAGAAATTTGAGTTCCACTCGTTCGATCCCGAGATGAGTGAAAATTATCGGTGGGATGAATTAGTCCCCCACGCTCTTGAAGAGGAATTGATTAATAAAGGCCAGATTTATACTTGTGTGAAGGCCATTAAAATTAATGCCGCCGTGATCGGGGAGATTTACATGTCTAAACACGTGGATAAGGATGATATTGCCCATTTTGAACGGATAACCGGTTTTGTGGCGGAGAGTCTGAAAGACTATTTTGCCGATAAAAGGAATCATTTTAAATCTTCTGCCATAAAAGTTCACCGCAACCATTGAAAAGCGTTCCGCTTTTGCTAATTTTAAGTCCGTATGTCATTTGTGGAAGTTTTTAACCGTTTGGATCGTGAGAAAAGTCCCGCTGTCAGGAGATTTGAGCAACTCATTTCCCCCTCTTCCGGGATTTCTCTCGAGCAACTTGCTCACGAGGCCCATCAAACATCATTAAAATATTTCGGGCGTACGATTCGCCTTTTTGCGCCGTTGTATGTCAGTAATGAATGTATTAATAATTGTGCTTACTGCGGGTTTTCCCGTGATAACCCCATCCTCAGGGTCACATTGGACGTGGAGGATGTAGCGACAGAAGCCCGTCATCTCGTTGCGGAAGGCTTCCGCAATTTGCTCATCGTTTCCGGCGAACACCCGAAATTTGTCTCTTCTGGTTATCTCCGTGAGGTGATCCTGCGGCTCCGGGATTTTGTCCCAGCCCTATCGATCGAGGTCGGGCCTATGGAAACGGATGAATATATTCCGCTGGTTGAAGCTGGCGCCGAAGGACTCATCGTTTATCAGGAGACCTATGACCGCGATGTTTACGGGGTCGTCCACACAGCCGGGCCAAAAAAAGATTTTGACTGGAGACTCGAAACACCGGAGCGCGGGTTTGCCGCGGGATTTCGCCGGATCGGTATCGGAGCCTTGTTAGGACTCTCTGATTGGAGGAGGGAAGCCATCTCATTGGCCGCACACTGTGATTATCTCCTGAAACATTGTTGGAAATCCCAAATAACCGTTTCTTTCCCCCGCTTGCGTCCGGCAGCGGGCAGTTACGATCCAAAATTCCCTGTCACAGATATCGAGTTTGTCCGGTTGATCTGTGCCATGAGGATTACTTTCCCGCAGGTGGGTATCGTCCTTTCGACGCGTGAACCCGCCCCATTACGCGACGGTCTTGTCCCGTTGGGCATTACGATGATGAGTGCGGGGGCAAAAACCGAACCCGGCGGTTACACGGGTGCTGGCAAACAAAATGTCCATCTGACTGTCGCGGGTAAACCTCAGGATTCCAGTTGTTATGAATCCGTCGAGACGATTCGGTCCGAAGGCGAATATTTGACGGATGCTGAGGAACAATTCCAAATATCCGATACCCGTTCCGCCGCTCAGATGGCCGCTATGCTCCACAAGATGGGGTATGAAACGGTATGGAAAGACTGGGACCGTGTGATCATGGGAGTGTAGTCGCCCGGAGGGGTGGATCTGTATTATGGAGCAAATTGTTTTTAAGGCCAATGGGCAAGAGATGACAGTCGATAGTGAATTAACCATCGACGGCTTTTTGTCCTTAAAGGAAATCGAGCCTCGCACTGTCGCTGTGGAGATTAATGGCGAAGCCCTCTTCCGTTCTGAGTGGTCCACACGCAAATTGCACCAGGCAGATAACCTCGAGGTCATCCGGGTCGTCGCCGGGGGATAGTCCACTAGTGTCATCCACGCCTCCAGACAAGAAGTGAGCAAATTGCTGCGTTGAAGGGCACCCCCACCCATCATTTGCTGATGATGGGGGTTGCTTTGAGATTAAGGATTATATTTTGATACGCCGCAGATGACGGGGGACATGCCGCCTGCGTAAAAAGCATCGGGGGGGTGTTGGTTGATCGGGGTTCCTTTGTCGAGAGCATCTGCATCACAGTATTCGAGGAAGAAGGCACGGCGATCGTTGTTTGTTTGATTCTGGAGTGAACGGTGTAGGGTGTAGCCTGTAAAGGCGATGGCTTCACCTGCCTTTAAATTTGCGGGAGTGCCATTGCCTTCGACATCCACCTCGATGTGCCAGGAATCCTCCGATTTTTTAATGTGCGGGATCAGCCCTTTTTTATGGCTGCCGGGCACGACCCAGACGCAACCATTGTCCGGGGTGACATCATCAAGGGCGAACCAGACGGTGATATTTGTGCCGGGTTCTAATCCGCCATAACCATTATCTTGGTGCCAGGGAAATGTATTTCTCGCTTTATCAGCAGTGTCAGGGGCTTTGACTACGAACTGATCGAACCAACAACGCAAGTTCGGCCCGATTAATTTTTTCATCGCTTCGATCTGATTTCCCTCGGTCGCAAAATCCATGATGAGGGGATGTTTCCCTCGTAGCTGAGTGTAAAAAAAGGTTCCTTTATCCTCAGGCCGTTTCGGGAGTGTGGGGATCAATGCGCGGAATTTTTCGAGTGTTTCATCACTCATGACTTTGCCGAGCATGAGATAGCCGTTTTCTTTATAGAACTCGACATCCTGGTCGGAGATGGAAAATGTGGACAGTTGTGGTGTGGTCATATAATTTCAACCTAGCAGATCTCTTTTGTCTTTAGAATGGATGTTTATCTCAAATATATGGACTTTTATTACAATTCAATAGCCGCTCTCCCCCGCCTCTTCCAATCTCCTTTCCGGGTCAAGGAACTCTATTACCACCCGCGCAAAACGCAATTTGCGCGGATGCGCTTTGAGACTTTTAATGTATCATTCATTTTTAGGGGTACGGGCCAATATAAACTCGGGCCACATTCCTGCCGGGTGACGGCTCCTTTTGTCGTTACCCAATGGCCCGGCCCTTTGCATGAGTATGGGGCGGATGGGGATTGGGAAGAGTTCGCCTACGCTTGCACCCCCTCGGTGATGGCTGTGCTTGAAAAATCGGGTCTTATCGATCCCGCTCACCCTTTTTGGCCGATGCAAAATAGCCTCTTTATCCGGCAGCAGTCCGACCATATTCATGAACTCATGAAGCGGGGGCACCAACCGGGTGTCGCAGACGAAATCGATCGCCTGTGTGAATTCATCCTTTTTAAAAGCCGGGTGGGAATTAGGACGGATAAAAAGGAGGACGCAGGTGCCAAAAAAATCAAGGTGATCCGTGAATATCTCGCTGGGAATTACCACCGGACGATTAACCTGAAAACCGTCTGCCGCGAGCACGGGATATCCGCAATCAGCCTCCACCGTTATTGGAAAAAGTATCTGGGAGGCTCTCCCGGTGATTACATGGGGCATTTGCGGCTGCAGGAGGCTGCCCGCCTTTTAGCCATGTCGGGCCTGACCATCGGAGAAATCGCCCGGCAGGTGGGATTTGAAGATCCACTCTACTTTTCCCGCCGCTTCCGGAAAACCTACGGGCTCTCCGCCCGTGATTTCCGGAAGAGGAATGCATCCATACCTGAACAGTCTTGATGGATATCTGGTTCGTCAGGATTTCCCCTTGCCATCTCGGTCGGTTAATCCTAAAACTCGGTATCATAATGATTAAAACTTCAAATAATCAATCCAAAGTAGAATCCTCTCCTCATAAAGAATTTAATCACAGTACCGCTCAGCATTATGAGCTTTCATCAAATAATCAGTGGTCGGATTTAAACTTCGAGAAAGTTTATTCCCTTGTTGATACCCCTGAAAAGGCGACAGCACACCAGCTAAAAATGGATAACGAATTTTTCACGACCGAAGATTTTACCAAGAGCGTCGTCGAACACCGCGAAGGTAAAATATGCCTGGAAATAGGCCCCGGACCATCAGGAGGATGGGTCTCACATGCCAAAAACGCGGGACAACGCATCTTGATTGAACCGTTGGGACTTGCCTATAGAAATTACCAAATCCGCAAATTCGGCAAAACCCTGATCGGTGACGATGTGCAGATACTCATCACACCCGCTGAGGATTTAATCAAGGATTATGTTGGAGCTATTGATGGTGCCATCATGTGCCGCAACGCCCTTGACCATTGCAGTGACCCTCTAAAGATTCTCGAAAACATCGGATTATACGCAGCTCCAGGTTGCTTTTTATTCCTCTGGACCGATCTATGGCATCACCATGATGTGGATGATGGGCATTGCAACATCACTCAAGATTTAGAGGCATTCAAAGAATCGATCCAGAAGATGGACTTTGAGATTATTCACGAATTTTCAGATAGGAACAGGGAAACACTCAATATCGGCTTAAACGCAATCAAACATTAATCCTAAAAAGGAAAATGGGCATGGGGATTCGGAGCTGAAGGGGGCTCTCAGTGTGGGCGGGTTATTTTTCTGGGATTAGGGTGTTCTGAGTTAACCGCTGAGGAGCAGTTCGGATTGGGGTGGGAGACCTGAGAGCCATTTTCCTCCTAGGTATCGGCGGAAAATACGCGTTAAGAGCAAGGTCCAACGTTGATGAGAACGCCATCGCTCCATGATGGATTTGATCTGTTGCAACTCATTACTGATGAGCAGGACAGCTTGGGCGATTGAATTCAAGATGTGGGGATGGACCCCGCACAATTATCTCCACCCTCATTTCAGTCATTGGAAAGATGTGAAGTGGCACCGACGCCTCACGGAGAAATTCCTCAAGGGTTAGGAGAGTCTTTAAAATCTTATCGACGCGCGGGGATCCAAAGTTTTAGAATCCATCCCATGATTTCCGCGAATCCCCTCCTTTTTGAAATTTCCGCCCGCAAGTTTGTCGAATCTCTCAAGGCGATTACCGACTCTGAGGCGACCTTGGCGGATGTGCCGGATGAATGGTTTAAGAATCTGGCGGACCAAGGATTTGATACTGTCTGGCTCATGGGCGTGTGGCAACTCGGGGAGGTAGGTCGCAAAATCTCGTTGGATCGGGGTCGGCGCAGTGGAGAGTTTGAGCGTCTCTTACCCGGATGGACAGAGGCAGATGTGAGTGGCTCCCCTTATTGCGTTCAGGATTATCGGGTTCATCAGGATTTCGGACGCGATGAGGCGTTGGCTGTCTTTCGCAGCAAATTGCGCGAGCACGGGATGGGACTGGTGCTGGATTTTGTGCCGAACCACACAGCGTGCGACCACCGCTGGGTTAAAGAGCATCCGGAATATTATGTCCATGGCACTCCCGGACTTTTGGTCGGGCAGCCTGATAATTACGCTGAGCAGGACGGCACCATTTTTGCCCACGGGCGTGATCCGTATTTTCCCGGGTGGCCGGATGTTTTCCAGCTTGATTACCGCAAAGAGCTGGTGCAACAGGCGATGATGGAGGATCTCGCACTCGTGTCCGGACTTTGCGACGGGGTCCGCTGCGACATGTCGATGCTGGTGCTACCCGATATTTTCGCTAAGACATGGGGAGTGCTACCTGACTCTTTGTCGCGGGAAGCGGCCAAAGGTTCCTTTTGGTCCCGCGCCATCGACCGGGTGAAAGAAAAATGCCCGGATTTTAAATTCATTGCGGAGGCGTATTGGGGTTTGGAATACCGCCTGCAAATGGAAGGGTTTGACTACACCTACGACAAAACCCTCTACGACCGTCTCGTCCATCAGAACATGCATGAGATTCATGCCGACCTCACAGATTGGCTACCTCTGGCCCGCGGTGTGCATTTTCTTGAAAATCATGATGAACCCCGCACGGCCTCGGCTTTTCCCGAGCCCTCCTACCGTCAGGCGGCAGCTGTTTTAACCCTCAGTTTACCGGGTGTACGCCTCGTCTATGATGGCCAGATCGAAGGCCGCAAATTGCGCTACTGTATCCACCTGCGCCGGGCGGCAGATGTACCCTCTGTCGAGAATGAATCGTCTTTTTATGAGAGACTCTTCCAAGCGGTGAAAGGTTCTGTCATCGGTAAAGGTATCTCGTCATTTATCCCTTCGCGCCCGACTTGGGCGGGGAATACCCGTTACTCCGATATCCAAGCCATTCTCTGGGAAAAAGACGGGAAGCGTGACTTGGTGGTGGTGAATCTCTCAGGGAATGAATGCGACACCCGGCTCTCTTTCTTTTTTACCGGCATGGGGTCACGCCAATGGGGTTTTAAAAACCGCCTAGGCCTGGAAGAATATACCCGCTCGGGGGATGAGATCGGTACCACCGGCCTCTATATCAAACTCTTGCCTTATCAAGCCCAGATTTTTGAACTCTCCCGGTCTCAGGAATAAAAGCCCTGGAACGACACGAGAAAAAAATGTCGGTGTCCTGGGGGATCACTCGCTGTCGTGAACTCAGGAGACAACAATAACTCCGCACGACGTCTCTGCGATGAAATGTACGGAAATCAAGGGTCGGTAGCCGTACTCCCCGCCCCTCGATTTCCTATCGTCGCCTTGGATTACTTTTCATTATACCAGCTGCGACCGTCGCGTTCGAGCAACTGGTCGGAGGAGGCGGGACCCCAGCTTCCGGAAGCGTAGTTCGGGAAATCGCGGGGGTGGAGGGAGGACCAGACATCGATGATCGGGTCGACCACACGCCAGGCGGCTTCAATCATGTCGCTGCGGTGGAAGAGGGAGAGGTCGCCGGTCATACAATCGTAAATCAATGTCTCGTATCCAGTGGAGCCCCCTGTCTTGCCGAGGTCTGAGTAGTTAAATTCCAAATTTACCGACTGCGTGCGGATGATCGGGCCGGGCACCTTGGCGCGCATCTGCATGATGATTCCTTCATCGGGCTGGATATTAATAATCAGGCGGTTCGGGCCGACAGTGCTTTTGGCTGCATCACCAAAAAAATGCATCGGCGCGCGGCGGAACTGGATAACGACTTCGGTTTTGCGTTGGGCGAGGCGTTTGCCGGTGCGGAGGTAGAAGGGAACCCCGGCCCAGCGCCAGTTATCGACAAAAAGTTTCAGGGCACAAAATGTATCAGTATTCGATTTGGGATCGACTTTAGGTTCGCTGCGGTAACCGGCCACCGGCCTGCCGTCGACGGTTCCCGGGCCGTACTGGCCGCGGATGGCATTTGTGATGACTTCTTCCGGAGGCATGGAGTGGATGGACTCGAGGACTTTGACTTTTTCATTGCGCACGGCATCAGCCTTTAAGGAGCTGGGGGGATCCATGGCGACCAAGGAGAGTAGCATGAGCAAGTGATTCTGCATGACGTCTTTCATCGCGCCGGCTTGTTCATAAAAAGCCCCGCGGCCTTCGACGCCGAGGGATTCCGCCGTGGTGATCTGGACGTGGTCGATGTAACGGCGATTCCAGATCGGTTCAAAAATCCCGTTGCCAAAACGGAAGACGAGGAGATTTTGGACGGTTTCTTTGCCGAGGTAATGGTCAATGCGGTAGATTTGATTCTCGTGGAGGACCTGGCGGATATCGTGGTTAAGCGTCTCGGCGGAGTCAAGGTCGTGGCCGAAGGGTTTTTCGATAATGACCCGTTTCCAAGGGGAGCTTTCGTCCTGCTTGGCGATTTGGGAACGTCCGAGGTTTTGGATAATGGAATTAAAATATTCCGGCGGGGTGGACAGGTAGAAGAGGACATTTTTCTCTGTCTTATGTTTGTCGGATAATTCATCGAGCATTTTCCCGAGCTTCTCATAAGTCTCCGGCTGGTCGAAGTCCCCTTGGCAATAATACATCCTCTCCTTAAATTTCGCCCAGAGCGATTCATCGACCTGTTGGGTGGCAAATTGGTGGATGTCCTGGGTCATGAGGTCGCGGAACTCCTGATCATTCCAAGGGCGGCGGGCCACGGCGACCACCGCAAAATTCTCCGGCAATAAATTATGGCATGCCAGATTATAGAGTGACGGGAGCAATTTGCGTTTGGTCAAATCCCCCGATGCACCGAAAATGACGAAAATACAGGGACCAGCGGGCTGGTCTTTTATGGGTAGATCATTTGCTTGTGACATAGAAAGAATCGATCATTTGGGTTCTTGATGTCCACCAAAACCTTTGCGCATGGCGGAGATGATTTTTTCTGCGAAGGTGTTATCTTGGCGTGAACGGAAACGCTTATAAAGCGCTGTGGTCAGGACATCTGCTGCGACTGATTGCTCGACGGCAGTATTAACAGTCCAGCGGCCTTCACCGGAGTCGCTGACCTTACCGCTGAAGCTGCCTAAGGTGTTATCCTTGGTCAGCTCGATGGCTGCCAGGTCCAAAAGCCAGGAAGGAATCACACTCCCGCGCCGCCAGAGCTCTGAAATCGCGGCGACATCGAGATCGTAACGGTGCTCGAGTTTTTCCGCATGTGTTTTGGAGCTTTTCATGATTTCAAAACCTTCGGCATAAGCTTCCATTAGGCCGTATTCGATTCCGTTATGTACCATCTTTACGTAGTGCCCTGCGCCGGCAGGCCCGCAGTGTAAGTATCCTGAGGGAGCCGTGCCTTTATGATTAATCGGCTCAATATCCCCGACTCCGGGGGCCAAGGCTTTAAAAATGGGATCAAGGACTTTGACTTGCTCATCGGGACCACCAATCATCTGGCAATAACCGCGTTCCAGTCCCCAGACTCCGCCACTGACACCGACATCGACATAATGAATACCCTTTTCCTTCAGGGTAATGGCCCGGCGGGCATCGTCTTTAAAGAAGGAATTTCCCCCTTCAATAATGGTATCCCCGGGAGAAAGGAGCTTCGCAGCTTCCCAGACATGGCTTTCAGTTACGTCACCGCAAGGCAACATGAGCCAGACAAAACGGGGTGAAGGCAATTTGCTCACCAAATCCTCTAAGGTCGTCGAACCAATCGCTCCATCTTTCACGGCGGCAGCGACTTTTGCCTGGTCACGGTTAAAAACAACAATCTCATGGCCGGCACGAATTAAACGGCGAACCATTCCACCGCCCATGCGGCCAAGTCCTACTAATCCAATTTTCATATTCGAGAGTCTCCTTAGGGGGGTTAAATAAACGAGCGACTCTAACACGATTCCTTTTCAGGAAAAGAATCATTTTTGTGAAAATAAACGAATTTTGTTTTTTAAGGTTGTGCAAATGCCGGAAAAATCCAAAATTGGCGTCTGAATGTCTGCGGCGCAGAAAACACTTATCCTCTTTTTCGGTTCGCTTGTCGGCCTTTTGGCTGCCTGCGTTGCTCTTTGGTATTTTTTGGCGACACCGGGGGTGCTTTTTAGCCTAGCACTCTTTTCTTTAGGGATGCTCCTGCTCCGAGAAGAGGGGGAAAAGTCGCTGAAGATCATCCTTGAAACTTATTTTACCCACCGCAGCCTTGCCCTGCATGAGGCGAAGGTAAATATCCTCGAAATCCTCGAGGCACCCGTTCCTTTTATCCTCCGTGAAGAATATGAAATGCAGCTAGAGGAAACTTTCATCAGCCAAAGTGATGAACCCACAGGCATCGAGAAAAAGAAGAAGTGGCGCCGTTTCCGCCGTCGGCGCGCCCGCCCGCTCCACCGTTTTCTTACCGTCGAGATGGAAATCAATCCTTCGGTGACCACCGTCGACGGCCAACCAGCCGTGTGGGATGCGTTAGAGGTTCGATTTGCCAAATACGATGAGCCGGTTCCGGGGATTGATCTGGATGAGATCCCGTCTGAAGAAGAAGGGGCCGAGATTGTCGGTTGGGAAGTCTGGCATAATGATGACTTCCGTATCGAGACATCCCCTGAAATGACGGGTACCAAACGGGTTATTTATTATCTTCATCTCCATGGGCCGGAAGTCAAAAGGATCCAAGTACGTTACCTTTATGAAGACCTAGGGACACCTTTCGATGTGCCCGCCCTGCCTGATGCCCCAAAAACCGCTCTCTTCCACCATCCAGCCCGCAAAAATACCCAACCCCTTTCAAAGCCCGCGATCGCCACCGGTGCGTCAAAGGAACCTGAAGCTATCACCGTCAAAGCCCCGGCACTTCCTGAAAAGCCAAAGACGGAAACCCCCAAGGAAACGCCGGAAAAAGTAACCAGTGAATCCTCGGCTGTCGTTATTGCCCAAAAAGATCAGATTCCGCAGGCTAAAGAAACGGGCGCGGCCAAAATGTCCGAAGAGAAAAAGGATTCCGCTGTTGGGACAAAAGAAACTCCTCTGTCCAAGGAAGAGCCTGTAGTTAAGACGGACAAGGACAAAAAGGAGTCTGCCGTTGAGCCAAAAGAAATGCCTTTGACCAAGGAAGAGCCTGTAGTCAAGACGGACAAGGACAAAAAGGATTCCGCTGTTGGGGCAAAAGAAATGCCTGTGGCCAAGGAAGAGCCCGTGGCCAAGACGGACAAAGACAAAAAGGAGTCTGCCGTTGAGCCAAAAGAAATGCCTGTGACCAAGGAAGAGCCTGTAGTCAAGACGGACAAGGACAAAAAGGATACGGCTCCTTCCAAACAAATTGTTTTGGATATAACCGACGAGAAGAAAGAAATTCCTTCGGAAGTGAAAACCGAATCACCCCGGATTGATGCCCCTGTAGGGATAACGCGTCCTATCCCCCCAGTCCAAAGGAAACCCGAAAAGAAGCCTGAGACTCCTATTCCACCGGCTGAAAAATCTTTATCAGAGAAGAAAAAGGACGAACCCGCTCCGGAGGCCAAAGACAAGGCTGGAAATAAATCGCCCGGAGAAAAAATGGTCGTTCCTGAGGGAGAAACCGCCGAATCTCTCGTGAAGATACCAGTGCCGGTACCAGCACACAAAGGCCAGGGAGGGCCTGTCCAGCCCTCAATTACGGTAAAGCCCGTAACTGCGCAAATTGCTTCACCAGAAATTCAAAAACCGGCCTCTGTTGAAACGGAGATTAAAAAGGCCGATGTCCTAGTGCCCGACCAGACCTCTGCGCAAATTGTCGCGGATAAAGTAGTGGAAAAAGAGGTTTCGGTACCACTGGTTGCGACTGCTCCCCCCGCCCCGCCTCTCAAAGAAAAACTCGCCCAAGGTTTGGAGAAACTCAAAACCTTTTTTGGACATGTGAAGAAGGATACAGTACAGAAAACAGTCCATATCGCAGCGCTCACGAGTGTAAAATACAAGACTGTGCAGTCGCGTTACCAGGTTTTCACGAATAATCTGGAAGCCAAAGTCAAAGACTTCTCCACAAAGTTGCATGAGAGGAACATGCAAAAAATGGAGTCGATGAAAATTACAATTCCACCCGTGAAAATCGCTGATTTAAAAACGACACCTCCCCCGTCGATTGAAGTGGACAAGAAAAAAACCGTTAAAATCAACAAGGATCGGGAATTGATCCTGCAACCCGAGATTACACATCCTAAAAAAGTCAAGGCACCGGATTCACCTGCCATTAATCTCGCGGTTGAAATGTCGGATGAAAAACCCGGTTCAGAGGGTAATCCTATCGATGAGGATTATACGGAGTTCCATTACTTTGTGATTCGCACGGGCGAAGAGCAGGAGGGGCCTTTCGAGTATGATGCTGTCCAGGCCATGTTCGAGAGCGGGGAATTACGTAGCGAACATCTTATTTGGTACCCCGGACTGGCTGATTGGACACCGATTTCTGACATTGAGGAGGTTATTGAGGAAGAACCTTCAAACAGCGCAGGCAGCCAGGATGTTTTCTATAAGGGGTAAAACACTATTCTTGTTTTTTAAAATGCCGCTGGATACACTGGGACATTGGCGATTCTGAGAGTCGATAAGATCAAAATACGTCAAAAAATATGTTTCCCGTCATTTCCAGCAAATCACTCGAACGCATGAAAGCTTTCTGTGCCGTTGTAGTGGTTGCAACCGGGCTAATGGTTCTTTTCGGGTGGTGGCAGGATATTGGGTTATTCATTTACGTGCATAAGAGCTTTCAAGCGATGAATCCGCTCACTGCTCTAAATTTTGTACTCACAGGTATAGCTCTTTACATCTCAAACCGTTGTGTTGGTCGTCGAGCCTTGGGTGTTCTTTTGATTTTTTGCTGTTTTTTTGTACTGATGACCTCCTCGTTGAGGATACTTGATATCTCTGGAATTACCCAGTTTGACATCGACCACCTGCTTTTTTCTGAAAAGGTGAATGATAACCATATGAAGCCTGTGGCGGCTTTAAATTTTATCCTAGCTTGCTTTGGTTTGCTCGGGGTGAATTTCCGCTGGTGCCGGAAAATCCTGCCGCCTGAAATTATTATTGTTCCTCCATTGCTCTTACTATCCATGGGGCTGCTGGGATGTGTAGTTGATATTGTGCTTTTTCAGGAGCTTATCTTCATTATTCCTGTCCCTATCCATACCGCCATGGTCTTCTGGATATTATGTGCCGGTATTATCATGACCCCTTATGCGGGGGGTATGGCCGGGGTGGTACTCGAGAAAAACGGTCCGCTCAAGCCCCACCAACTCATTTACCGGATTATCCGCCAGTCCCCTTTGGCATGGATTCTCCTTGTTATTTCCATCCTGGTGACAGGAACCATCTGGAGGATGTCTTCACAATCAATGAGGGCAGAGGTTGATAAGAATTTTAATCTCCGATGCGCGGAGATTAATTCTGTCATCCTTAGTAGGATTGATTCCTGTGAACTCATCCTGAGTGGTGCCCGCGGGCTTTTCCATGCCAGCAACCGTGTGACTTATGATGAATGGGCGGATTATGCAAAAAGCCTTCATATTAATGATGCAATATCTGAGTTAAAAGGGATTGGATTCATCTCTTATGTAAGGGCTGGGCAATTACAGGGTTTTCTTAAAAAGGAAAACAAAGAGCGTACTCTTCCATTACAGCCGAGGAATCTTGATAACGCGGCGGCGGATTTTTTTATTGTGAATTACTTTGATCAGGTACCCGGAAGTAGCGATCTCATCGGGAGTGATTTTGGGCAGGACCCCCGAATAAGGCGCGCATTGGAGAGGACTCTTGAGACAGATTCATTTTCTATGAGCCCGGTGATCGTTTTAGAAGGGGAATCCTCACGGAGTTTCGATATCTTTCTCCCCGTTTATGATATCCATCAGGTGGGTGGAGGAAATGCTCCCCGCGGAAAGGCTGGGTTGGCTGGATGGGTTTTTGGTGTTTTTAATGTGGATGACCTCATGCAAAAGGTCCGGGGGTCCACTGATCCGGGAATCCGTTTTGAAATATTCGACGGACCTTCTATTCTGGCGGAAAATTTGATTTACAGTAGTACCCGCCAAATATTTTCGTCTTCACCGGCTAATCCGGAGAGGTTCCATTCCATCCAAAATATATTTTTCCCTGGGCATCAATGGACTGTTCGTTATTCATCATTGCCTGCCTTTGAGTTAACTTTTTCAGACCGGCAATCATCCATTATTCTTAATGCCGGGCTTTTGTTGAGCATATTACTTTTCGGGGTGACATGGTCGCTGAGCAATACCCGGGCGCATGCTGAAGAAATTGCCGAGCGGATGACCGCCGAGTTAAAAATCAAAGATAAAGCCTTTGCCTCCGTCAATAACGGCATTCTGATTTCGGATGCCACCCGTCCGGATATGCCGATTATTTATGTCAATGAGGCATTCTGCCGTATTACGGGATATTCACCGGAAGATGTCATTGGGAAAAACTGCCGCTTTCTCCAAAATGATGACAGGCAACAACCCGCTATCGAAGAAATCCGCCACGCCCTGAAGACAGGTATCCCTTGCGATACGGTATTAAGGAATTACCGGAAAGACGGCACACTCTTTTATAATGAGTTTTCGATATCCCCGATCAAATCAGTTGATGGCAAAATTTCTCATTTTGTCGGTATCCAGCAGGATATTACCGAGCGTAAGAATATCGAAAGAAACCTCAAAGAAAGTGAACGAAAATACCGGACGGTCGTTGACTCTGTCCAGGAAGTCATTTTCCAGATGGACTTCAGCGGGCATTGGACATTTCTGAGTGCCGCTTGGCGTACGATGACTGGTTATCAGGTGGATGAGTCCCTAGGCCATAGTTTTCTCCGTTATATTCATCCCCTCGATAGAACCATGATCTCCGAGAATTTCCGGGGACTCCTCACAAAATCCGATGCCTCTTGCCGCCTCGAAGTCCGGGTTCTTTCCAAAGATGATACTTACCAGTGGACGGAGCTCACCATCCAAAAACGCCCGGGTGAAAAAGGAGAGCGTATGATTCTTCCGGGGACAATCATGAATATTAGCGAGAGGAAACGTGCCGAGGAGATGACGGCCCGGGCCCGGGATGCCGCGATACAAAGTGCCCGGATGAAAGCCGATTTTCTCGCCAATATGAGCCATGAAATCCGGACTCCGCTCAACGGGATCGTCGGGATGGCCGGGCTCCTAGCCGATAGCTCTCTCGGGCGTGAACAGAAAGACTTTGTACAAACCATCCGCTCTTGTGCGGACTCGTTAATGGGGATCATTAATGACATCCTTGATTTTTCAAAAATCGAGGCAGGTAAACTCTCCTTTGAAACACTGGATTTTAACCTCCGCAATGCGGTGGAAAACTCCATGGATATGGTTTCTGGAGGCATGGGGGCAAAATCGATCGAGCTTGCTTTCGATATTCATGATGATGTCCCTGTCTATCTCCAGGGAGACCCCGGCCGTCTAAAACAGATTCTTGTGAACTTGATTAATAATGCAGCCAAATTCACAGAGAAAGGGGAAGTTGTTATCACTATTTCGGTTGATTCGTTCGCCGGCGAAAAGGCCCTGATCAAGACAGAGGTGCGTGACACGGGTATCGGTATTTCCCCGGACAAGCTTCAAGATCTTTTCCAGCCATTTGTCCAGGCAGACACATCCACGACGCGCAAATACGGAGGGACTGGTTTGGGATTGAGTATCAGCCGGCAATTGGTCACACTGATGGGTGGAACCATGGGAGTCCATAGTGAGCTTGGTGCCGGGTCGACGTTTTGGTTTACCATTCCCTTTGATTTACAGAGCCAGCCCCCAAAAGGGTATGACCCATCTGGATCTCATCTCAAAGGAGCGCGGGTGCTGATTCTCGATGATAATGAAACCAACCGCCGGATTCTTTTACATCAATTAAAAAATTGGGACCTTTTAGCCGATGAGCTTGCAGACTCCCGGTTAGCCTTCGACACTTTGATGAAGGCCAAGGAAGCCGGCAGTCCCTATGACATTTTGTTGCTGGACATGCAAATGCCTTTCTTGGACGGGCTGGGGGTGGCTAAAGCGATCCAATCCTATCGGGGATTGTCCGAGTTATCCATTTTATTAATGACCTCTGGATCCCCTGGTAGTCAGGAGATGGCTTTTTATAAAGCCTTTGGCATCAGGCAATGCCTGACAAAACCGCTCAAACAATCAGTATTATTTGATGCTCTGTCCTGTATTTTGGAACACTCATTAGCATCCTCCACTGCCGCGTCAACCCCGGTTCCCATGGGCCTTCGGGATTCCTCCGAGAAAAAATCTTTCCGTATTTTGATTGCCGAGGATAATATTACCAACCAGAAAGTCGCACTCCTCCAGCTCGCCAAGCTTGGTTATGAAGCCGATACTGTAGCCAATGGGCTGGAGGTGATCGAGGCACTTTCGCGTATCCCTTACAAAATTATCCTGATGGATTGCCAAATGCCCGAAATGGATGGATACACGGCTTCCTCAGTGATCAGGATGAATGAAAAGGATGATTATCACCCGGTGATTATCGCCATGACTGCCCACGCCATGGAAGGTGACGAGAAAAAATGTTTGGACGCCGGTATGGATGATTATATCTCCAAACCGGTCAATATGGTCAGCCTCAAGACTATACTTGAAAAATGGACAAAAAAAATCGGGTGAAATGGCTGATTCAAAAAATGGCCGGTGGTTGTAGGTAGACACTTCTGAGGGGGGGCGTTTTTTTTAATTAACAAATACGCAAATTGCGCGTATGAAAGGGGGTCTCATGCCAGCAAATACTTTTGGAGAACTTTTTAGAATCACCACTTGGGGCGAATCCCACGGGGGTGGAGTCGGCGTCGTCGTGGACGGCTGCCCGCCAAAGCTTCCCCTTGATGAATCCGATATCCAGGGCGATCTCGACCGCCGCCGCCCAGGACAGAGTAAAATCACTACCCCGCGCAAGGAAGCCGACCAATGCCGCATTCTCTCCGGTGTTTTCCAAGGGAAAACTCTGGGTTCCCCAATATCCATCATGGTCGATAATACCGATGCCCGGCCGGAGGCTTACAGCGAAATGGCCAAGCTTTTCCGCCCATCCCATGCTGATTACACTTACCAGGCTAAATATGGTATCCGTAATTGGGAGGGTGGCGGGCGCTCCAGTGCACGCGAGACCATCGGGCGTGTGGCAGGGGCCGCCGTCGGAAAGAAAGTTTTGGGCAAATTGCACCCTGACCTGGAGGTGGTTTGTTATGTCAAACAAGTTAAAGACATCATCGCGCAAATCGCCCCTGAAAAGGTAAAGTTTTCTGAAGTGGAATCGAATATTGTCCGTTGTCCTGACCAAAAGACCGCCAAGAAAATGATTTCCCTGATCGAAAAGATGAGAGCCCAAGGAGACTCCGTCGGAGGAATTATCGAGTGTGTCGTCCACGGTGTGCCTGTCGGGTTGGGCGAACCCGTTTTTGACCGGCTCGAAGCCGATCTCGCCAAGGCCATGATGAGCTTGCCCGCGAGTAAGGGTTTTGAAATCGGTTCGGGCTTCGATTGTATTCATTACACAGGACGCGAACATAATGACCTCTTCCGCATGCAAGGCGGGAAAGTCCGGACATTAACCAATCGCTCCGGTGGTGTCCAAGGGGGTATCAGCAATGGGGAACCGGTTATCTTCCGCGTGGCCTTCAAACCTGTCGCCACAGTGATGCATCCCCAAAAAACCATTTCTATCTCGAAGAAAAATGCCGAACTCAAAGCCCGCGGCCGCCATGACCCTTGCGTCCTGCCCCGGGCTGTTCCCATGGTCGAGGCCATGACTGTCCTGGTCCTCACTGACCACCTCTTGCGTTACCGCGCAAATTGCGCGGGATTTAACAAGTAAGACTGGTGGGTGGCGTGAAACGCGTAAGGTTTTAGGCTTTGGTCTGATCAGCCAGCCATCTGAGGTAATCCGCGCTGGCTGTTTCGATTTTGAAGGCGCAGATGCAGGGGCATTCGTAGCTGTGCAATTTGCGTACGGCGGCCTCAAGTTTTTTAAAGAGGGTTTTGCGGGTTTTCAGTAGGAGAAGGGTTTCTTTTTCTGTGCAGGGCTTGCCCTTCCAGATGTAGTGGGATTCGATGGCGCCGACGATATTGGCACAGGCGGCGAGTTTGGCTGAGACGGTCGCCTTTGCGATTTTTCGGGCTTCCGGCAGGTTTTTGCAGGGGATGTAAACAGTGACGAATACCATGGCGCGGGATTATTCCAAAAATCCGCCCGGTTTGCGACAGCGAAATC
>Ga0163153_10002111_pt1 | contig 29866 bp, 24 predicted proteins | sample OliLakLV19MP6IB1_FD_148629 | JGI IMG/M metagenome (GOLD analysis project Ga0163153, IMG submission 148629) | Freshwater microbial mat bacterial communities from Lake Vanda, McMurdo Dry Valleys, Antarctica - Oligotrophic Lake LV.19.MP6.IB-1 | ecosystem: Environmental > Aquatic > Freshwater >...
GGGGACAGGGGCGGGGGGCATGCCGTAGACGCGGCGGATCCGGCGCTTCGTCGAACAAGAAAAAGCCCAGGGCAGGCCCCCGGTGACGTCGCCATTGGCAACGACTCGGGTGGCATGCCCTGGGCTTCGCGACGCAAATCGTGGAATTCAGCGTTGGAGCTCGGCCCAATCGTCGCCAGTGGTTAGAATCGCCGGGATGGGAGAATTTCAACTCGGCGTCGGGCGCGGCGAGATCGGCTGGGAGGCTTGGCCTCTGGCCGATCTACTCATTCTATGTTTCGTCACGTTGCTGCTGATCGCTTGGCGGTACACGGAGCGAACGCGTCGTCGAACGCCCGGTGAACACAGTGTCTCTCACAGATCAGATTCGAATGCAACCGCCGTCGAGAACCCGAATCCGTATCGCTCACCGCAAAGTAGCAGCGATTCGTCGAAACGCTTCATCAAGTCGCGGTGGTTCCAGCTGTCGATTCGCGCCGCCATGGCGTTGGTCGGTATCGTCGTGGTTTCCTTCGGTACGCTCATCGCGCTTGGCCCGCAGACGAGCGGTTGGTTCGTACTGCCCGCGGCGATTTGCCTGGTCTGCGGCGGCGCATGCCTGATCTGGTGGGCGTCGCGAGAGTTTGAATGACGGCTTGAAACCACTTATGAGCCCAACCGTGGATGACGACAATCCATACCAATCACCGCAAACAGTGTCGGAGCGCCAGCCGTCTCACGGCGGCAGTCGCTGGTCGCCGCTCAACTACTTTTGGGCGTTCGGTGTCGGCGCGACGTGTGCAACCTGCTCGACATTCACGGCTGGCGGTGGACACGGAACCTATTGGTGGATTGCATTAACCGGCGCTCCAACGTTCTTATTCGCCCGGCTGTTTCACATGAACGATACAATCTTTCTCGGCATGTACTTCGTTGGAACAGGAGTACTATATGCGGCCTACGCGCGTGTGCTCGTCATGCGGCCATTCTGGATCGCACTTATGACAGTGCTTGTTGTCCATGGCGCCAGCGTGGCCGTCATGATGTTTTGGAGCGGCTGGTCGCGTTAGTCCTCATTGCATCGTTGTGTAAGCCCAACCAATCCTGCCGCTTCCCGGCACACTCTGTACGGGCTAAAATCCGGAATTCTCCGGCCGACCGCGGTGAGCAACTTGAATGGGCAAAGCGACTTACAAAGACGCCGGGGTGGACCTCGAAGTTTACGAGCAGTCGATGGCTCGGCTGCCCCGGCTGATGGGGCGGACTTATAGCCCTCGGGTAATCCGGCTCGACGGCGGGTTTGCGGGGCTGTTTCAGCTTGATTTTGCCAGCAAGCTGTTCGCCCGGAACTACCAGGACCCGGTGCTGGTCTCCTGCACCGACGGCGTGGGGACGAAGCTCAAGGTGGCCACCGAATCCGGCGTGCATCATACCGTGGGGATCGACCTGGTGGCGATGAGCGTCAACGACGCCCTTTGCTGCGGGGCGGAGCCGCTGTTTTTCCTCGACTATGTGGCGATGTCCCACGACGACCCGGAATTGCTGGAGCAGATCGTCTCCGGGATTAGCAACGGCTGCCTGCAGAGCGATTGCGCGCTGCTGGGGGGCGAAACGGCGATTATGCCCGACCTGTACAAACGCGGCGACTACGACCTGGCCGGTTTCTGCGTCGGCGTCGTGGAGCGCAAGAAAGTCATCGACGGCCGCGCCATCGCCGCTGGCGACACGCTGCTGGGCGTAGCGTCGAGCGGGTTCCACTCCAACGGCTACAGCCTGGTCCGCCGCGTCGTGTTCGACATCGCGCAGCTCAAGATCAACGATCACGTCGACGAGCTGGGTAAGTCCGTGGCGGAAGTGCTGCTGGAGCCGACGCAGATTTATGTGCGCGGCGTGCGGCAACTTTTGGCGCACTACCCGGTGAAGAACGTGGTGCATGGCCTCGCCCACATCACGGGCGGCGGGTTGTTCGAGAACCTGGAACGCATTCTTCCCACGGGCGCGCGAGCGGTGATACGCCGCGATAGCTGGCCCATCCCGAAGGCGTTCCGCTGGCTGCAACGACTGGGCGAAATCGAAGAAGCGGAAATGGAACGCGTCTTCAACATGGGCATCGGCCTGGTCGTCGCCGTGAGCGCGTACTACGCCGACAGCGTCCGCCAGCAACTCGCCTCGACCGGCCTGGAAAGCTGGCCGATCGGCCACATCGCCGAGGGGGAACGCGGGGTTGTTTGGGGGTAGGGCCGAGGCGCTAATTGCTGCGCAAAGCGGTTTCGGCGATACTTCCGTAGTCGCCGCTCTTTTCTTGCCGTCTTCTCGCGCATTTGAGGCCGACTCATGCCACTCAATCATGGCTACGGCGTCGTCATTGGGACGAAGCACCATTACTATCGCGACCCGCCGAACGACTACGGACAATACTTTCACGGCAATGTTGAAGTTGCTACGTCGGGAGGCATATATCGTTGCGCGATCGACGTCGATAGCAAGCAGCAGCCCAACGGCGTGGAATGGCGCAAAGTTGAAATGGGCCTTTCGACTTTGAAGGGACTTACTTCGTTGGCGGACGGCTGGCATGCGTTGCTGTCGAACAGTACGTCTGGGGCGCTTGACTACATCCGCGCGGACGAACTGCATCCGAAGGTAGGCTGCGTATTCGCGATCTTCAATCCGCTTTTCGAAGCTCTGCGCCAAGCCCTGCAACTGGCGATCAACCCACCCTGGAAGCAAGGGACAAGCATTCAGGCGCTAGCGGACCTAGAACCGCTATTGAACAGCGCGAAACGCCTGTTCATTTTTGGCGAACCCTTCACGGTGGGAGTAGGTGTCCATAACATCCACCAGAATCAGGGAGATCCCCTTGGGAGCCAATGGTGGGCTGAAAACGGCATCTGGCAGGATGGCGCCACGCTCATTCAACGAGAGGATGGTTCCATCGCAGCGTTTCTCAACAAGTTTAAGACGCAGGCACATGCGACCGACAACAACGGCCATCCTTTATAGTTCATGGAAAATATCTACGCTGGCGGCGTCTTCTCTAAGTACTGACGCCGTTTTCCTGCCCGGCATGCGTGATGCCCTCGATTGGACCGGATGAATTGGGTCGATTGCTGGACGAACAGGGTCCGGCGCTGGTGCTCTATGCGCGGCAGTGGTGCGCGAGTCCCGAGGATGTCGTGCAGGAGGCGTTCGTGCAACTTGCGCGGCAGGCGGCCGTGCCGGATCGCCCGGCGGCCTGGCTGTTTCGTGTGGTGCGGAACGGGGCGATTTCGCTGGGGCGCTCCTCGCAGCGGCGCACACGGCGCGAGCAATCCCGGGCCAATCGGAGCGCCCCCTGGTTCATAGTTTCCGAAGCGGATCGGCTCGACGGCCAAGAGGTCGCCCAGGCATTGGAAACGCTGCCGGCCGAGCAGCGCGAGGCGATCGTCGCCCGGCTGTGGGGACAATTGTCGTTCGAGGAAATCGCGGAACTGTCCGGCACGTCGACCAGCACCGCTCATCGCTGGTATCAGGCCGGGCTGACCGCCTTACGCACGAGGTTCAACGTCCCATGCCACGAGACGCCAGCACGCCCGATCCGCTGAGCGGGTTCGAGAAACAGTTGCAATCGTTGCGCCCGACGGCGGCGCTCGGCCGCGATCAACTCATGTTCCGCGCCGGTCAGGCGTCCGTGGAACGCGGTGTGACACCACGGCGTTGGTGGCTGCTCGCGGCCACGAACGGAATCTCGGCGCTCGCGGCGGGATTGCTGGTGGCGATGACGATGCAACCGGAACCTCGCGCGGAGGAGCAAGTTGTCGAACGGCCCGCGCCGCCCGCGCCGCCCGCACCGGCGATCGAGGCGCCGCCCGTGCGCAGTGCGGACGCGGAGTTCGGGTATCTGGCCCTGCGCAATCGCGCGATCCAAGGCGATTGGCGCGAGCCGCTGGTGATTTCTTCGAACACGGGCTGGGAAAAATCCGCAGCGACGCCGTCTTATCGACAGTTGCTCGAGCAGTATTCCCAAGAGCTTCGCTAGCTCGCAGCTCACTAGCCCGTAGCGCCAGCGAGGGAGCGAGGACGTTGCTGAAATAGATAGGATCAAACTCTCAAAGATGTCGTCGGAAGCAGGCTGATCCGGCGGTGTTGAGAGTTTCGTCCGGTAGCTGCTAGCCGCGTCAACTCTCCCTCGCTGGCGCTACGGGCTAGTGTTGGCGCTTCCCAGTCAACAACGAATTCCATTTCCAGGAAAGCAAGGCATGTTTCGCTCACTCAATACATTCGCCATTTGCGCGTTACTCACGCTGGCGTCCGTCGCACAAGCCGACGAATCCGAGCCGCGCGAGCGGATCATCGAACTCACCCTCACGCCAGCCGCCGCGCCGGTGCCGGCGCTGAAGTACCCGCTCTTACCGCCGCTGCCGGAGCTGCAGCCGCAGGACGCGGTGTTGATTTATGCTCGCATGTTCTCGATGGGTTTTGGCCCGTCGCCAACGAATGATGCGGACCGTGAATTGCTCGACAAGTACTTGAACTCGCCACTTGACGATTTCTCGGTCGACGAGGCGCGCAAGCTGTTGGAACGTAACGTCGTTCGCGACAATTGGCTCGCTCATGCGGCCATGTGTCGCGATTGTTCGTGGCAATTGCCGCTGGGAGAACGACCGTTCTTCGCAATATTGTTGCCGGAACTGCACCCACTGCGTCAGCAGGCGTGGTTTTTGGCGTTGAAGACCAAGATTCAAATCGCCGAAGGCGATGCAGACGGTGCGATCGAGTCTATTCGCGTCGGCTACGCGGTAGCGCGCCAAGTTGCGGCGGGTCCGACGTTGATTCACGTGTTGGTTGGCGTTTCGATCGCCGGCGCTTTCTCGGAGCGAGTGGCTGAGTTGGGTACATTGCCCGACGCGCCCAATCTGTATTGGTCGCTCACACAATTGCCCTCTCCATTTCTTAATACGCGCGACGCCCTCGCGACTGAGACGTACTGCATGGAATTGTCGTATCCGGAATGGAGCAACCCGAGAGTCAGCGGTCGCGAGGAAGCGTATTGGGATGCGTTACTGTCTCAGCTTCATCACGACATGCTGCTGATGGGCGATAAGCTGCCGGAAGATTTCGACCTCGCCGTCATCCGCGAGAAGTCATATCCGAACGCGAAACAGCATTTGCTCGATCACGGCATGTCGCAGGAAGAGGTTGAGAGGATCTGTCCCGCGCAGGCGATCGTGATTCTCACCGTCGATACCTACAATCGCCACCGCGATGAAGTCTTCAAGTGGGCCTACCTCCCGTTCGAGGCCGGGCAGACAGGGTTGTTGGAAGCCATCGAGAAAGTTGGCAAGACGCCGCGCAACGACCAGGGCTTGCCGCTCGCGCAGTTGATCCTTCCGTCGCTCGCCCATTTCCGTGTAGCCATGCAGCGCCAGGAGCGTCAATTCGCACTGGTGCGCACGATCGAGGCCCTCCGCATGCACGCTGCTGAGCACGACGGCAATCTTCCGGCGTCGCTCGCGGACGTCACGTGCGTACCGGTGCCGACAGACCCTTGGCTCGGCAAGCCGTTTGAGTATTCCCTCGCCGGCGACACCGCCAAGCTACGAGCCGCCGCGCCCGAGGGGCAACCGGTGGAGTTGACCGTGGAGTATCGACTTAAGATGAGGAAGAAGTAACGGAGTTTTCAGTTTTCAGTTTTCAGTGGAGGAGGGGCGCATCCACGCGTAGGGCGGGCCGTGCGCGCGTTGCGCGATGCGATGTGATGCGGCGCTGCACGACGACGATCTATTTGGATTCCAGAAAGTGAGGCCCGCCGCGCTGAGCGCGGCGAGCCTTACGTCATGAGAAAAATCACGCCACGTGCGATTCACGCGATATAAAAGTACAACCACCTCCACGCGCGCGCACGGCCCGCCCTACTGTCCTTCCTGATTCCTTGAGAATAAGGTTTAGGACTGTCCAGAAAACCCCAAGCGCCTCAGCCTTCTCCGTGTCCTCCGTGATCTCCGTGATCTCCGTGGTGAATCCTCGCGCTGGACTCGCGCTAGTGAGCGTGCGTCTCAGCGGCATGGGGTTCGGCTGCCGCCGGCGCAGCGCCGGGGACATTCCACGGCGCGTCACTGGGCGCTGCGCCTGCAGCGCCCTCTGGGCCGCCAGCGAATTCATCCAGCATGTAGACCTCGACTTTGGCGTCCAACACGGCGGGGTCTTCACCTCCGTGCCCGCCGGCTTGGCTCATGCGAATGCGGTCCGGTTCCACACCATGGTCGATCAGATATTGCCGCGTCGCCGCACACCGTGCGTACGCTAACTGCCAGCGATCGGCGAACTTTTCGTTCGATTCGAGGGGCCGTTCGGAGACGTTCGCGCGAATCTCCAGCAGATTGCGTTTGCCAGCCAACATCGGCAGCAGCTCGTCGAGATTCTTCTTCCCCGCATCGTCGATGGCATCACCTTCCATGGCGAATGGCAGGTGCGTGCCGACGCTTGAGCGACTGCCGTCGCGATACATGAACGCGCTCGACGGACGTCGAATCACCGTCTGTGGACCGCGCTTGTTCGTACCTTCGCCGGAGCCGCCCTTCTTGTCGCCGCCGTCGCCTTGCGGAGGCGGCGGATTCGTCCCTTCGTGCGGCATGAAGCTCGGCCCAGGCGCTTGCGTGCCCGGCTTATCCGACGGCACGGCGAAGGGATCGCGGAAATACTGCGCGACGGCTTCCTTGACCGGCTTGTCCTGTCCGACGAGCCACATCACCAAAAAGAAAGCAATAATCGCGGTCACGAAGTCCGCGTAGGCGACTTTCCATGCACCACCGCCACCAGCCATAGAGACAACCTTGATGCGATGTGATGAGGAAGTAGGTGGAGTAGGTAGTAGGTGGAGTAGGTGGAGTAGGTGGAGTAGGTAGTAGGGAGCTTGGTTCCTACTTTGTCATTCTTACTTTTCTGCTACGCTCCTTCGACTTCCTTGAACATCTTGTCCAGCTCGTCGCGGCTGGGGCGGACCGCGGAACCGATTCCACGGCACGCCCGCTCGATCGCCACTTTCGGCGAGGCGTCGCCGGCGAAGCCTGAGACGATGCTGGCGATAGCGCGGAAGAACACCAGTTCTTCCTGCCCCAGCAATTCCATGCGGGAAGCCAGCGGGCCGAAGAAGCCGTAACTCATCAGGATCCCGAGGAACGTCCCGACCAACGCCGTACCGACGTGGTGGCCGATTTCCTCGACCGGCCCGCTGATCGATTCCATCGTGATCACGATACCGAGCACGGCCGCCACGATGCCGAAGCCTGGCAGGGCGTCGGCCGTCTTCTGCAGCGCGTGCAGGGGGGCGTGATGTTCCTGCTCGATGACCTTGATCTCGGCTTCGAGCATTTCAGGTAGTTGCTCCGGCCGCACCGTGCCGTCGAGCACTGGGGCAAACGCGCCGCAGATGAAGTCGGTGACGTGGTGGTTTTTCGAGATGCGCGGATACTCGTGGAAAATCTTGCTGTCGTGCGGCTTACCGACGTGCGCTTCCAGGGCCAGCAGTCCGTCCCGCCGGGCCAGCCGCAAGAGCGTGTACATCAGTTTGAACAGATCACGATAGGCCGGTTTACCGAACGGCGAACCTTTCAAGCAGGCGAGACAGCCTTTCACGAGATCGACCAGAATCTTTTTCGTCGACATCACGATCAGGCCGCCCAAGGCCGCGCCGCCGATGGTGAGCAACTCGTACGGTTGAAGCAATGCGCCAACATGCCCGCCGGACAGGACGAAGCCTCCCAGCACCGCACCGGTTACGACGATGAATCCGATAATGGCAATCATGGCTGTCGTGCGCTCCGATATTCGGGATAACCCGGCTGCGCGCGGGTTGGGCGCGCCGCCGTCGCGGAGACCGCTAGCAGTACATAGCTTAGGAAACCGCCGGGGTGCGCCCGACATCACTTATCGGAAGCTAGATTTCAGCACGGTTTCGGTCCCCAGCGTTGGTCAAACGTGGACCGTTCCGCCCCTCCCACCCGCAGGCTTCGCGCGTCATGTCGACCGTCGGCAGCATCCTTTTGGATCAACAAATCCTCCTCGAGAGCGGCACCAACGAGCTGGAAATGTTGGTGTTCCGCGTGGCGGATTACACGTTCGGCATCAATGTGGCCAAGGTCCGCGAGGTGCTCGCGCTGCAACCGATCACGCGCCTTGCCAAGGCGCATCGCTCGGTGCGCGGTGTGTTCAAATTACGCAATCGAGTCATTCCCTGCGTCTCACTCGTCGATCATCTGGAGCTTCCCTCCAATGGCGAAGAGGGGGAACGCACGATGATTTTGACCGACTTCAATCAGCAGCAGACGGCGTTCCTCGTCGACCACGTGGAGCGGATTCATCGCCTGAGTTGGGAGCAGATTCTCAGCGTGCCGCCGTTGATGGCGATGTCGCACTCGCCGCTGACGGCCGTGGCGCGTTGCAACGATCGCCTGGTGGTGCTGCTGGATTTCGAGTTGATTATCGACCAGGTGACCGGCTTTGAATTGAACGCCAAGGAAGCGCCGAATCCACATCAAGTGCCGCGCGATACCATGCGCGTGCTCATCGCGGACGACTCCGCCACGGTGCGCGAGGCAATCACCAAGACGTTGCGCGCCAGCGGTTATACCAATACCACGGCCTTCTCCAACGGCGCCGACGCCTGGCGCGAGATTCAGGCCCGGTTCAAGCAACGCGGCCGTGTGGAAGACGTCGGCGACTTGTTGGTTAGCGACGTCGAAATGCCGCAGATGGACGGGTTGCACCTCACGAAGTGCGTGAAGGATCATCCCGAGCTGCGCCGCATTCCCGTGGTGCTGTACTCCTCGCTGATCACGGCGGACAACCACAAGAAGGGCCAATCGGTCGGCGCCGATGCGCAGATCTCCAAGCCCCAGCTCAATAAGGTCGTTGCACTGGCCGACGAACTGATCAGCAAGGCCCGTGGCGGATCATACGCTTCGCCAACAACGGTGGCCGCGCCGACGCAACCATCGCCTATGCCCCAGCCGGCGGTCGTCGCCGCCGCGGCGGTAACTCCAGTGCTCGCAGCGCCCCATCCGACGGCGGCTCCCACGAGCGCTGCGCCGCAACGCACCGTTCAGCCTGTGCCCGCCCATGCCGCTTGTGCGACGCAGGGCACGGCCACCGTCGCGAGGCCGTCGGCCGCCGTGTCGACTTCCACGGACTTGGAGTTCGACCGTGTCGATCGCCAGCTTTGGCGCACGTTCGTGCAAGAATTGCAATCGCACCTGGTCCGATTGAGCGACTTGTCGGAACAACTCAGTGCGGGAACGGCCGATGCGCCCGCGATGCAAGAGTTGGGCCGGATTCTGCATTGCATCAAAGGTGCGGCGATGGTGGTGCCGATCGACACGGTCGCCCGCGCGACGCACTTGCTGGAAAGCTTGCTGGATCAAGTACGGAGCACGCCCTCGCCTCAATCGAGCGCCGTTTTCGAGCAATACGCGGACTGGCTTGGCGACATCTGCGGCCCGACGTCCGATCCCCGTGCCGCCTTGGCCCGCGGCCCGGAACTGGAGTGCGATCTCGCCATGGCGTTGACCAGCGCCGCTCGGTAAAACGCCCTCGTACCTGTAACCGAGGTCTGTGACCTCGGTGCGTTGGACGGCGCTCTGTCCACACCGGCCGAGTTCACAGAACTCGGCTACAGAATGTGATTTGTCCTGCGCGCCGGGGCGCGTTATCGTAGCGGCGTCGCCCGGTCCCACATCTGGAGCTTCCTCCCGTGAATTGTCCCCGCGCCCTCGTTCTGTTCCTGGTCTTGTTATTCAGTGCGGACGTTGCCGTCCTTCATGCGGACGATGAACAAGACTCGTTGAAAGTGATGACTTACAACGTCCGCTACGCCAGCGACACTCCGCCCAATGCCTGGGGCGAACGGTTACCCGTGGCGTTGGCGATGCTCGCCGAGCAGCAGCCGGATGTTATCGGCACGCAAGAAACGCAGTACCGTCAGGCCAAGGACTTTGCGTCCCATCTGGAGGGATATGATTGGATCGGTCTCGGCCGCGAAGGGGGCAGTCGCGGCGAGTTCATGGCGATGTACTATCGCACCGAACGGTTGGAGCCTTTGGAGTTTGACCACTTCTGGCTCTCCGATACGCCGGATCGCATCGGTTCGACGACGTGGGGCAACTCGAATCGTCGTATGGTCACCTGGGTCCGTTTCCGGGATCGCGCGACAAAACGCGAGTTCTATTGTTTCAACACGCACTTCGATCATGAAATTCAACTCGCCCGTGAAAAGAGCGCCGCGTTGCTGTGGGAGCGAATTCAAGCGCTCAATACAAAACTCCCCGTGATCGTCCTGGGAGATTTCAACGCGGTGGCGCAGCACAACGTCGCCTACGATTTGCTCGTGGGCGATGACAAATTGACCGACGCTTGGCTCGCGGCGGCGGACCGCGGACCGCTCTTCGCCACGTTTCACGGTTACCATCGGCCCCAGCCGGACGGCAGCCGCATCGACTGGATCCTGACGCGCGGCCCCGTGCGCTGCGAACGCGCCGACATCATCACCTTCGAGCGCGACGGTCAATATCCCAGTGACCATTTTCCCGTCACCGCACAGCTCCGCTTCGACCCGGCGAATTAGTTGTGCAACACCAACCCGAAGCGCCAGCGAGAGGGGAGAGGACGAGCCGAGCGCGTAAACGTTGCGCTGTAATCGATCGCCAACTCCTATTGCATACGTGACAGGTCGACAACAGGCGTCTACTCCCGAATTCAACCAGCAGCGTGAAAATACGTGCAAGTGCGCCATAGGTGACTTCACCCATGCACGCGCGTTCATCCGCCAACTAGGTAATGTCTGGGTGCCGGCTTGCTGTTCCGCGCACGAATGATTAAGGCGCCTTTTTCCTACGAGTCGTACTGGCGTTTGACGTTATCGAGGCGTTTGTGAATGTCTGCCCGAGGGCCTGGGATGCGCCGCCCACGGTGCATTGGTTGAACCATGACCCAGAGTTGGAAGACGCGATCAACCTGCTGGCCGCGGAGCTAGGCTTTCAAATAGTCGCCTACTCTTCGGTGGAAGCATTCTTGGAGCGATCGACGGCGGATGCGCGCGACTGCATCTTGTTCAACTGGCTCATGCCGGCTGCGAATGGCGACGCCGCCGCGGAGCTGTTGAGATCGCGCCGCGATCGCATGCCGATCATCGGTTTTGTCCGCGGCGCCAGCGTGCGAATGGCGGTGGAAGGGATGCAGCAAGGCGCCTTCGATTTTCACGCCTGGCCGATTGAGGCGCAGGTGCTTGGCGCGTCGATCACGCGTGCCGTGGCCAAATTCGAAGCGGAACGCGAGCTGGCTGTGCAACGCGCCTGCGTCGAGCGCCGCCTGGCATCGCTCACGGATCGGGAAAGTGAAGTCATGGAGTTCGCCACGCAGGGGCTGTCTACCCGCGATATCGCCGCACGGCTCGGCATCAGCCCCAAGACCGCGGAACATCACCGCGCGCGGCTACTCAACAAGATGCAAGTCGCGAATATGACGCAGCTCATTGTGCTGGTGCTGCGCAACAGGTGACGGTTTGCAGGCACGGCCCGCAGAACCCGCTGAAGCGTCGAAGATTCTGCTCAGCGCAAACAGCGTGCCTACCGCTGCGCCGTCTGCTGCCGGGCGATCGTGAGTCCGGCTTCCAGCGTTTCGTCTTGAAAGACGCGGAGCGTGGCGACTTCCGATTCCGTTTGGGCAATCGGCTTGTTCACCGTTTGCACCTGCACGTCCGGTTCCACGCCAATGCCGCTGAAGGGTTTTCCTAGCGGCGAATAGAACTTGGCCGTCGTGAGCCGCATCCCGGCGTTGCCGATCGAGAGCGGGAACAGCCCCTGGACGGAGCCTTTGCCGTAACTCCGGACGCCGACGATGGTGCCACGATGATAGTCGCGGATGGCGCCGGCGAAGATCTCGCTGGCGCTGGCGCTGTCGCCGTCGATCAACACCACGAGCGGGACGCCCCAGGTGTCCGGCGCTTCGGCCGTGTAGTTGAAGTCCTCGCGCTTATTCCGACCGCGGGTGGAGACGATGGTCCCGTGGTCCAGGAACTTGTCGGCGACTTCGACCGACGTGGTCAATAATCCGCCGGGATTGCCGCGGAGATCCATCACCAGGCTCCGCATGCCTTGCTGGTGCAGTTTCCACAGCGCCTCGTCGAGGTCGCGGGTCGTGGTCTTTTGGAAGCAGGTCAACTTGAGGTAACCGATATGGTAGTCGGCGTCGACGATCTTCACGTCGTCCACGCTCGGCACTTCTACATATTCGCGGCGGATCTTGAGCGCTCGTTCCGTTTGCCCAGGCGTCTTCGCCGTGACTTCCACGGTGCTCCCTTCCGGGCCTTGCAGCAGATCGGCGGCGACGTCGGCGTTCAGTTCGGCGGTCTTTTTGCCGTCCACGCCGACGATATGATCGCCGGCCAACAACCCTGCGCGGGCGGCGGGGCTATTGCGAATCACGCGGACAATCAGCAATTTGTTACCTTCGGCCTTGAGCTCGACGCCGAGGCCGACGAAGTTGCCTTCGATCTGGGAATAAAGTTCGTCGAGTTGATCTGAAGTCAGGAACGTCGAATACGGGTCCAGCAGATTCGCGGCGCCGCAGAGGTATTCCATCACGGCCGAACGGGCATCGAGACCGAGGTCGCGTTGACCGACCCGCGCGATGCGGTCCACGGCGGCACGGGCTTCGTCGATGGTGTCGACGTTGCGACTGGGCGGCTGCTCGCGCATCAGGCGGCGGAAGCGGTCGACCCGCTCCTGCGCGATACGGGGCATTAAACGCTCGGCGAACGACGGTTCCACGAGCGCCACATCGAGCGCCGCAGTGCCGCGATCGACCAGGACGTGCCAATCGGGCCGATCGACGTAATTGGTTTGAATCTTGTGGAGAACTTCCGTGTACAGATCGAGCGCCTGACGGTATTCCAAGCTGCTGGTGGAACGCTGGAAGGCCGGACTGCCGTAGCGGCGACCGACGTCGTAACGGAGCTTCACCACGTCGTGGCGGCGATGCAGTTGCTCATGCCCGGGGGCGCCGCGCAAGGCCTCTTCATAGAGCGAGAGCGCTTCGCCCCAGCGACGCTCGTTTTCGAGCAGTTTGCCGCGTTCCAGGAAATCACGGGCGAGATCTTCGACCGCGGCGGTGGGGGCGACGCTGCCGGCCAGTTCCGCGGCGCGGACTGGAACCAGGGCAAACAACGTCAGGGCCAACCAGCATGGCGCCGAACGCCGAACCAGGACCCAAAATCGCATGGCAGCTTCCATCGCGGGGAGAATTGGAGCAAGCGCGGCCGCCAAAAATGGGTCAGATCACGGCTAGCCGAGATTGAATATAGATCACGTTACCGCGACGGTCAAAAAACTAGACCCCAGAAAGTGGGTCGGAGAATCGTCCTGATCCGTAAACGCCCTACCCTTGGGTGGCATCAGGCCGGAAAACGGCCTTAGCACACTCCTGCCCGGCACGCAGATTGTGCCGGCGATGACCGACAGGTAAGGCGGTCGCGTTACACGTTCCATTACGTGGCGGCAAGAAAGAGAGTTCACCACGGAGAACACAGAGGACACGGAGGTTCGAGCTCGTGATCCTAGGACCCGAGAGAAGGTCACCTAGGCAGAGGGCGCATTGCCGAACGTCGCCCAGCCGTCACGATAGCCGTCGCTGGGTCGCGATCCATGTGAATATTCTGAGTAGTGATAGCACCGCCAGGCAATACAGCAAGCCACCGATCCAACCGAAGAGAACCCAGATGGAGTCGGTCAAGGCCGCATCGCGAAGGGGGTCCAACACTTGGAGAGCTTCGCCGACCACGGCTAGCGAGATCCAAAAGAATAGCGCGTCGATCAGTACGCCCTTCCAGCGATATCGCCACACTAGAATAGCGGGCACGACAATGGCGATGAACAGCCCGCCTTTGTCAACGAGTTGTGCAGCATCGAAATTCGTCATTACCGCACGCTGTCATACATCCGGTACGTCTTGTACAGCTTCGCGCCGCCTTTGCGGAGGCCGGAGCAGGCCATCGTGTTGGCTTCGGAGACCCAGGAGAACTCCGCCTCCTGGATGCCGAGATCGATGACCTTGGGCACCAGGTCCCGCATCAGGCTTAGGCCGAGGCCCCAGCGTTGGTATTCGGGCACGACGTTGATGCTCACCACGCGAACCCGTTTCAGGCCCTGCTTGTTGTGCAGCAAGTGCCAGAAGCCGAACGGGAACAGCCGGCCGTCGATCTGTTTGATCCGCGGGTTGTAGTCCGGCAGACCGAGGACGACGCCCACGCTTTCGCCTTTGACTTCGGCGATCAGCGACAGTTCCGGGATCAGCAGATAGCGCAGCGCTTTGGCGAGCGCGCGGACTTCGCCGGCCGTCATCGGCACAAAGCCCCACATGTGGCCGAGCGAGCGGTTGTAAAGGTCGAGAAACAGCTCGACGTCTTCCCGGAATCGCTTGGGGTTCATCGGCCGGATCGTCGCTTCGGCCCGTTCCTGCGCCATGTCGGCCAACGGTTTCAGCTTGGCCTGCACCGCGGGCAATTGATCGATGTGCCCGAAGAACGCCAGTAGATCATGCACCTTCTCGAACCCGGCTCGTTCGATCAACGTGGGATAGTACGGCGGGTTGTAGGTCATCATGAACGTCGGCGGGCTGTCGAAGCCTTCGACCAACAGGCCGCACTCGTAGTTCACTGAGGGATTCGCCGGCCCGCGCATTTGCGTGATGTTCCGTTCGGCGAACCAGGCCCGGGCGGCATCGAACAAGACGTCGGCGACGCGCTGATCGTCGATCGACTCGAAAAAGCCGAAGAAGCCGATCTGCGAATCGTAATACTTGTTGTGCGCGTGGTTCAGAATCGCGGCGATCCGCCCCACCGTTTCCCCGTCGCGCTGGGCGATAAAGGTCTGCACCTCGGCGATTTCGTGAAACGGGTGCGCTTTAAACCCCAAAAGTTCCGCCTGATTGGAGCGCAGCGGCGGTACCCAATTCGGATCATTTCGATAGAGTTTCCACGGAAGTTCGACGAATTGGCGTCGGTGCTTCCGCGTAAGTACCGGTGTGACGACGATTTCCGTCGATGTCAGCATTCCGCCGGGCATAACTAGGTTCTCAAGCGAGGAATGAATCAGTCTAGAAAGTGGCCCCGGCAGCCACAAGTTGCCGAATCGGCCGCTTCGCCCCGCCCCGCGCAGCGGCGCCGGTGATTTCTGCGACACTCAAGCTTCGACAATCGTTTTTTCTGTTCAGCGCGGGTGTCTGGGGCCGGGGGCACGCGCAAAAACGTAGTCGAGGCCAATCGCGCCGGGGCCTTTAGGAATGCCCCAATGGATGCTGTGATGCCTCCGCCGGAGGCGGCTGTCGAGCGGAATCACCTGCCACTGCACGAGGCAACAATCGCTGGCAATGTCGAAATCCAATTGACGGAATGACAGATATGATGGCGAACCGCCCTCCATTCGTTTTTCGAGCTTCGACGGTCGTCATTCATTCGCCAGCGCTTTGCGGGCCGCCAGCGCCAACTCCACCGCTTCGTGCGCCGTGGGCGCGAGGGCCGTCAGGTGCCCCATTTTGCGGCCGGGTCGGGCTTGTTGCTTGCCGTAGAGGTGCAGTTTGACCTCCGGAAATGCGCACGCGCGCGCCCAGTTTGGTTCACCATCGCGCCAAAGATCACCCAGGAGATTCACCATCGCCGCCGGTTGGATTTGCCGCGCGGAGCCGAGCGGCAATCCGCAGACGGCGCGGACTTGCTGCTCGAATTGGCAGGTGACGTGTGCGTCGATCGTGAGATGTCCCGAGTTGTGCGGCCGAGGCGCGAGTTCATTAACGAGCAACTGGCCGTCGCGCGTGAGGAACATCTCCACGCACAGCACGCCGACGACTTCGAGATGCGTCAGAATGGCCCGTCCGATTTCCAATGCGGCGGCTGCGATCTTCTCGGGCAGTGCGGCCGGCGAATGCGAGACGTCCAGGATGTGATGGCGATGGTCATTGTGAATCGGTCCGTAGAGCGCGACGTCGCCAGCGATCCCGCGCGCGCCGACGACCGAGAGCTCGCATTCGTAGTCGACAAATGCTTCCAGAATCGCCTCCGGCGTGGCCAGCTCGCGCCAGGCCGCCGCGGCATCATCGCCTGGGCGCAACATGCGTTGCCCCTTGCCGTCGTAGCCCCAGTCCGCCGTTTTCAACACAGCTGGCAAACCTAGTTCGGCAACCGCCTGTGTAAGATCCTCTTGGGATCGCACTGCCGCAAAAGGCGTGGTCGGTACACCGATGGATTGTAGAAAGTGCTTCTCGCGCAAGCGATTCTGCGTGGCATGAAGCACTGCGCCGCGCGGACGCACCGGCGCATAGCGTTCGGCCGCGTCGGTCGTCGCGGCCGGGACGTTTTCGAATTCGAAGGTGACGACGGAGACGCCCTGAGCGAACCGCGCCACGGCGTCGAGGTCGTCGTACGACGCGTTGATTTCCACGTCGGCGATTTGGCCAGCAGGCGTGTCGTCGTCGGGCGACAGCACATGCACGCGATAACCCAGTCGGCGCGCCGCGACTGCGAACATCCGGCCGAGTTGGCCGCTTCCCAAAACGCCGAGCGTCGCCCCTGGCAAGATGACCTGATTCATGGGAGCGGCTCGGCGATCGCCTGCGCGGCCTGTTCCGCGCGATAGGTTTCGAGCTTGGCTCGTAAGTCCGGCCGATTCACGGCCAGGATGCGGATCGCCAACAACGCGGCGTTTTTCGCTCCGGACTCACCGATGGCCAGCGTGCCGACCGGAACGCCGGCCGGCATCTGCACGATCGACAATAGCGAGTCCAAGCCCGACAGCGCCTTGCTCTGCACCGGCACGCCCAGCACTGGCAGCAATGTTTGCGCCGCGACCATGCCCGGCAGGTGAGCCGCGCCGCCGGCGCCGGCGATGATGACTTCAATGCCCCGGCCGGCCGCCTGTTTGGCGTAGTCGTGCATCCGCTCCGGCGTGCGGTGCGCGGAAACGATTTGGCTCTCGTGCGCCACGCCGAATTGCCGCAGCATTTCCGCGGCCTGGCGCATGGTGTCCCAATCGGACTTACTCCCCATGATGACGCCAACGAGCGGCGTCCCGTCCGGCGGGCTGGACATTGCGTGCGGTCTCGCGTGAGCTGGGAACGGCAATAGCGACGGCTACTTCGGCTATCATCGCGCAGGCGGTTCAGGAACGCAATCGTCCTCCGCTGGCAACGCTTCGGCTTACGCTTCCCATTCGCGCAGACGTTCCAGCAGGTGCTGGAAATCCTCGCGCTTCTTCTCCACCACGGCGAACGCTGCGATGATCACCACGCCGGCGACAATGCCCGTGGCGTAGTAGACCCAGGTTTGTCCCTTGTCGTGCGCCGCGTACCAGATCATGCTCATCAGCGACATGCAGAGGAACGTCGTCCCCAGGTACAGGAACGCCCGGACGCGGAACAGGATGCCCAGCATCACGCCGAAGATGGAAAGCGCGCCGAGGACCAGCGCCAGCCAGGGAGAATTGGCCATGCCGTTCAGGAAGATATCGGCGGTTGAGGAAACGTAGATCGTCATCGCGCTGACATAGCGAATCTGTGTGAGCTGTGCTTTGCTCAGCCGCTCGCGATTCAAATATGCCGCCGCGAGCACGCACACCGCGGGCGGAATCAACCAGATTTGCGGATGCTCCAACAGGCCGAGTCCGCGCTGCTTGTGCAGGAAGTACCACAGCCCGCCATTGGCCGCGAGCGCCGCGAGGATGCCAAAGCCAAACGACTTGCGCAATACGGCGAGCGCCGCGTACAGCGAGCCGACGACGAGCAGCAATACGCTGTAGTTGGTGCCGGAATCGATCATCCAGAATCCGGCCACGGGCAACATCGGCAGCAGCGCGCCGGTGCGCTCCAGCGGCTGGGACAGCACCGCTTGCTGCCGGCGGCGGAACCATTCGCTCAACCCGACGCCGAGGAACGAGATCAGCATCAGAATCAGCGGCCAGTACTGCGTGAAGAATCCGGTAAACAGCCACGGCAAGCAGATGCGGATGTGCAGGAACGTGGCGGCGAGCAGCGCTTCCGCGCCATAGACGTAGGCCTGTCGCCCGCGTTCCGAGAGTCCCAGCGGATCCTTGCCCGGAACAACGGCGGCGACGAGCGCCGCGACGGCGAGGCCAACGAGTGAAATCGCGACGACGGCTTTTCCCCAGTCGGCAATTGGCACAGCGTCGTTTGCCAGGTAGTACGCGACTTCGCCGCCGAGAATCGCCACCAGCGCCGCCAGCGCGCCGCCGATGCAATATGGCGTAAGCTGCTGCCCGACGGCCGTCCACGGATTGTCGGTGCGGAGCAGCTTCACCAGTCCAAAGCCGAAGATTACGCCGGCGCCGGCAAGCGCCGCCATGGCGATCACGCCTCGATCGAGCAATTGCGGGCCGTCCTGCGGATCGAGCCAAGCCCAACCCCAGAGGACGCCGCCGAAAACGCCCAGCGCGAGCGTGAGGTAACGCAACGTATTGCGCGTCGATCCACGTGAGAGGAGCGCCAACCCCACGACCTGGAACCAAGCGGCCTTGCCGGCAAGCAGGCGGAGCGTCAACTCGTCGTAACGCAGCACGATGCCGGTCACCAACGTCAACACGCCGGCGACGAGGAAGCAATTCGCCGGCACTAACCAGAGCCGGGTATCCCAGCGCCGTGAAGTCTCGACGGGAATGCCGACACGCTTGGCAAGTAATGAAAGCCCTTCGCGCCGGCTGCCGAGATAACTCGTGGCGATACCATACGCGGCAGCGATCACCGCACCGTTGAACGCCAGCCACTTGGGCGGCAGATTAAAGCGATCGACCGCGAAGCCGACGCCGACGAGACCGAGCAGATACAGCGATGGCACGCCGCCGCGGACCGCGGGATCCCACAGGCAAGCAACTGTTGCCACGGCCGTCGCGGCCAGCGCCGCCCAGCCGAACCATTCGATGGGGTGATTCGGCGAACCATTCGCATCGGCGGCCAGCCCAATCGCCACGGTGGCGGCAAAAATCAACGACGCCGCGGCCGTGAAGAACCGGTGCGCACCGAACGTCCAGCCCGGCTGGCGCTCCAAGGTGTTGATCGCGATGTATTTCCGATCAATCCACAGCCACGCAATGGCCGGCAGCGCCAACGCGATCACGTTGAACCAAACAAACTCCATGAAGTTCGCGGGGCCGCCCGGCGACGCGATTTGCTGCGCAGGGCTGTACCACCACGCGATCGCAGCCACGCTGACGCAAACCGCGGCGAAGTAAAGGTAACGACGCCGTTCGGCAAATGCCGACAACATGGCGAGGATCAGCGCGGTCAACGCGAGCGCGACAACGCTCCACCACCAACCTGGGCGAGCGACATCCTCCAGCGCACCGCGGACTGCGACCGCCGTGGCCAAAAGGGCGAACAACGTCACCCAACTCGAACAACGCAGGGCTTCGCTGCGCGTGACCGCTTGTCGCCAAACGGCCGCCATCGCCAGAACGAGCAGCATCGCGGCGCTCGCCACGTGGCTCACCAACAACGTGTGGAAGGCGTACCAATCGTTGTTCGTCGCACGCCCCACGCTGAAGGCCGTCATCACGCTGAGCGTCCAGAGCGCGGCGCCGATCAATCCGGTCGATGCAGTGGATTTCGACAGCAGGCGATGTCCCAAGCTAACCGGCGTAGCATCGGTTTTCGCGCCGAACGACACGAGCGGGCGAATGTTCCACACGGCGGCGATCACCGCCAGCGCCAGCGACCACCAGCCGGCCGGACTGCCGACTTGCTTCTGCACCGGGCTCATGACGATCGTCCACCAGAACTCCAGCGCTGCGGGCACAAACACGATCGCCAGCAGGACCAGGCCCATCGTGGCTTGCGTGGCGCGATAGCCGTCGTGCGCGAGCACTCCGTCGCTGGAACGCCGTTGCCGCCACGTGACCAGTGCGAGCCAGAGGATCGCGAATCCGCCCGATACGCCGGCATTGAGTTGTGCGAGCTGGACCCATAGCTCGGCGTCCAGTTTAAGTCCCGCTGTGCGCGGCAGCAGCAAGTAGGCGGCCGTCGCGCTCAGATTCAACACCAACCCGGCGCTCAGCGCGAAGGCCGACGAGCGCTCGCGCAAGGCATGTCCAATCAACGTCAGCGTGACGATCGCCAGCGGCCCGGCATAGGACGTGGCCAGTCCCATCCGTGCAAATAAGCCGCCCGGGTCGGGTCCGACGACCGGATTGCCGCGCAGGGCGGTGCTCAACACGTACAGCACCATCACGATCAACGGCATCGCGCCGAGCACGGTCAACAGGCGCCCCAGATCGGCCGACCAACTCCGCCAACCAGCTTCACCGGTTCCACGCTTACCGACGCTGCGCAGTTCGAGTCCGGCAATCCCAGCCACGGCGAACAGAGCCAACATTCCCAACGTCCACCGCAGCAGGAAGGCCTCGGCCGGGCGCTGCATCACGGCGACAATTCCGACGAAGCCCCCCATGCAGAGCCACGGCATTAGCGCGGCAAATAAGATCGCGATCCAAGCGTCGCCGGTGCTCGGCGCGGCGTCGTGATCCTCCAGCCGCCAACCGAGCGAAGCGAACCAGCGCGCCAAAGGTTCCCGTGCCCAAACAAGCGCAGACATGATCAACAGGAAGATCGCGCCGCTCCACCGCAACGCGGAAGCGGCCGCAACGGCGATTTCGAAGCGGGCCGAAATCAGCAGGCAAGCGCAACTCAGTACCAGCACCAATGTGACCAGGCGATTTCGTGTCACGCGCTCTCGCAACTTGGCTAAGAGCGCGGCGACGCACGCGGCGAACAACGCCCAACCGCCGGCGCTCCAGGCATGCATGTGCGGAGCGCCGAACCACTCGAACGCCGCCAGCGGCGGTACGACTCGCACATTGGTGACGGCCGTTTGCCCGGCGAGCTTCATTGCCAGACTGCGCGGCGCCAGCTCTTGCGCGACGCCGGGAACAATCCCGTAAATGGAGATCGCTAGCAAAATGCAAATCGCCAGGCCGGCAACAGTCAGTTCCATGAACGGAGAGCTGGCACTCAACTGATCATTGAACCTGCCCATCCAGGCAGGCCGCGCGACGGCGATTTCCGCCTCGCCGCGCGGGCCATCGATGTAGCGACGCAGTCCAGCGCGAGCGGCCATCCAAGCCAGGCAAGTCCCGGCCAGCGTCACGCCCCAGGCCTGCCAGGTCCAGGGATCGAGCAGCGGCAGCGGAGAAGCTTGATACCAAGTGTGCCGTTGCAAGAACGCGGTGACCGCGCCCAACAGTGCGGCCGTAGATACGGCCTGAAAGACGCCGACGAGCGCCGCGGAGCGCCACGCGAACGCGAGCATCAACCAAATCGTGCTGGCCCACGCGACTTGCCAGCTCACCGTGGCAGTGTCGTACCAGAGGAAGCCACCGAGCGCGAGCATCGTGCCCAACGCCGCGGTGACGGTCGCCGCCTCGATGGCAGTATCCTGCCAGGCTTGCGGAACGACGTTTTTCCAACTCTCCGCGACGGTGGCCAGCAAGGCGAACAACGTGGCGTGCGCGAGTAGCGCGACCAACCACGGTTGCGTGAGCGCGAAATGCCCGCCAAACACGAGGCCTTGAATCATCGCCGCTAAGACCAACGCCGCACCGACCCAAACCAGCACGCGCGGCAATGCCCAGCGCGCCGCGGCGAGCGCTGCGACGCCGTAGAACAGATAGACCCAGGTTGCATGATGCGGATCGCCGGCGCGGGCGAAGCCGAACCAGGTTACGAGCGCGAGACTCGCCAACGCGTTGAATCCAGCCGCGATACCGAAGTAACGCGCGGTCTCACGATGCGTTCGCGCGAGCCAGCCGGTCGCGCCGCCGCAGACGGTCGCAGCACCGACCAGCGCGAGGCCGCTCTGGGCACTCAGGAGTTGTTCCAGCAATTGCCCGGCGCCGCTCAGGCGCCAGGCCAAACGCCCGGCGAAGCCATGCCAGGCGATGAGATATGCCAAACTCGCGCACAAGCTACCCGGCAGCACGGCCGCCGGCATGTCCGCCAGGCGCGCCACGGCGAGCAACACGACGGCCTCGACGGCGAGTACGGCCAGCATCACGGCCGGTTGTGGCCAGGCGAAGGTCATCGCCAGCAACATCAACATCACCGCCGCCACGGCCATCGCGGTGCCGATGATGCGGCTGCCAGTGAGTTCCGTCTCGCGCAGGCGTTTCCACAGTACGAGGCCAATCGTCAGCGGCCCGCAAGCGTACAGGGCGATCAACGGCGACAGCCGTTCCATCGTCGTGGCCGTCGCACCGGCGCTGTAGATCAGCAGACCCGCCGCCGCCAACCCGGCGAACGCGGTGAGGCCCGTCAGTCGGAATAGCTCGTGCGTATCCGCAGCGGTGTATGTCTCCTGAGCTCGCCAACGTCGCCACACGACGCCGGCGGTGAGCAACATCGCCGCCACCGGCAACGCGCCAACGGCAAGCAACGGCCCTGGTGCGCTGTTCGTCGCAATGAAGTGTCGCACCAGCAACTCAGCGATCGCAGCGAGCATCACGCCGCCGGAGAGCACCCAGGCGAAGTTCGATGCGATCGAGCGTCCGGCCAACCAGAGCAATGCGCCGAAGAGCGCGACGGAGATCGCTTCGCCGACGAGCGTGAGCGGCAGAAAGCGGCCATCGCCAAGAAATTGAGCGGGACCAGCAGGCCGCCGATGATGAACAACCCGCGGCTCGTGTTCGGCAGCTTCCAACGTCGCTCCGTGTAGGCGGCCGCGCCGAAGATCGCGGCGTTCACGCCGTTGAAGACGATGAACTTCAACACCGGGCGCTCGGCGATCGCGCTCCAGAAGCTGATCACGAGCGCGATCGAACAACAGACGATCAACAGTCCGCCGATCAATTCGCCCCAGCGAATGTTCCGCTCTTCCATGAACGACAGGAACAATTCGGAGAACGACCGTCGCGGCGGCGCTGGCGGCGCCGGCGCGGCGATCGGTTCCACGCGAACCCGCGCGGCCTGCTTCACCGGCGCAGGCGGCACTGCCGGCGTATAGAAACTGTCTCCGGACTCGACCATCTCGGCGACCACGGCGACTTCCACTTCCGGTTCGCGCCGCCGTTCCTCGATGCGACGCAAACGTTCCTGAATCGTCTCCTCGGGCGCGAGCGGCGACACCACAGGCGCCGGCGCTGGCGTTGGACCGGGCGCAAGCGGGATCGGCGGAAGCTCAGCACGCGCTGCTCGGACAATCGGTTCGAGCACGACCGGCGCCGGCGTGAGCCTCGCTACTTCGACGTTGATGGCGTCGACGAGCTGCCGGTGCGCCTGCGAATCGAGGACACCGACTCGCGACCAATGATTGAGTTTTTCACGGAGCGATCGGAGCGCGCTCAGCGACGCTCGTTGCTGCTCCAACGGCTGCGGCCAGTCGCAGATCAGGCATTGCGCGCGTCCGGGCTCCAGCGGGGACTCGCAGCGCTGGCAGCGCGAGATGGTCGGCGTCGGCAAAGGAACGGGCTTTTCCATTCCTAAGAGCGCGCGCAGGATCGTCCGACCACCGACCCAGATGGCATGGCCGATCGCCGTGAATACAAACAGGCCGACGGCCAGCGCGCATAATACAAACAGTTCTTCCGACATTTCCGTCACCCTCGCCACAATCCGCGCGGGTGCGTCGCCGGGGGACCGTGGGCAGCCCGCCGACACGCTACGCCGCTTGAAGAGCCTACGCCCCGTTAGGCGTAAGCGCGAACGCGAAATAACGCCGGCAGGGCGAACTCGCCGGGTTATTCGGGCAGATGACGAATATTCTGGACCTCGACCTTCAAGGCCCCCAAGACGTTGATCCAGGCGGAATCGGCCTCGCTGTCGATCGAGAACTGGATGTGCGTCGGATCGATTCGCACTTGTTGCCACATGGGGTCGACGGACACCCAACCGTGGCCGTCGTGAATCTCCGCCCAGGCGTGCCAGGCGAAAAGCGGTTTGGGATCGTCGGTGTAAACCACGCCGCCGATCTGCCGCGCGGGAACTCCGGCCGCCCGGGCGAGCGCGGTAAACAGCAACGCGTACTCCGTGCAATCGCCGGCCTTACGTTCCAGGACTGCCGTGGCGGTCGAGGCGTTCGCCGCGTAAGAGGGCCTTAGATTGCCTCCGATCCATTTCACGATCAATTCCGCGCGCCGAATAGGATCGGTTTCGTCGCCCACAATCGTCGCCGCCAATTCGCGAATGCTCGCCGCGTCGGATTGGATGCTCGGCGTGGCGCGAAGATGCGTCTCCTTGTCCGCGGCGGATAGCTCCGCAACAGGAGTTGGTTCCGGTTCGCGCTCGAGCGTGACCTGGGCCGCGCCTTGGCCCAAAGCCTCAACGTGTTGGCGCGCGGACTGCGGCAGTTCGAAATCGTCGAGCGCCGTGATCTTGAGCGTCAATTGTTCGATCGTTTCGCCATCTCCAAGCGGCTGGTCCACCGGGATCGCCGAGGCGGCCAGCATGTCGACAGGTTCGGCATCGAGTTGTTTGGCCGTGGCTTCTTCTTCGGCGCGGATTTCCAGCAGCAAACCCATCTTGCCGCGCAGAATGCGGCCGTCCGAGTCGATCAGTAACTCGCTCTTGCTGCCGTCAAGGACCGTCTGAACGCGATGCGCCGCGACTGGCACGCCACCCCAAACGATTTGCGTAGTCTCCAGGAATTCGGCCGTGGTCTTCCGGTCGATCGTGTCTTCGCCAAGCGTGACTTCGTAAAACGCGTGTTTGTCGCCGGCCTGAGGCGACTGCTTCAGCCACGCTTCCAAATCGCGCGCGACCACCAGCGTGTCGCGCGGGCTGCCGGCTTGCCGTTCGGTCGTCGCGCCGTTCTCCGTCGTGCTGATCTTGAGTCCTTCCGCATTGCGGACAGCTTTCCGCTGAATGCTGGTCTCATCCTCTTTTTCCAGTTCCTCGGCGTAGACGATCTCTCCGTCCCCTTCCAGCGAATAAACAATGAGATTTTGCAATTCCGATTTCGTTTCCGCACCCAAGAGCCGCATCACGAAGGTCCACTCGCTGGTGACTTCCAGCACCTCGTGGCCATCGCGCGTGGCCAACCGCGTCTCCGTCAGCATGTAGCCGGTTTTTTTACCGGCCAGATAAAGCCCGAACGCTTCGCGCCCAACTTGTGAACGGGCGAATTCGGGAAGCGACCATTCCTCGGCATGCACAGACGCTCCGAATGGAGCGGGCAACAGCAGCGCGCAGCACGCCACGATGGCGGCACGAAAGCTCAATGACGACATAACTCTGCCCGTCCGGATGGCGGCGAAAGTTGTAAGACGACGCTCGGCTTTATCATACCTTCGCGGGCGGCAGGTCGTGAGCAATTCGCAGCGTATGCAGTCCGCCGCCGAGGACCGCGCCGGCAATCGGGGCGACGAGATAGACCCACAGGAATTTCATGCCTGCGCCGGTGGGCCAGGCGATTTCGCCCCAGCCGGCCATGCTGGCAAACAGTCGCGGTCCTAGGTCCCGCGCCGGGTTGAAGCACGATTGTGTCAGCGGGGCGATTACCGAAATCAACACCGTGACCGTGAGACCAATAAATACCGGCGCGAGTCGATCCGGGACGACGGTATTGCGCGGGTCGGTGACGCCGAAGACCACGAGTCCCAGCACCGCCGTGCCGAGCAATTCCACGAAAAACGCGCGCCCGAGCGAGTACTTCGACTGCGCTGCCGCGAAGGCGCTCAAATCCAACGGGCCTTTTTCGGCTGCGAATCCGCCGGGATTCGGAAAGTACTCGCCGTAGCACATGGCCGTGACTTCGCTGCCGGGTTCGCCTCGCTGGACCTGCTTCTCCAATTCCTTGGCGGTGAGAAACGGCTCGAAGAACACGAACAACGCCGCAGCCGCGAGATATGCGCCGGCCATCTGGCCGAAGATATAAGGAAGGACGTCGCGGGGAGAAAATCGGCCCCAGGCGGCCAAGGCCACCGTCACCGCGGGGTTCAGATGCGCACCGCTGATGCCGCCGAACAAATAGCAGGCGATCATCACCGCGATGCCCCACACGATGGCCACTTGCCATAGGCCTTGGTGCGCATCGAGCAGCACCGCCGCATGGACGGCGCCGCAACCGAAGAACACCAGGATGAACGTGCCGAAGACCTCGGCCAAGGAGCGGCGAACGATATTGGGCACAGGAATGCGCTCGCGATGGAATGGGGCATTGTGGGGGGTGCGCGATGGCCCGGATTTTAGGAGCTTTCGGCAAACTCCGCAATCAAAGCCCAGTCCGCTGGGCAATCCCACGGTTTGACGCCGCAATGTGCGATTCAGCGCAATACGGGGCCGATTCGATATGAGAGAGTCGCCGCGCGGCCGACTGCGACATAACTTTACAGGTGGCGCTAGACCGGTATTCTGAATCTAACGGTTAGGCGGACGATAGGCCTTTCCATACCAGCCCGTAGCGCCAGCGAGGAAGTGACGGCGCCGTGTACCGCTTGGGTTAAAGCTCTCAGTTGTTTGGTCACGGGGCAGCCGAGAGTTCCATCTCGATTGGTACGACGCGTCAGTTCTCCCTCGCTGGCGCTTCGGGCTAGTGTGGGCGGAAACCTCTACACGAAAATATGATCATCGCCTTAGGTTGCGATCACGCCGGATTCGCGTTGAAGACGACCGTGGGCGAATGGCTCGCGGCGGCCGGGCATGCGCTGGTGGATTGCGGCGCCATGGACGATGCTCCTTCGGACTATCCTGACTTCGCCCGGGCCGTGGGACTCGCGGTTCTGGAAGGTCGCGCGGAACGCGGCGTGTTGATCTGCGGGAGCGGCGTAGGCGCTTCCGTGGCGGCGAATAAGCTGCCAGGGATTCGCGCGGCGCTGTGTCACGATACGTTCAGCGCCCGGCAGGGAGTTGAGGACGACGATTTGAATGTGATTTGCTGTGGATCGCGGGTGATTGGCCCGGCGCTGGCGATGGAAGTCGTGAATGCGTTTCTGGCGGCCCGTTTTTCGGGACTGGAACGGCACGCGCGGCGGCTGGGGAAGATCGCGCAAATCGAGCGCGACGCACGCGACGGGAAGTTTGATACTTTGAGGCGGGAGACGACATGATTCGCGGCGCTAGTCCGGCCATCGAAGAATTGGCCAGCACGTTAAGCATCGAGTTCGTCGAGGGACTCTACGCAGATTATCTGCGCGATCCTCTGGCGGTGTCCGAGGAATGGCGCGGCTATTTCGCCAACTGGATGAACGGCGACGCCCCGCGGCGCAACGGCTTCGGCCCCTCGTTTCGCCCGCCGGGCTTGTTCAGCGCTGGCGCGGCGGCGCGTAAGCCTGCGGCGGCGCCTGACGCGCAGACGATGAACGATATGCAGCACCGGGTCGATCGCCTGGTGCGCGAATACCGTGTGCGCGGCCACGTGATGGCGAAGATCGATCCGCTCGACATTCCGCGTTCGTACCAACCAGAGTTGGAGCCATACTTCCACGACTTCACCGACGAAGACCTCGATCGCACTTTCGTCACCGGCACGATTCACGGCGTCAGCGAACGGACGTTGCGCGAGATTCTGGAACTGCTGCGCAACACGTATTGCCGATCGATCGGCGTGCAGTTCATGCACATCGACGACCTGGCAGTGCGGCACTGGCTGCTGACGCGGATGGAGCATTCGCAGAATCGCATCCAACTCTCCCGCGAACAACAGTTAGCGATCTTGAGTCGCTTGACCGACGCCACGATCTTCGAAGAGTTCGTGCAGAAGAAATACATCGGTGCGAAGAGCTTCTCGCTCGAAGGGGCCGAGAGCTTGATTCCGCTCTTGGATTTGACGATCGAAAAGGCCGGCAGCCAAGGGGTCCGCGAAGTCGTCATGGCGATGGCACATCGCGGGCGGTTGAACGTGCTCGCCAATATCATGGGTAAGCGGCCGCGCGAAATCTTCCGCGAGTTCGAGGATTCAGAGCCGGATTTCCGCAATGGCCGTGGCGATGTCAAATATCACCTGGGCTACAGCTCGCAGTGGCGCTGCGCCAACGGCAAAGAAGTACACTTATCGTTGTGCTTCAACCCGAGCCATCTGGAATTCGTGAATCCTGTGGCGCTGGGGCGCACACGAGCGAAGCAAGATCGCAACGGCGACTACCAACGCAATCAAACGCTAACGCTGTTAATTCACGGCGACGCCGCGTTCGCCGGCGAAGGCGTTTCGCAAGAGACGCTTAACTTGAGCCAACTGCCCGGCTATCGTACCGGCGGCACGCTGCACGTGGTCGTGAACAATCAGATCGGCTTCACCACGTCGCCGCACGAAGGGCGCTCCTGCAGTTACGCCACGGACGTGGCGCGGATGTTGCAGATTCCGATCTTTCACGTGAATGGCGAGGACCCCGAAGCGGTCGCCGCCGTGGTCAACCTGGCGCTCGATTTCCGCGCGGCGTTTCAACGCGACGTGGTGATCGACATGTATTGCTATCGCCGCCGCGGGCACAACGAAGGGGACGAGCCAGCGTTCACTCAGCCAGTGCTGTACGCGACGATCGAAAAGCGCAAGACCGTTCGCGAAGGGTATCTCGATCACTTGCTGGCGCTCGGCGGATTGACGCGCGAAGAAGCAGACCGCCTTGCGACAGGACGTCAGGATCAACTGGAAGATGAATTGCGCATCGCGCGCGGCACGGACTCGCTGACGCGCTTGCTGCCGATGCAGGGAATCTGGAAAAACTATCTCGGCGGACCCGACCGCCTGGCGCCCGAGGTCGAAACCGGTGTAAGTCGCGAGCGCCTGATGACGCTGCTGCAAGCGCAAACGAAGTTGCCGGACGATTTCCATCCGCATCCCAAAGTGCTGCGCATTCTTAAAGGCCGCCAGGCCATGGCGGTCGGCTCGCAGCCGCTGGATTGGTCGACGGCCGAATCGTTGGCCTTCGCCACACTGGCTGTTTCGGGGCATCGCGTTCGATTGAGCGGACAGGACGTCGGGCGCGGCACCTTCAGCCAACGGCATGCGGTGCTGCACGATACGCGCGACGGGCATCGCCACATCCCCTTGCGGCACTTGGAGCCGGGACAGGCGCCGGTCGAAATCGTCAACAGCCCGCTCTCCGAAGTGGCGGTGCTGGGCTTCGACTATGGATACAGCCTCGACTACCCCAGCGGCCTGGTGATGTGGGAAGCGCAATTCGGCGACTTCGTAAATGTCGCGCAGGTGATCATCGATCAATTCCTCACCAGCGCCGAAGACAAATGGCGGAGGCTGAGCGGCTTGGTGTTGCTGTTGCCGCATGGCTTCGAGGGCATGGGACCCGAGCACAGTAGCGCCCGCCTGGAGCGATTCCTGTTGCTCGCCGCGGAAGATAACATCCAGATCGTGAACCTCTCGACGCCGGCGCAGTATTTCCATTGCCTGCGCCGCCAGGTGCTCCGGCGCTGGGCGAAACCGCTGGTGATGATGACGCCAAAAAGTTTGTTGCGGCATCCGAACTGCATCTCCACGCTCGACGAACTGGCGACCGGGCGCTTTCAACGATTCGTGCCGGACGACCGGGCCAATCGACCGAAAGTGCGGCGCGTGTTGATGTGCGCCGGCAAGGTGTACTACGACCTGGCCGCCGAGCGACTGCAATGCGGCCATGAAGACGTGGCCATCGTGCGCCTCGAACAGTTGTATCCGCTCTCCGACGAAACCATGGCCGAGGCCCTTAAGCCTTACGCCGAAGGCACGCCGGTCGTCTGGGTGCAGGAAGAACCGGAAAACATGGGCGCGTGGCGGCACTTGCTCGTCCGCTTCGGCGACATGATCCTCCGCCGCTGGCCGTTGCGCGGCGTCTGCCGCCACACTGCCTCCAGCCCGGCGACAGGTTCCTTCACCCGGCACAAGCTGGAACAAGCAGGTTTGATTGGAGAAGCGTTTGCACCGTGACAATGAAATGATGAATGA